>LULJ01001383.1_pt1 | contig 13124 bp, 10 predicted proteins | sample 728171 | NCBI WGS metagenome assembly LULJ01 (sample SAMN03860292, study PRJNA289734) | marine metagenome | biome: seawater column; feature: ocean; material: water; isolation source: Red Sea water column Station 169 - depth 25m | place: Saudi Arabia: Red Sea | collected 2011-10-15 | depth 25 m
AAATATAATTCAAGACAAAATTTTTTCAAAATTTGATTTATCTATAAATTTACCAAATAAAAAAAAAACAATCTTAAAAAACTTTAGGATACCATTATTAGGTGTTCATAATATAAGAAACTCCACAGCTGCAATTGCAGTCGCTCTTACTGTAGGAATTCCAGTGTCTAATATTAAAAAAGGTTTAAAAAACTTTAAAGGTGTCCAACGAAGATTTAATAAGATATTTACATTTAATGAAGTTGATTTTTATGATGATTATGCACATCATCCAACAGAGATAAAGTCTGTGTTAGAGGGAGTGAAAAAAGTTTTTGATAAGTGTGAAAAAGTATGCATTTTTCAACCACATAGAATATCGAGATTAAAAGATTTAAGAAATGAATTTACACATTGTTTCAGAGATGCAGATACAATTATCTTATGCCCCATTTATACAGCTGGAGAAAAAATAAAATTAGGTTTTAATTATAATGACTTCGCAAGGCAAATTATAAAAAATTCAAAAGTAAAACTATTTATGATTAAAAATAATCTCGAATTAGCTAAATTCCTCAAACAAAATATTTATGGAAATAAAATTGTCATAGGAATGGGTGCTGGCTCAATCTCAAATTGGATGAAAAAATTACCTGAATTAATGTAATGGAAATACCTCAGCTTAAGAATTTACTTAAAGATTTTGATAAAAATATAATTTACGGTCAAGATTTAAAGAAAAAAAATTGGTTTAATATTGGAGGAAAGTCAAAAGTTTTTTATAAGGCTGAAAATTTAAAGGATTTAATTAAATTTTTAAAATTGCTTGATAATAAGGAAAAAATCTTTGTTATCGGTGCTGGATCTAACACTCTAATATCAGATAATATTTTTGATGGAGTTGTAATAAAGCTCAGTAAAAATTTTAATAGAATATCTTTATTAAAGGAAGATGTAATTATTTCTGGTAGTGCTGTTTTAGATAAAAGTTTATCCGAGTTTGCTACTGAAAATCATTTAAGCGGGTTTGAATTTTTATCCTGTATTCCCGGGTCAATTGGAGGAGGAATTAAAATGAATGCTGGATGTTTTAAAAGAGAATTTAAAGATATTCTTCTTTCTATCCAAGCTATAGATCGGAAAGGGAATTTAATAACAATTCCATCTAAAGAAATAAATTTTGATTATAGAAACAGTGATTTATCTGAGGATCTGATTTTTTTAAGTGCTTCTTTTAAGGGAATAAAAAGTACATTTAATAGAGTAAATAGTGAAGTAATAAAAATGAAATCTTTAAAAGAAAAAAATCAACCAATGAGAATTAAAACTGGTGGAAGTACTTTTAAAAATCCAATAAATCAAACAGATAAAAAGGTTTGGGAATTGATAAGAGAGTCAGTGTCAATTGATACCAAGTTTGGTGATGCACAAATCTCAGAAAAGCACTCAAATTTTTTTGTAAATAAAGGCAATGCAACATTTAATGATATGAAAAAATTAATTGATTTTGTCTCCAAAAAAGTTTTAGAAAAAACTGGTATAAAATTAGATAAAGAAATTAAGATATTGGAATAATTTGAAAAAAAAGATTTTGATAATTTCTGGTGGTATTTCAAAGGAGAGAACTATTAGTTTAGAGACTGGAAAGCAGGTTGCTAAAGAACTAAAAAAAAATAATTATCTGGTAAGAACATGTGAACCAGATAAAGATCTACTATCTATAATAAAAAACTTCAAACCTAATTGCATCTTTAATGCTCTACATGGTCAGTTTGGTGAAGATGGATACATACAAACAATCCTTGAGACAATAGGTATACCTTATACCCATTCAGGTGTTATTGCCTCTGCTAAGTCAATGGATAAAGAAATTTCAAAAAAAATATTTTTAAAAAATAAAATTTTGACACCAGAATATTTTATTTATAATTTTGATAAAACAAATAAGGAACTCATAAGTTCTGTAAAAAAAAAATTTAATTTTCCAGTTGTAATAAAACCAATCAATGAAGGCTCTAGTGTGAATGTGTACATCTGCACAAAAAATAATTTATCAAAGAACTTAAAATTTTTAAAAGATTACAAAAAAGTAATGATTGAACAATTTATTCCTGGACGAGAAATTCAATCAGCTATAATTGGTAAGAAAAAACTTGGAGCAATCGAGCTAAAACCTAAGAGAAAATTTTATGATTATCAAGCAAAGTATAATTCTAATGCTAAGACAGAACATATTATTCCAGTAGATTTACCTAAAAGAAAATACAAAGAACTTATGAACATAACTTTAAAAGCACATAATTTGATGGGATGTAGAGGAGTTACAAGATCAGATTTTAAATATTTTAAGGGTAAATTTTATCTTTTAGAAATTAATACACAGCCTGGAATGACAAAACTATCTTTAGTTCCAGAGATATCAGCGTATATTGGAATTAATTTCATAAATCTAATTAAATTAATTTTAAAAGATGCATCTATTAATAAGTAAAAAAATTATAATTTACTTATTAATATTTTGTTTCCTTGTATCAATACACAATATTTCATTGATGAATTTCAATTTTCCAAAAATCAATAAAATAGAGATTATTGGTCTAAATCTAAATGAGAAAAAAAGAATTGAAAATATTATTAATGGTGCAAATTTTAAAAATATTTTTTATTTAGATAAACAATATTTAAAAAAAAAAATTGACTCAATTAATATTATTGAACATTTTGAAATATTTAAAAATTATCCCTCAACTTTAAAAATATTTATAAAAGAAACTAAAATACTTGCACAAACAAAAAAAAATGGTTCCAATTATTTTATTGGATCAAATGGAAAACTAATTCTGAATGATTATTCAAGTTCGAGTCAGCCATTTGTATTTGGTGATTTAAATGTTGAAGAATTTCTAAAATTTAAGCATGAAGTTGATAAATCAAACTTTGACTTTAAAAAAATAATAAAACTATATTATTTCAAATCAAAAAGATGGGATATTGAAACATCAGAGGGATATTTGATAAAATTATCGAGAAATGATGTAAAAAAAGATCTAAACTTGTTTGCTCGTTTATCTAATGAAGATAAATTTAAGAATGAATTAGTAATTGATTTCCGTCAAAAAGATCAAATAATATTAAATGGTAAATAATTTAGAAAATAAGATTTTTCTTTTTTTGGAAATAAATAAATTTACGATTGTTGCAATAAATTCCACTAATGAGTTTATTTATAAAGGAGAAACATTAATAAATAATCAAAACAATCAAATCGAGTTAGATTTTTTAGATAATTTTCTTAATGAAAATATTTTTAAGATAGAAAAAAAACTTAATGAATTTGTCAAAAATATTTTTTTGATTATTGATCATAAGAACATTTTTCCAATTCGATTATCTATCAAAAATAAATTTGATAATATTATTATTAATTCTAATTCTATAAATAAATTAATATTAGAAGCAAAAATTTGCTGTAACAAAACCTTAAAAGATCTTGATATTCTTCACATGAAGATTGATAAGTTTTATATTGATGGAACTTACTTTGAAACTTTACCAAAAAAAAAAAATTGTAATAATCTTTCAATTGAAGTCAGTTATATATGCATACCTAAAAGGATCTCAAAAACTATTGAAAATGTTCTTAAAAAATACCAAATATCCTTGGATAAAATATTGAGCCTAGATTACTTAAATAGTTTTTTAGATGATAAAAATGATAATTTGTATTTAATGGCGCAAAAAATTTTAGATGGTTTTAATAAAAATGAGGTGCTTATCACAAATAAATACTCAAAAAAATTGGGATTTTTCGAGAGATTCTTTAATTTTTTTAACTAGCTCGTATTTTCTTGTAATATTTGTTGTTTTTAAATTTAAAGATTACCAGACTAAAAGTTCTACGTGTCTTTATTAAACCAAAAAACAATTAAAAATCCTGTATCTTTCAATGGAATAGGTCTTCATTCTGGAAAACCAGCTAAGATTTGTATCAAACCATCAAGTCCAGATACTGGCATTGTATTTAAGAGAATAGATTTAAAAGATAACAATTTAATTTACCCAAATTTTATGAATGTGAGTAACACATCACTCAATACTACTATCAGTAATAGTAATGGTGTGAAAGTTTCAACCATTGAGCATTTAATGGGGGCCTTATTTGGAATTGGTATCGATAATGCGTTGATTGAAATTGATAATGAGGAAGTTCCTATTCTGGATGGTTCGGCGAAAATATTTATTGATAAAATATTATTAGTAGGATTAGAATTTAGTAATAAGCCAATTAAAATAATAAAGATAAATAAAAGGATAGAATTTAATGATGGTGAAAGATTTATTTCTATTGAACCTTCAAAGTTGAGCTTAGATATAAATTTTGAACTTAAATATAAAAACATACTTATTGGAAACCAAAAAAATAAGATTAATGTTTATGAGGATAATCTAAAATCAATTTTTGAGTCTAGAACTTTTTGTTTGTATGAGGACATTGAAATGATAAAGAAAAATGGATTAGCAAAAGGGGGTAGCCTAGAAAATGCAGTGGTTGTCAAAGGAAAAAATATATTGAACCCAGAGGGATTAAGAAATCCAAAAGAGTTTGTAAATCATAAAATACTAGATTGTATTGGAGATCTTTACACAACTGGCTACAGAATGTTAGCTAGTGTCAATTGTTCACAAGGTGGCCATTATCTTACAAATAGTTTACTCAGAAAAGTATTCGAAAATAATGAAAATTTTTCAATTATTGAAATTCAAGAGAGAACACTTCCACATACATTAATAAATAGAAGTTTGCTTAGATCAATTGCATAATTTATATTCATCATAATAATTTTTTCAAATAGATGGTAGCAAAAATGCTTAAGTATAAAGTTGTAACATTTTTTATTTTTTTTGTATTTTTATATTCATGTAGCAAGGATCAAGAAAAAGTTGTTTTAGTAAAAGAAAAAAATCAAAAACAAGAAATGATTTCAAATTATGAGGAAGGTATGAACCTCATTGAAATTGGTGATTACTTTTCAGCTAGTAAAAAATTTCTAGAGGCTGAGATTTTATTACCTCAGTCACAATGGGCTTCCAAATCTGTCTTGATGGCATCGTATTCATACTACATGCAAAGTTACTACTCATTGGCAATAGAAAATCTTAAAAGATATTTAGATACTTACCCTAATGATAAAAATAAAGCTTATGCTCATTATCTTTTGGCTATGTGTTACTATGAAACAATTGAGGGTGAAAAAAAAGATTTAGCTCCATTAATTCTATCCAAGAATGAACTTAATTTTATTATAGAAAATTATCCTGAAACTGATTACGCATACGATGCGAGATTTAAAATTGATTTAATAAATGATATTTTAGCTGCAAAGGAAGTTTACATAGGTAGACACTACATTAAAAAGAAAAAATGGATACCTGCTCTCAATAGGTTTAAAAATGTTTTACAGGATTATGAGACTACAGTCTATGTAGAAGAGGCAATACATCGTTTAGTTGAAATATATTATATTTTAGGAATGGAAAATGAATCTTTAAAATATGCCTCTTTGTTGGGATATAATTATAATTCTAGTGAATGGTACGAGGAGACATATAAAATTTTTAATAAAAAATATGAAAAACCTATTCCAAAGAATAAAAAAGAAAACAGTAAAATTTTGGGTAAAATAAAAAATTTATTTTAAAATGACTGATGAGAAGATTAACCAAAAATATCAAAAAAAAATAAAATTATTTCAGAAATATAATAAATACTACTACAATTTGAATGAACCAATAGTTTCGGACAATGATTTTGATCTATTAAAGTTAGAAATAATTAAATTAGAGAAAAAATATAAATATCTAAATAGTGCTAATTCTCCATCTAATACAGTAGGTTTTAAACCATCTAAAGTTTTTAAAAAAGTAAAACATACAGTTCCCATGCTTTCATTGAGTAATGCAAATGATTTAATAAATTTTGAAAAAAAAATTTTAAATTTTTTAAATCAAGACAAGAATTTTAATATAAAGTATAGCGCTGAGCCTAAAATTGATGGTATATCAGCGTCTTTAATTTACGAAGATGGAAAATTTATTACTGGTTTATCCAGAGGTGATGGGAAAGAGGGAGAGGATATAACAGAAAATTTAAAAACTATTAAAGATATTCCTTATTTCATTAAGTCAAAAAATTTTCCAAAAAAAATTGACATAAGAGGTGAGGTATTTATCCAAAATAGTGATTTTGAAAAATTAAAAAATAAGTTTGCAAATCCGAGAAATGCTGCCTCTGGTTCTTTAAGACAAAAAGATCCTAAAGAGACAAAAAAAATCCCATTAAAATTTATTGCTTACACCTTTGGTTTTGAAAAAGGTTTAAGGGCAGTATCACAAGATGAGTATTTGAAAAATTTGAAAGAATGGGGTTTTAAAACAAACCCTTTAAATAAAACTTTAGAAAAAGTAGAAAATTTAATGATCAATTATAAAGAAATCGAAAAAAAAAGGAGTGATATTGATTTTGATATTGATGGGATTGTTTATAAAGTTAATGATTTTAACTTACAAAAAAGGTTGGGGAATGTTGCAAATGCTCCAAGATGGGCGATTGCTCACAAATTTTCAGCTAATAGTGGAATTTCAAAAATAAAAAATATTGAAATTCAAATTGGCAGAACTGGTGCTTTAACACCAGTTGCAAAAATCAATCCTGTAAATATTGGAGGCGTAGTTGTTTCCAATGCAACTTTACATAATGAGGAAGAGATCAATAGAAAAGATATCAGGGTGGGTGATACAGTTTTAATTGAAAGAGCTGGGGATGTTATTCCTCATGTTATTTCTGTTGATCAAAAGATGAGGATTAAAGACTCAAAAAAATTTATTTTTCCTCATAAATGTCCATCTTGTGGATCAAAAACGATTAAAGATTTTAATTTTACAACTAAGAAAGAAGACGCAGTTAGAAGATGTTCAAGTGAGGGTTATGATTGTAAAAAAATGTCCATTGAAAAAATTAAACACTTTGTTTCAAAAGAAGCTTTTAATATTGAAGGCTTTGGGAAAAAGATAGTTGAAAATTTTTGGAATTTAAATTTAATAAAACTTCCACAAGATATATTTAAACTTGACTTTAAAAAAATAGAAAATTTAGATGGATGGGGAAAACAATCAGTTGCAAATTTAAAATATTCAATAAATTTGAGAAAAACAATTTCTTTTGAGAGATTTATATATGCGCTCGGTATTAGGCATATTGGTTTAGAAAATGCAAAAATTATATCTAAAAACCTAAAATCTTTAAAAAATTTTATAGCTCTATCAAAAAAAAGTAATTTTAACGATTTAATAAATATTGATGGAATAGGTGAAACTCAGATCAATTCGATAAAGAATTTCTTTAATAATGATACAAATTTGAATGTTTTAAAAAAATTGGATGAATTACTTAAAGTAAAAGACGCAGAAATACCCAAAGTTGGTGGATTATTAACTAATAAAACATTCATGTTTACTGGTAAGCTTTCTAACATGAGCCGTTCTGAGGCAAAATCTTTAATAGAGCAAAATTCAGGCTCAATAGTAAGTAATGTAACAATAAAACTTGATTATCTTATTATTGGTGAAAAACCAACTAATAGGAAAGTTGAAGCTGCCAAAAATTTAGGAGTAAAAATTTTAGACCAGTCCTCTTGGTTAAAGATGCTTAAATAAAACTTGCTAACCATTTTTTTTCATTTCCACTTAAAAATGGTGATATTTTTGAGTAAACTTTCAGATGATAATTGAAAAGATAGTGTCTCTCCTGCTTTGTTAAAAGATTAAAATTGATTAATTCTTTTTCTATTGGAGCTAAAGTTAAATTTTCAAAACCTAATTTTCTACCAATTTTTTTTACATATACTAAGTTTTCAATGCGAATTCCAAATTTATCTTTTTTGTAATAACCTGGTTCATTACTTAATATCATACCTTTTTGAATTTTTACTGAATTAGATTTTGAGATAGCTTGAGGTCCCTCATGAACATTAAGAAAAAAACCAACTCCATGTCCTGTACCATGATTATAATCTAGGTGATTCTTTTTAAGAAATTTTCTTGCATCTTTGTCAATGAGCTTTCCTGTTTTTTTTTTATTAAGATCAGTTCGAGCAACAGCAATATGTCCTTTTAAAACATTTGTAAAAATATTTTTTATATCTTTATTTTGATTTTCAAAACAGATAGTTCTTGTTACATCTGTTGTACCAAATTTATATTGACCACCAGAGTCACAAAGAAATATTTCGTTTCTTTTTAACAGCTTTGTATTATTTTTCGTAGCTCTATAGTGAACTATTGCCCCATTTTTTCCACTACCTGCAATAGTGTTAAAACTTGGATATAAATATTTTGAATTCATTCTTCTAATTTTTTCTAATTTATTCTGAGCATCAACCTCAGTTATATTGAATTTTTTTAAATTTTTTATCCAATAGATGAATTTTGTTAATGCAACTCCATCGATAATATGTGTGTTAATCATATTTTTGATTTCAATTTTGTTTTTAACAGATTTAAGAATGTAAATAGGATCTTCTTTTTTTGTTATCTTGAATTTTTTTTTTAATATTTTTTCTAAATATAAGGAACAGGTTTTTTGATCTAATAAAATAGTTCCTTTTCTTAATTTATCAAAAAAATATGAAATATACCTTGGATCAATTATCTGGTTTTGTTTAAGTTTCTGTTCTTTCACAAGTTTAGTAGTCTTGTTTTTATCAACAACTAAGAAAATATGTTTTTCTTTTGTAAGTAAAAGATTACTATTTGGTATTGGGCTTGTTGGACTATCATATCCCCTAATATTCAACAGCCATGCTACATTTTCTGGAGCAGTAATAAATAAATAATCATATTTGTTTTTTTTTAGAAAAGATGAAACCCTAGAAATTTTTTTATGATGGCTTTCGCCAGTTATACTTTTATCAATTGAGTAAAAAGAAGATTTTTTTTTATTCTGCATTTTTGAAATTTTATCAATAAGATTTTCTTTAATGCTAGTAATCTTATTATTTTTTAAAAAAAAATTCTTTATTTGTTTAGAGGTAAACAATGTAGGATCAATACCTAAATTCAAATTTTTAAAAACATCTGTTTTAATAATTTTAAAATAATCTAAAATTTTAAAATTCTTACCACTTTCGATTTTACTTTGAATCGTATATCTTCCATCAACAAAAAGGTAGTTTCTATTCTTTAAAATTATTGCATAACCTGCAGATCCCGAGAAATTTGAGATAAATTTAAGCCTATCTTTATTAGAATGTTCGGAAAAAAATTCATCATTTTTTGGTACTACGTATCCATCAATTCNCTTCAAATGTATCTTTACTTTCATCAAAATATGAATTTTTTTCTAAATTATTTTCTGGAAGTTCATCGATAAATCTTGATGCCATACTATCTATCCAATCACCTTGATAAAACCTATTCATTGAAAAAGAGATAATTGCATTTCTTTTAGCCCTAGTAATCCCCACATAAGCTAATCTTCTCTCTTCTTCTAAACCATCCTGTCCTTTTTCCTCTATTGATTTTTGATGAGGAAATAGTCCCTCTTCCCAACCAGGTAAAAAAACTACATCAAATTCTAATCCTTTAGCAGCATGCATGGTCATCATATTGATTTTTTCACCCTCCCAATCTTGATCAATAGAAGTTGCAAGAGATACATGGTCTAAAAAGCTCTCCAAGTTATCAAACTCTTTCATCGCACTCAATAATTCTTTGATATTTTCTAAACGATTTTCATTTTCAAGATCTTTTTTATTTTTTAACATTGCAGAATATCCGGACTCATCTAAAAGAATTTGTAATAATTTCACATGATTAAATTTTTTAATTTTTAAATCATTCCTCCATTTGGAAATTAAATCTAAAAATAAAGTTAAACCTATTTTTGTCTTTGGTTTTATTAAATTTTGCTCAATCATTTTTCTTGATGAATTCTCTAGACTAATTTTATTTTTTTTTGAGTATTCATGTATTGTTTTAATTGTACTTTCACCGATAGACCTTTTAGGGTTATTTACAATTCTCTCAAAAGCTAAGTCATCTTTTTCTTGGTTAACTAACCTTAAATAGGCTACACAATCTTTTATTTCAGCTCTCTCATAAAATTTAATCCCCCCTAAAATTCGATAAGGCATACCAATTTTTAAAAACCTTTCTTCAAATTCTCTTGTTTGAAAAATAGCTCTTACCAAAATTGCAATATTATTAAGTGAGCATTTCTTTTTGATTTGTTCTACTTCATCAGAAATTCCTATAGCCTCATCTTTTCCATTTTTAAAACAATTTAATTTTATAAGATCACCCGCATCCATAGTGGATTTTAAAGTTTTACCAACCCTATTTTGATTATTAGAAATTAATGACGAAGCAACAGACAAAATATTTTTTGAGGATCTATAATTTTCTTCTAATCTTATTATTTTTGAATTTTCATAAATCTTATCAAAATCTAGAAAGTTTTTTATTTCAGCTCCTCTCCAACTGTAGATAGATTGATCGTCATCTCCTACACAACAAATATTTTTATTTTTTTCTGCTAACAAATTAAGCCATCGACTTTGTATATAATTTGTATCTTGATACTCATCGACTAAAATATATTTGAAATTTTTTGAGTAAATGTCTCTTATATCTTTATTTTTTTCTAGAATTTTAACTGAGTGCAAGATTAGATCGCCAAAATCACAAGCATTTAACTCAATTAACTTTTGTTGATAAATTTTGTAAACAGGTAAGATCTTTTTTTCATAAATATCTTTAGAATTTATTTTTACTTCGCTTGGATATAAGTTTTTATTTTTCCATTTATCTATAACTGCAATTATATATCTTGGAGCAAGCTGTTTGACGTCAATATTTTCTGCTTTGCAAATATTCTTTATTAATCTGATTTGATCATCACCATCAATAATTGTAAAATTTGAATTTAGATTAACTGCTGGTGCATGCTTCCTCAGTAATTTGGCACAGATTGAGTGGAATGTTCCTAGCCAAGATAAACCAACAGCAGAAGATCCTAAGATTTTACTTACTCTGTTCTGCATTTCTTTTGCTGCTTTATTTGTGAATGTCACAGCAAGAATTTGGTTAGGGAAAGCACTTTTATTTTTTATAATATGTGCAATTCTGCTAGTTAATACCTTTGTTTTACCAGATCCTGCGCCAGCAACTATTAATAATGGTCCATCTAAAGCTAAGACAGCTTGTTTTTGGGCCTCATTAAGATTTTTTAGATAATCAGAGTTTACCATTTGAATAATTTAATTATAAATCTCAACAATTTATGTTTAATTTAAGTTTTAAAAAAAAGTTAAAAAAAATATTATTACCAATAAATAAAATTATAGAAAGTTTTTTTGATAAATTCAAAAATTTTAAAAAATTCAATCAGAACAAGAAAAAGTTTTCTCATTTAAATAATAAGATAGCAATCTCAATTGCTTGTGTCGTAATACTTTTTTTAGGTTATTTCTTAATTCCTGCATTTTACAAAGAGGATAAAATTAAATCATCTCTCATAAGTCAAATTTCAGATAGATATGACATAAAAATTGAGTTTAATGAAAAGATTAAATATGGAGTTTTTCCTAAACCATTTTTTTACACTAAAAATTTAGATATCAAATATAATGAAAAAGTTATAGCTAATTCAGATTATGTAAAATTTTACATTTCTTTTAAAAATTTCTTTTTATCAGAAAATATTTTACCTCAGGATTTAGTATTTCATAATACAGAATTTAATATTAACTCAAAAAATATTAGTTTTTTCTTAAAAGCTTTAAATAGCTCCGATAAAGAAAATCAGTTTATTTTTAAAAGATCTAATTTTTTTTATAATGATCAAAGTGATGATTTGTTGTTTTTGGCAAAAATAAAAGATTTTAGTTTTTTTTATGATGATGTGAATGATTTTCAAAAAGTAAAAACAAACTTCGAAATATTTAATATTCCATTTAAATTAGATATTTCAAAAAATATCATAAATGAAAATAAAAATATTAAATTATCCTCAAAAAAGATTAGACTAGATATTGAAACCTCTATAGATTTTAGAGAGGAAAAAATAACTGGTATTTTTGATATTTCATCAATTAATAAAAGAAATATATTTAATTATGTAATTAAAGATAATTCCTTAAATTTTTTATCTCCAGATAAAAACTTTAGGGGTGAGGTAAATTTTAAACCATTTTATTTTTCAACAGATCTAAATTTTAACTTTGTAAGTCAAAAAAAAATATTTCAAAGCGAGTCTTTAATGATTGATTTACTTGACTCTGAATTGCTTAATAATCCAAATTTGAATGCATCTATAAATATCAAAATTAAAAAAATTGATAAATTTGAGTATTTAAAAGATTTTTTTTCCGAAATACATTTTGGTGAAGGAAGAATTTTAATGAAAAACTTTAATACTTTATGGAATGACTCAGTCTTAATTCAATCTAATGAAATAGAATTTTTGAATGACGTAGAAAGTAAAAAATTAGTTGGTGAATTAATTTTTAATTTTGAAGACATAGAAAGATTTTTTAGGTACTTTCAAATCAAAAGAAATCATCGAGATGTTTTTGAAAAAATAAAACTAGACTTTGTCTATGATTTTACACTTGATAAGGTAACTATGAGTAATTTTAGAATCGATAATAAATCTTTCCAAAATGTTGATAAATTTTTGAATCAATATAATAAAAGCGGAAAAAATTCCCTTACTAAATTTAGTATAAGAAATTTTGTAAAAGAATTCTTTAAAGTTTATGCAGGATAAATCATTTTTTTTGGGTTAACAATTTTGTTGTAATCTTTTTCACTTATAAGCTTAGATTTTAGCGCCTCATGTTTTAAAGTGGTTTTATTTTTAAGAGCTAGTTTAGCTATTCTAGCTGAGTTATCGTAACCAATATGTGGCGCAAGTGCTGTGACTAGCATTAAAGAATTATCTAAATATTCTTTTATTTTAGTCTTATCAGCTTTTAATCCCTTTATACAATAAAGAGAAAAATTTTTTATACTGTCAGATAAAAGATTAATGGATTGTAAAATATTATGTGCAATCAAAGGCTTAAATACATTTAGCTCAAAATGTC
>LULJ01000581.1_pt1 | contig 13099 bp, 13 predicted proteins | sample 728171 | NCBI WGS metagenome assembly LULJ01 (sample SAMN03860292, study PRJNA289734) | marine metagenome | biome: seawater column; feature: ocean; material: water; isolation source: Red Sea water column Station 169 - depth 25m | place: Saudi Arabia: Red Sea | collected 2011-10-15 | depth 25 m
ATTGGAGATATTGCCCTTCTTGGCGTTCCAATCATTGGACATATTACTGCTGCAAGAGCTGGACATGCTAGTAATGTTGAATTTGTAAAAAAATTGAAAAAAGTTTATGCTAAAGAATTAGAAGAACTTTGGAAAGATGATTGATATGAGTGAAGACTTAATAAAAAACTCTTATAATATTCAAGACATAATAAAGATTTTGCCCCACAGGTACCCGTTTGTACTAATTGATAGGATAGATGAAGTAAAGCAAGGTGAATATGTTAATGCAATCAAAAATGTCACAATAAATGAACCTTTCTTTCAAGGGCATTTTCCAGGAAGACCTTTGATGCCAGGTGTTTTAGTAATAGAAGCTATAGTTCAGGCTGCATGTTTCACTGTGGCAATGAAACTTAAAGACTCAATGAAAAATCCAGGTGTTTCATTTATGACTATTGATAAATGTAAATTTAGGAAACCTATCATACCTGGTGATGTTTTAAATTTGAAGGTTAATCGCTTAAATAAAGTTAAAAATGTTTACAAATTTGAAGGCAAATGCCTTGTAAATGATGTTATACATGCACAATGCATTTTTTCAGCGATGATACATGACGTCCCTAATTCATCAAAGTAGTACAGTTAGTAAATCTGTTAAAATAGGTAAAGATGTAAAAGTAGGTCCATTTTGTAACTTAAATGGAAATATATCAATTGGCGATGGTACTGAATTGAAATCCCACGTTTCTATAACTGGTAACACCACTATTGGTAAAAAAAATATTTTTTATCCTTTTTCAAATATAGGATGTGACCCACAAGATTTGAAATACTCTGGAGAAGAAAGTTTTTTAAAAATCGGAAATTCTAATACTTTTAGAGAAAATGTTACCATTAGCAAAGGAACTAAAGATGGAGGAATGATAACTAGCATAAAAGATAATAATCTTTTTATGACAGGTGTTCATATCGCACATGATTGTAAAATTAATAATAATAACATATTTGTAAATCAAGTCACACTTGGTGGACATGTAAATATTCAAGACAATGTTGTTATTGGTGGATTGTCTGCTGTTATACAATTTGTAACAATAGGCTCTTATTCAATGATTGGTGGAATGAGTGGAATAGATAAAAACGTGTTACCATTTAGTTTAGCTATTGGTAATAGAGCAAAATTAAGAGGTTTAAATTTAGTTGGAATAAGAAGAAATAATTTCAATAAAGATGAGATAAATAAAATTAACACAATTCATGATGGTTTTATCAATAAACAAATGAACTTTTCAACTAATGATAAAGTAGAGGTTATATTTCAAGAATATAAATCGATTTTAAATGAAAAACTCGGCCACATTCAAAAATGAAATCTGCCTTATAGCTGGATCAGGTCTATTTGTTTATGAAGTTGCAAATTTTTTAAATAAAAAAAATATATTAAATCAAGTTATATTAATTAATGAAAACAATCTTATAAAAAAAAATTTTAAGAATAAGTGCAAGTCTTTCAAAATTAAAGATATAGAAAAAATTACAACATTTATTAAGTCTAAAAATTTGAAAAAAATTTTGATTATTGGCTATGTTAAATTTCCTTCTATCGATAAGATCAACTTATCAATAAAATCAAAGCTTCTAATATCAAAGGACATATTCCTTAATAATATCAATGATCAATCTAAAATTTTAAGAAGATATTTATATAATAATAAATTAACACTTCTCTCTCAAAAAAAAATATTAAAAAATATGCTAATTTCATATCAAGATGAATATTTTCACAATGAAAATAAAAAAATTATTAGTAAATTAAAAATTAAAAAAAACTTTTTTAAAAAAATATTTTCAATGAACATAGCACAATCATTAATTTTGAATGGTGATAGAGTTATAGCTATGGAAGATATATTTGGTACAAACAATATGATTAATAAAATTGGTAAAATTAATCCTAAATTAAATAACTTAATTTTTGTAAAATCTAAGAAATCAGATCAAATTGATGAAATTGATTTTCCTATAATTGGTATGGAAACACTTAATTTACTTATAAAATATAAATTTCGTGTAATTTGTTTGTTTAATAATAATATTTTAATTTCACAAAAAGATAATTTTTTAAAAAAAATACGAGCTAATAATATTTCTCTAATTATATTATAAGATGAAGATTTTATTCATAACACTTGAACAATCAGGAAGACAAATTGTTAAATCAATACTTGATGATAATTTTTATAAAATTAATAAAAATTTAATATTCACTTTTGGCATGGATGAGGGCAAATTAGAATTTAATGATTTAACAAATATAAAGATTACACCAATTATGGGATTTGTAGATATAGTTTGTAATATAAAATATCTTTTTAATCTCAGACTTAAAATTAAAGAAATTGTTGATATGTACTCATTTACTCATATTTTTTTTGTAGATTCATTTGATTTTTCAAAATTTTATATTCAAAAATTTAAATCAAATAAAATAAAATATTGCCAGATTGTAGGTCCATCAGTTTTTATCTGGAGATCAAGTAAAGCAAAATTTATTAATAGTAATTTTGATAAGATTTTTTCAATATTTAGTATTGAAAAAAGTTATTATAGCCCGGATATATATGATTATATCGGCCATCCTTTAAAGAACAAAACCTATTATTCTAAAGATTATAATGAAATCAATAATATTGGTATTTTCTTGGGTAGCAGACAACAAGAAATACATAAAAATATTCTTATTATTAAGAAACTACTTGTGAAACTCAAAAAATATAAAGAACTTGTTTTTAAATTTTTTGTTACAACTGAATATCATGAATTTATTAAAAACTACTTTAAAGATAATTCTAATATACAAATACATTTGAATGATAATTCCTACTATAAAAAAATATCTAAACTAGATTTTGCTTTTGCTTGTTCAGGGACTGTTCATTTAGAACTATGTTTTTCAAATATACCTCACTTAATATTTTATAAAGCGAATATTATAAACTATTCTATTTTTAAATTGTTCGTAAGAGCGAAATACTTATCATTAGTTAATATCTTTAATAAAAAAGAAATTGTAAAAGAGTTTATTCAAAATGATTTTACAGCTACTAATTTGTCAAATTTTTTTACAACTTTAAAATTAAATAAAGATAAGCTTTATAATTATCGAAAAAATATGTTTGATGGAATTAGAAGTAGCAATTTTGAAAACTTTCGTTCAAGTATAATTACTGATTATTTAGAAAAGTCTTCTTAAGCCACAATAAATTAAATATTGATTTTTTCTCTCTATCAGGCACTTTTTTATAGGACTTATCTTTATCTCCAGTAAATAATTGTCTGGGTCTTGTTATTTTAAACTCTGTGGTAGGTATATTTAGTGCTTTTAAAAGAATTCCAGAGTAAAAATCAACATTTGGGTATAGATTTTTCTCTTTAAAATACGTGTCATTTAAGGCTAATTCTTCAATCTCTTTCGCAATTTCGAGTTCTTTTGATTTAATTTTTAGATCCTTGAATAAATCTTCTGTGCTTTTCTTTAAAACTTTAGCTCTTGGGTCATAGCTTTTATAGACTCTATGTCCAAAGCCCATCAATCTAATTTTATTTTTTTTATTTTTTACTTCTTCTATAAAGTCTTTGGGTTTTAAATCATTTAATACAATTTCATCAATCATATCTATAACAGCCTCATTTGCACCGCCGTGAGATTTCCCCCAAAGTGACGAAATTCCAGCTGATAAACAAGCATATGGGTTCGCTAGAGATGAGCCAGCAGTTCTTACAGTTGATGTTGAAGCATTTTGTTCATGATCAGCATGAAGAATAAAGATTTGATCCATTATTTTCGAAAAGAGTGGATTGATTTCATATTCCTTTGTTGGTGTTGCAAAGCACATATGTAAAAAATTATCTGCATAATTAAGTTTATTGACAGGATAAACAAAGGGTTGACCTACTGAGTATTTATAAGCCATTGCAGCAATGGTTGGCATCTTTGCTAAAATTCTATGTGATGCAATCATTCTATGCTCAGGATCTTCAATATTTAAAGAGTCATGATAAAATGATGATAAAGCTCCAACTATTCCAATCATCATCGCCATTGGGTGCGCATCTCTTCTAAAACCCCTATAAAACTGAATTATTTGTTCATTTAGTAATGTGTGGTTTTTAATTATTTCTTCAAACTCATTTTTATCACTTTCTGATGGTAACTCACCATGCATGAGTAAATAACAGACTTCAAGATGAGAACTGCTATTAGCAAGTTCTTCAATAGGATAACCTCTATATTGAAGAATACCTTTTTCTCCATCAATGTATGTTATTTTAGAATTACAAGCTGCAGTTGATGTAAAACCAGGGTCATAAGTAAATAGACCTGTCTTCTTGTATAGTGATGATATGTTAATTACATCTGGCCCAATAGATCCTTTGATCCCATCAAATTCATACTCCTTGCCAGTTTTAGTATCGACTAATTTAAAACGTTTTTCATCAATCATTTAAGTATAATAATAACTTTTCTTTCACTTTTTCAATACCAAAGAATAAAATAATCTTTTCAATTGGTATTTTGGACTCAAAATTTACTGTAATTTTTCTGATTATCTTACCTATTTTCTTTAAAGGTAAGTCATTTTCCTCAAGCATTAATACAGCATTATCAGCATCATGCAAACTTTTAATAATTGAATAAATTTTTTTAATTAAAGCTTTTTCATTTTCATCAATTTCAAGGACAATATTTTTTTCAAAAAAGTTTAAAAGTTTTGATACCTCTATATTGATATCTGTATATTTGTTACATCTTTCTAATATGTCCTGGAAAACAAGTTCTAACTGAAAATTAGATACTTGATTTTCTATATCTTTTTCTAAAAAATTTTTAAATTCTATAAAAGATAATTTATTTAAATAATGACGATTAATGAAATTTAACTTTTCAATATCAAATTTAGCTGGTGATAAAACTACTTTAGATAAATTGAAATTATCAATTGCATCTTCAATATCTAAATATTCGATATCATTGAAATTATTACCTAATTTAATGATAAAATTAAATATTGAGTCTGATAGGTAACCTTCACTCAAATAATCGTTTACATTAGTTATATTATTTCTTTTTGATAACTTTTTGCCATTAATGTCGTGTATCAGAGGTATATGGGCATATTTTATATCTTTAAAATTTAAAGCATCCGATATCATTATTTGTTTAATTGAATTAGTAGTATGATCGTTTCCACGAATGACATTAGTCACATTCTCTAAATGGTCGTCAATTAAGTTTGATAATATAAAAGTTGGGCTTTTGTCAGATCTTGCAATTGAAAAATCTTCTATAGTATTAGATGGTACTTTTATTTTTCCTAAAATTAAATCATCATACTCAAAAAATTCATTATCTCTGTTCACTCTAAACTTATAAGGCCCATCCTTTGAATGGTACGCCATATCATTTGACATCAGTTTTTCTAAATATTCTTGATGAATACATAAATTTTTAGATTGATAACTAAGATTGTCATATTGAAGTTTAAATATATTAAATATTTTTAATATTTCTTCTTCATATATTTTTTTTGATCTTTCCCTATCTGTGTCTTCTATTCTTAAAAGAAATTTTCCTTCATTTTTTCTTGCAAATAAAAAATTGTAAATTGCAGTCCTTAAACTTCCCATATGAAAATTTCCAGTAGGAGAGGGGGCGAATCTAGTGATTATCATTAATATTTTCTGACTAAATTAATCATCTTACCCAATATTTTAATCCTATCTTTTTTATACTTGATTGATGAAAAATTTTTGTGATCACCAAATATTTCAATTTCATCTTTGATTAATTTAATTTTTTTTAGAGTTATCTCACTATCATCTATCTGAATAGCATGAATATCATTTGAATTATAATTTGTAACTTTTTCTAATATGATTATATCATCTTCAAAAATACCATATGACTCCATTGAATTACCACTTACTTTACAAGCGACACAGTTCCTTTTATTCGATTTTATAAAACTATTTACATCAATATATTCTATTTGTTGACTCAAACTATCTATAGGTTTACCCGCAGATATCGCATTATAAAAAGGAATTAAATTATTTATTTCAATAGACCTAGATTTTAATTTGTCTTTTTTTATGTGACCTTGTTCTTCTAAATATTCTAAATATTGGAATATGGAGGATTTAGATTTTAAACCCATGTGTTCTTTCATTTCCTCATAATTAGGAGATATTTTATTTTTCTCAATATATTTTCTCAAAAAATCTAAAAGCTTTTTGGCGTTTTTAGTCATTTATTTGATATAACCTTAGTTTATTAGTTCTATCATAATAAATCAGACAGTTTGCATATAATATATTTTTTAAATTAGAACTTTCTTGATTATTAAATACTTTAATACTTTTCTGATCTCTTAAACCAAATAAAAAAGATTTTCTTTTCAAAATTTTAAAATTAAATTTTACATTATTGATATCAATTAAATCATATTTAATCTGCGATTTTCTATTATTATAAATCTCGATTAATGATTTAATAATTATATTGGTCAATACAAAGGAAGAGCATGGGTTTCCAGGAAAAAACATATAAATTTTATTTTTCTTTATAAATAATTTAAAAGGTCTACCTGGTTTTAAATCAAGACCATCAATAATTAAATTAAAATTTTCAAAATTGATATCATCTTTACTTTTACCTGTGCCTCCAATAATAACTGTAATATCTGATTTTGAATTGTTTATTTCTTTTAGTAATAATTTTTGATCATCTTTTATATGAATACTCTTTTCAACAATATGATTATTCTTTTTTATAAAATTATTTAAATAATAACCATTTGTAGGGAGAATAAAATGATCTTTAGTAAATTCGCTACCTGTCGAAATAATTTTAAATTTTAATGGTTGTAGTATTTTGACTTTTATATCTTTCAGGCTTTTTATACTGCTTAATTCATAAAAAGATAAATATTTATTCTGAAAATCAATTTTACTACCTTTTTTGAAAATATGTCCCTTTTTTCTTATGAATTTATTATTTTTATTAAAATTAATTACATAAGCATTTCCTTCATTTATAAAAATTTGTTCTTGGGGAACAATATATTTTATATTATCAGGAATTAGTGATCCAGTTTTTACAATTAAACACTCATTTAAATTTACCTTTATTTTATTAAAAATATTTAATTTCGATTTTCCAATAATTTTAAATTTTTTTCCAACATTTGTAATTGCTATACCATCCATTGATGATTGATTTTGAGGAGGTATATTTTTCTTAATCACTATATTAGATTTGATTAAATGATTATTATTTAGATTTTGACTAAAAATTGATGAAAATTTATTTTTTGGAAGATAACTTGAAATTAATTTAATTGTCTTAAAAATATCATCCAATATTGTTTTTACCTCCTCTTTTTTTTATTATTTCAATTTTCTTAATAATTATCTTTTTTTTAAAAGACTTAAGCATATCAAAAGTTGTAATAGAGGCACACGAAACAGAATTTAAGGCTTCTATCTCTAATCCTGTTGAGTAGTTTGATTTCACAACACTTTTTATTTCTATATATACCTCGTCTCTTAAATTAAGGGTCAAAGAAACATAATCTATTGGAATATTGTGTGTTAAAGGTATCTGGTGTGAGGTATTTTTGGCAGCATAAATACCTGCAATTTTGGCTGTGTTAAATAAATTATTTTTAAGTTCTTTATCACCTTTGATTACTGAATAAAGTTTTTTATCAATTTCAATTAAAGATCTTGCCTCAGCAAATCTTTTTGTTTTATTTTTTTTTGATATATCAACCATTTCAATATTTTTATTTTTTTTATTGAAGTGTGATAAACTCATTAAGCCTCATACAATCTATTTATATATTTAATTTTATTATCATTTTTTAAAATACTACCACCTATTAAAAAAGAAGATATTCCACTTTCTTTTTTAATTTTTTTTATATTTGAAACTGTAACTCCACTTTCGCTAATTATTATTTTATTTTTTAATATTTTAGATAGTTTTATTGATTTATTTATATCAATCTTTTGTTCTTTTAGATTTCTATTATTAATTCCAATCAATTTTGCATCTATACCCTCAATTTTCCTTGCTTCAGTAATATTTTCAATCTCTATTAATACATCTAGACCAATATCAATTGCCAAATTATGTAATTTTTTTATATTTGATTTAGATAAAATTTTTGCAATTAACAATAAAGCATCTGCACCAAATTCTTTAGTTTCAAATACTTGTGTTTCATTTATTATAAAATCTTTTCTAATAATTGGCTTATCAGTAATTTTTTTTGCAATTGTTATATCATTTAAACTTCCACCAAAATTTTTGTCAGTCAAGATGGATATACAACAACATTTTGATTTATGATATTGTTCGAGAATATCCTGAATATACTTTATTTTATTAAAATTTTTAACCGAAGGACTATATCTTTTAAATTCAGCGATAAGAGCATTTTTATTAATATTTAGATTACTTTCTATTGCACTAAGAAAGTATTTCGATTTACTATATTTAGAATTCTTTTTTTTATTAGTTTTTTGTTTTAAATATTTTGTATGATTAGTTTTTTCTAAAACTATTTTATCTAAAATATTCATTATTTTTTAATTTTGTTTAAATGATTTAAAGCCTTAGACGTATCAAGAGAATTACTTAATATATCAAAGCATTCATCAAATTTAATAGTCGGTTTTATTGTTTGCATCGCGTAAATTGAATTAATAATAGTTATATCTCTGTAACTATCTTTTTTTCCCTGAAATAATTCAATCAGCCTGCTTGCATTATAAGAGGGAATACCTCCTTTAATATCCTTAAAATTTAATTTAGATGAAAGGTATTTTTTATATTTTGTATGAGATATCTTCTTTTTAGTGATATTTTTTCCTCTTTTAAAATAAAAATTTGTTGGAGCAAATATACTTATTTCGTCTAATCCATCATCTGAGAAAAAAATTGTAGAATTTTTATTATCAATTTTAGATAGTATTTTTAACATTATTTCTGCTGAGTTTTTATTCACAGTACCTAATATTTGATATTTAGCGCCTAATGGATTTAATGTAGGGCCCATATAATTAAATATCGTTTTTATACCTAATTTTTTTCTAACTTCTCCAACTTTACTAAGATTTGGGTAAAAAAAAGGTGCATTTAAATAGACAAATTTATCATTTGATATTTTATTAATTATTTTCTTCGAATCTTTTTCACTAGATATATTCAATTCAGAAATAATATCAGAAGAGCCACTTAATGAGCTAGCAGCACGATTACCATGTTTTGCAATTGGAATATCAACAGATGATAACAATATAGCTACTGTTGTTGATATATTTAATGTCTTTAACCCATCACCTCCAGTCCCGCATGTATCCAAAGAATTAGAATATTGTTTTATTTTATTAGAATTTTTAAAAATAAATTTTCTTAAAGATAAAAGTATATCGCTATTATTTATTAATTTATTTAATTGATAAATAATAATCGCTTGATGAGAAATATTATCTGAGTCAAATAAATACTTAATAGCATATTCAACATTTCTATTAGTTATTGAGTCATCTATTTTAAATTTCATATACAATCCATAAAATTTTCTATAATCTTTGAACCCACAAGAGTTTCAATACTCTCAGGATGATATTGCACACCATAAATAGAAAATAATTCATGTTTAAAACTCATTATAATTTTATCATCTTCTGAAATGCTTGTTATTTTTAAATTTTGAGGAAAATTATTTTTACCTAGGTATAAAGAGTGATACCTAGTTGCACGGAACTTTTTATCAATATTTTTATATATCTTACATTCATTTATTTTTTTTAAATTTGATACTTTTCCATGCATTGGTGTACTTAATGTGTCTATTTTAGCTCCAAAATAGACTCCTAAAATTTGATGACCTAAACATACACCTAATATTGGTATAAATGAGTATATTTGATGGACTAAATCAAGACACTCTCCTGCATTAAATGGATTACTTGGTCCAGGTGATATTACAACACCTTTGCTATTAATAATTTTATCAATATTTTTTAAAATCATGTCATTTTTGATAACTAAAACTTGATCTCTTTTACTTAAACAATGATACAAATTATATGTGAAGCTATCGTAATTATCTATGAGAGTAATCATTATATGTTATGAGCTAAATTGTAAGCTTCAAATAAAGCATTAGCCTTATTGATACACTCACTATGTTCATTTTCAGGTATGCTGTCAAAAACAATACCTGCTCCACTTTGCGCATATATTTTTTTATTTTTAATCATTGCAGTTCTTAGATTAATACAACTATCCATATCTCCATTTGCATCTAAATAAAAAACCGAGCCTGAATAAAATTCCCTATTAATATCCTCATGTTTTTCTAATATTTCTAGTGCTCTAATTTTAGGTGCTCCAGAAACAGTCCCTGCTGGCAAGCCAGCAAAAAGAACATCTATAGGTGTTAAATTATTTTTTAATTCTCCAGTAACATTACTGACTATATGCATTACATGAGAATAATACTCTATTATATTTTGTTCAGTTACTTTTACAGTATTATTTTTTGAAATTTGACCAACATCATTTCTACCTAAATCAACTAGCATTAAATGTTCAGCTAGTTCTTTTTTATCCTTAAGTAATTCATTTTTTAAATTATTATCTTCAATCTCATTTTTACCCCTTCTTCTAGTTCCGGCAATAGGTCTAAGAGTAATTTCTTTATTTTTTACTTTAATCATAGTCTCAGGACTAGAGCAGATAATTTGATAATTTTTTAGGTTTAAAAAAACAAGATAAGGTGAGGGATTAATTGATCTTAATGCTCTATAAAAATTAAATGGATCAATTAAATAGTCATTAGAAAATCTTTGAGAAAGAACAGCTTGAAATATTTCACCAACTTTAATATCTCTTTTTATTTCCTTAACTCTTTTAATGAATTCCTCTTTCTTAATATGGTTTTTAAATTTTTTAGGTTTACTGAAATTTAATTTTTTATTTTTGGAAAAAGGTTCTTTAAGTATTTTTTCTAATTTTTTAAGTGATTTTACTGGATTTTTCTTGATATTTGAAACTTCAATTAAATGTGTCTCATTAAGAACATTATCTATTATTATAAGATTTCTTGGTTTTACAAAATGCGCTAGTGGTATTCCAATTTCATTCTTATCAGGCTTATAACTTAATTTTGGAAGGGTAAACTTACACAAATCAAATGATACATTACCAATAAATATGGGTAGAGGTATATTCTGATCATATATAGTTTTAATTTTTAAATTTTTATAAATGTCCTTTATAAAAGAGTCTGGTGATTTAATTTTTTTCTTTTGATTATTTATAAGCACATAGTTATGAAAAATTTCAACATTTTGTAATATATTAAAAAGAATAATAGAGTATCTTCCTTTATTATCACCCCCAATGACTGACTCTAAAATGGAGACATCTTTAAATTTATTTGCAAGTTTATTATAAATTGTAATGGTATTTTCAGTATCTAGAAAAACTTTTTTACCATGAACATACATATTAAAGTTGTAAAAGTTGTTCGTTATCAACTTCTATATCTAGAGTATCTTTTATTTCTTTAATAATTTTTGAATATATTAAATTCACTATATTTTGTTTTATATTTAAAGAGTCAATAGATCCAATTGAATTTATATCTAAATAAATAACTTCATTTGGTAACACTACTTTTAATTTTTGATCTTTTTTAATAATAATTATTTTTTCTAAAATCTCTGGCTCAATAAAATTATTTTTAATAGTTAGAGAGTCAGTAAAATAGTTGACCTTTACTGTTCCTGCTTTTTTTAATAATTCATCATTATGCGAAATTTCTATATTTTTTTTATAATTACTAAAAGAATTTAGAAATTTTTCTTTGAAATCTAATGGTAGATCTTCTTTAAATATATTTTGAACATTAAATTGAAATAAGAAATTATCTTTTTTTATTTCTCCAGATGATTGATTAAAGTTAATAAAACTGTATTGATCAGGAATATTTTCTAAAAAATTAAATGAATTACTAAAGAAGATTTGATTTGTACTATAGCTATCTAAATTTTTAACATCATTTGTTATTGTAAAATTTTCTATTTCTAATTTAGTTAAAGTCGCTACTACATCCTCATAAACATCCTCTAACTTCTTTTGATACTCTTCTTCAAAAGATAAAAGTTTTACAAAAAAGTATTTTTCTCCAATTTTAATATTATTACCTTCATCTCCTATGCTAAGTTTTTCTAATATTTCAAGAATTTGAGGTAATATTAATTTTTCATCAACTTTTTCGAATAATTTAAATTGAGAGTCATCACTCTGTTTCAGTATATTAAAATTTTTATTTGAAATACTATCTAAAATAATTTGTTCATAGCTATAATTTTTGGGCTCAATATACTTATTTATATTTGCCTCATAATATTCATTTATAATGTCATCAGTTAGTAGTTCTTCTTGAATATAATTTTTGAGACTTATTTCATTTATTGAAATTTCATATAATTCGTTATTGGAGTAAAAATCATCCTCTAATTGATAATTGAGAAGATTATCGTCATTCTTAATTTCATATATATTTAATTCTTTTTCTACCAGTAGATCTGAATTAATTTCGTGACTAACTAACGTCTGCGCATCGAGGCTATCATTGAATAAATCAATATAAATATTACCCTCAATTTCCTTTAAGTAATTTTGAAGCGATGCTTCATCTAGATTTCTAAACATTTCGTCATTATTTAAGGATTTTTTTAAAACTACTTTTTTTGAGTTTTCACTAATACTAATTTTTTCATCTAAATAATTAAGAAAAACTAGTTCATTAACATATTGATTAGTAAATTGAACTTTTGAAAATAACTCCTCTTGTTCTGATAAATTTGAAAGGCCATTTTCTGATTTATAGTTTTCGTATGCTCTAGAAAACTCAGTTGTTGATATTTTTTGGTTTCCTACTTTTAAAACATAATTTTTACCTACATAGGACCCAAATCCAATAAATAAGAAACTTATGCCTAGTGCAGCACTAAATATTATAACTATTAGTTT
>LULJ01000599.1_pt1 | contig 13042 bp, 11 predicted proteins | sample 728171 | NCBI WGS metagenome assembly LULJ01 (sample SAMN03860292, study PRJNA289734) | marine metagenome | biome: seawater column; feature: ocean; material: water; isolation source: Red Sea water column Station 169 - depth 25m | place: Saudi Arabia: Red Sea | collected 2011-10-15 | depth 25 m
CAAAAGATAAGTTCTATTGTCTTGAAATGTTTCCATATCCATCGGGTAGAATACATATGGGGCATGTAAGGAACTATACTATTGGAGATGTTTTATCTCGCTATAAATCTTTAAAAGGTTTTAACGTTATGCATCCAATGGGATGGGATGCATTTGGAATGCCAGCAGAAAATGCAGCTCGAGAAAATAATCTAGATCCAAAAGATTGGACAAATAAGAATATATTAACTATGAAAGAACAATTAAAACGCCTTGGTCTTTCAATCGACTGGGATAGAGAAATTTCAACTTGCTCTCAAGAATACTACAAACATCAACAACTGTTTTTTCTAGAACTTTATGAAAAGGGTTTGGTCTACAGAAAAGAAAATTATGTAAATTGGGACCCAATTGATAAAACAGTTCTCGCGAATGAGCAGGTAATTGACGGAAAGGGATGGAGATCAGGAGCAGTTGTTGAACGTAAAAAATTAAATCAATGGTTCTTTAATATATCAAAATTTTCTCAAGAACTTCTCGATGGTTTAGATCATTTAGAACATTGGCCCAATAAAGTTAAAATAATGCAAAAAAATTGGATTGGAAAATCCTTTGGTTGCGAAATTTCATTCAAGATTGAAGGGGATCTTCCAGTTAATGAAATTAAGTGCTTTACTACACGACCAGATACTTTATTTGGGTTTTCATTTTTAGCTCTATCTGTTGATCATGAAATTTCTAAATTTTTTTCCGAAGATGAAGATTTCAAAAAATTTAAACAAGAATGTTCAAAAACTGGGACAACAGAGGAAGCTATAGCGATTGGAGAAAAGATTGGTTTTAAAACAAACCTTATGGCAGTTAATCCTTTGGATCAAAATCAGAAAGTACCTGTTTTCTTCGCAAACTTTGTTTTGATGGACTATGGTTTTGGTGCAGTTTTTGGATGTCCCGCTCATGATCAAAGAGATTTTGATTTTGCAAAAAAATATGATTTGATTATTAAAACAGTTGTAAAACCTGAAAATGAACAAGATAACTTTCAGGTTCATGATGAAGCATATTCAGGTTCTGGAATTTTAATAAACTCAAATTTTCTTAATAATTTAAAAGTACCAGAGGAGTCAATTATTAAAACAATTGAAGTTCTTGAGGAAAAAAAAATAGGTAAAAAGAAAATTAATTTTAGGTTAAAGGATTGGGGTGTTTCAAGACAAAGATATTGGGGATGTCCAATACCAATAGCATATGATGATAAGGGTAATGTGGTAACGATTCCAAAAAAAGATCTTCCGGTAAAACTTCCAGAAAATGTAAATTTAAGCTCCAAAGGAAATCCCCTGGATTTTCAAATTGATTGGAAAAATATAAAGATTGATGGAAAAAATTATGTAAGAGAGACTGACACTTTAGATACTTTTGTATGTTCATCATGGTATTATCTTAGATTTTGTTCTCCGCATCATGACGAATATGGATATACAAAAGAAGATATTAGTTATTGGATGCCAGTTGATCAATATATTGGTGGAGTAGAACATGCAATTCTCCACTTACTTTATTCAAGATTTTTTATGAAAGCATTAGGGTATCAAAATGAAAATTTTAAATTTAATGAGCCATTTAAAGGTTTATTCACCCAAGGTATGGTATGCCATGAAACTTATAAAGATCAAAATAATAAATGGTTGAGTCCAGATGAAGTAGAAATGGTAGGTAATGAATATCGTAAAAAAAATGATCCTGACAATAAAGTAAAGGTTGGACCATCAGAGTCAATGTCTAAGTCTAAAAAGAATGTAGTTGATCCACAAAACATAATAGATAATTACGGAGCTGATGCAGTAAGATTATTTATATTATCAGATAGTCCTCCGGAGAAGGACGTTCAATGGTCAGAGCAAGGAATGATTGCATCTTATAAATTTCTACAGAAGTTATGGACTTTACATCAAAAAATTAAAGAAAGAATTAAATTAAACTCAAAAAAAAATGAAAATAAAAACTTAGAAAAGTTTACTAATCAAATGATTAACAAAATAACAAATAATCTTGAAGGGTTTCATTACAATGTTATCATTGCAAATATTTATGAGACATACAATTTTATTAACAAAGAAATTGAGAATGATATTGATAGTCAATCACTTAAAGGTTGCTATAAAAAACTATTAATTATTTTTTCGCCTGCAATTCCTCATTTTTCTGCAGAATGCCTAGGGGATTTGGGTGAATATAAAAATATTGAATGGCCAAAAATTGATAAAAATCTTTTAGAGGAAGATAAAATTGATTATGTTATACAAATCAATGGGAAAAAGAGAGCTATTTTAAAAGAAAGTAGAGATATTGACCAAGAAAGCCTTATGAAAATAATAAAGTTAAATAAATTGTCAGAAAAGTACTTAAAAGATAAACCTATAAGTAAAATAATATTTGTAAAAAATAGGTTAATTAATCTATTAATAAATGAATAATAAAATAAAAAAAACTTTAATAATTTTTTTAATTTTAGGACTAACATCTTGTTCTTACAAACCTATTTTTTCAGAAAAAAACTACAACTTTGAAATTGATCAAATTTTCTTAGTTGGAAATAAAAATATAAATAAAATTGTTCAGGATAAACTTCAATTTATAAAAAAATCAGATAAGACAAATAAAAAAAAATATAATATTAGGATAAATTCTCAAAAAGTCAGAGAAATAATTTCAAAAGACACTAAGGGCGATCCTTTAAAATTTGAAATGACTATAAAAATTGAATTTGATTTGATAAAGAACGAAATCATTATTCTTAATAAAAAAATTGAAAAAAATCGGATCTATAATAATGAAACTGATCAATTTGAACTCGAGCAGAAAGAAAAAATGATACTTGATAACCTTTCGATGAATATAAGTGATGTTATTATTTCATCAATTATAAATTTAGATGATAATTAAAAGTTTTGAGATTGAAAAAATTAAAAAAACTAATTTAAATGTTCATCTTATTTATGGAAATAATGAAGGAATTAAACAAGATATAATAAATAATTTTTATAAAAAAAATTATGAAGGTGAAGTTTTGAAATATGATGAGCAGGATATATTAACAAACAAAGATGAATTTATATCAAGTTTGCTAAACAAATCTCTATTCGAGACTGAAAAATTAATTATTATTTCAAGAGGTACAGATAAATTAACTACAGTAATTAATGAACTTTTAGACAGGAAGGAAGTTGGAGCAAAAATAATAATTAAATCTTCAAACTTAGAAAAGAAATCTAAATTAAGAAATTTATTTGAAAAAGAAAAGAATGTAATTTGTACACCGGTTTATGAAGATGATTCTCGATCATTAAATTTTATTATAAATAATTTTTTAAAAGATAATAAATTAAGCCTTTCTCAAGAAATAAAAAATATTCTTATCGAAAGATCAAATGGTGACAGAATAAATTTAAAAAATGAATTATCTAAATTAAAAAACTTATCAATTACTAAAAAAAAATTAAGTATTGAAGATGTATTAAAACTCTCTAATCTAGCAGAAAACTACCATGGTCAACTAATGAAGTAAAAGATATAATATTTAAGATCAATGATTTGGAATCTTTAGTTAAAAAAAATACAGCAAATTCAATGCTTTTTGTCTCAAATTTTATCAGTAATTACTAATAATTTTGTTTAATAATCTCTACCAGCCTATCAAGCTGGTCAGCTCCCTTATACTCTAAACTAATAGTTCCAGAGTTATTTCTTTTATTCTTAACAAACACTCTCATTCCAATTTTATCTGTTAACTCTTCTTCAAGAGTTACGATGTTTGGATCTTTTTTCTTAATAGAACTTTTGGAACTAGATTTCAACATACGAACTAAACTTTCTGCTTGTCTAACTGATAATTTTTTTGAGATTATTTTCTTTGCTAAAAGAATTGCATTATCTAATCCAACTAAGATTTTTGCGTGTCCTTGAGATAATTTCTCTTCAATTACTAATTCTATTATTTCTTGTGGAAGAGATAGCAGTCTCAAACAATTAGATATATGTGCTCTACTTTTACCAATAAATTTTGATACCTTATCTTGGTCATAACTAAATTCGTCTATCAATCTTTTATAACCCTCAGCTTCTTCAATTGGATTTAAATCTTTTCTTTGAACATTTTCAACAATAGCAAATTCTAATGATTTCAGATTATCTACATTAATTACAACAACTGGTACTTCATGAAGTCCTGCATATTGTGCAGCCTGCCATCGTCTTTCCCCAGCAATTATTTCAAATTTATCTTCTTCATCGGAAGAAGGTCTTACAATTATAGGCTGGATAATACCTCGCTCTCTAATAGAGTTTGTTAATTCTTCTAAACTAATTTCATCAAATTTTTTTCTAGGTTGATACTTATTTCTAACTAGTGAACTTATTGAAACATTTTTTTTATCTTCAATTTTCTCACTATCACCTATCAAGGAAGATAATCCTCTTCCAAGTCCTTTTTTTGATTTAAACGGATTAATCATGCTGCACTCTCCACTGGTTTATCTTGGTTTAAAAATTCCTCTGTAAAACTAAAATATGCTCTGCTGCCTGGACATGACTTATCATAAATTAAAACTGGAACACCGTGCGAGGGTGCTTCGGATAATCTAACATTTCTTGGAACAGCAGTGCTATAAACTTTATTCTTAAAATAGTTTCTTGCCTCTGCTTCTACGTCACCCGATAATTTATTTCTCTTATCATACATGGTCAAAAGTATTCCCCTTATGTCTAAGGATGGATTTAGGTTTGACTTTATCCTTTCAATTGTTTTCATAAGTTGTGTAAGTCCCTCCAAAGCAAAAAATTCTGTCTGAAGTGGTACCACAAGCGCATCAGATGCTACCAACGCCATAATTGTAAGAAGGCTTAAGGATGGTGGGCAGTCAATTATGATATAATCATAATATGGCTCAGAATTGTTTAAAATCAGGGCTAATTCATCTTTTAATTTAAAAGCTCTCCGGCTATCACCAGCTGTCTCCACCTCTAGTCCAGACAAATCAACATTTGATGCAATCAAATCTAAATTTTTGAAACTTGTAGACTGTATTACATCTGAAATTTTTTTATTTCCATTTAATACATTGTAAATTGTTTGATCAGAGTTTGTTGCATTGGATAATCCTAGGCCTGTTGTAGCATTCCCTTGCGGATCAAGATCAATTACAAGAATTTTTTTTTCTTTCAACGTTAACCCAGCAGCAAGATTGATGACTGTTGTGGTCTTACCCACTCCACCTTTCTGGTTTATGACCGATATAGTTTTTCTACTCATGTTTTTTTTTTAAATTTGAAATTTTTACTACTGACGACACTTCACTTGTTAGACTTTTCATTTCCTCCAAGTCAAATTTCCATTTTTTGGAAACATCTTCCAAAATCTTTTTTCCACTCTTGCCTAAATACATGACTATATATTTAAAATTTTTAAAATTCTTTGTTGCTATATCAAAAATCACAGGTAAAGGTTTAAATGCTCGACAAATTATTACGTCTGTAACTAAATTTTTCTCTTCAAATATATTTTTTTGGTGAATCTTTGCTTCCAATTTAAACTTTTTTACCATCTCTTTTAAAAAATTACTCTTGTGATAGCTCTTCTCATAAAAAACTAGCTTAAAACCTTGCTTTTTGGATTTCATCAAAATACCCAAAACTATACTAGGAAGCCCTGCACCTGAGCCAAGATCAGTGCATACCTTAATGTCATTTTTATTAATAAATTCAATGGTTTGTGCACTATCGTAAATATGCCTCGTATTTATTGATTTTTCTGTGCTTGAACTTATCAAATTTATTTTCTTATTTGTACTCAATATTGACTGAGAATAGTCCCTCAACTCCTTAAGTGTTTCACGTGAAACATTTGGCAGATAAATTTTATCAGTTTTTATTATTTTCGAATCAATCAAGCTATATGCTTAATAGACTTTCTTTTGACATGAGACAACAAAATATATACTGCCGCTGGAGTAATCCCATCTATTCTAAGTGCTTGACCAAGTGTTTTTGGCTTTATTTCCTTAAATTTTGACTTAACTTCATTTGAAAGTCCAGAGAATTGATCATAATCTAAATTTTCTGGTATTTTCAAATTTTCATCCCTTTTGAATGCTAAAATATCCGCGTTTTGTCTCTTTAAATAGCCTTTATAGTGAGCCTTTATCTCAATTTGCTCATCAATTTCACGTGAAACATATTTGATTTCTGGCCAAATTTCTCTAATTTTTCTCATATTGACCGTTTTTTGACTTAATATCTCTATTGCATTTCTTTTAACCCCATCTTTAGCAATATTTATTCCAAATTTTAAAGCTTTAGATGGAGAAATTAAAGAATTTTCCATCTTTTTGAGACTTTTTTCTAGTTTAGATGCTTTCTCTTTATATATATTTTTTCTCTCATCTAGTATAAGTCCAATATTAATTCCTATTTGGGTTAATCTTAGATCAGCATTGTCTGATCTCAAAGATAGTCTATATTCTGCCCTTGAAGTGAACATTCTATATGGCTCAGCAACTCCTTTTGTTACTAAATCATCTATCATTACTCCAATATAAGCTTCAGATCTATCAAGTATAAATGGCTCCATACCCTTTATAGAGAGAGCTGCATTAATTCCAGCTATCAATCCTTGAGCTGCAGCCTCCTCATAGCCTGTTGTTCCATTTATTTGTCCTGCAAGATAAAGATTTCTTATTTTTTTGGTCTCTAAGGTTAAGAAAAGCTCTCTTGGGTCAACAAAATCATATTCTATAGCGTATCCAGGCCTTAAAATCTTAACATTCTCTAAGCCATTGATATTGTTACATATTTCTTGCTGTATTTCAGCAGGAAGAGAAGTAGAAATCCCATTAGGGTAGATTGTTTTATCATTTAGACCTTCTGGCTCTAAAAATATTTGATGCTTTTGCTTATCAGCAAACTTTACAATTTTATCTTCTATAGAAGGACAGTATCTTGGACCAACTCCCTTTATACTCCCAGAGTACATAGCACTACTTTTTATATTTTTAGATATGATCTCATGAACTACTCGATTGGTATAAGTCATCCTACATGAAATTTGTCTATTGATATTTTTTTTTGTAAGGAAAGAAAAAAAATATGGATCTTCATCTGCATGTTGTTCTTCGAGTTTTTTAAAATTTATCGTCGTTGCATCAAGTCTTGGAGGCGTACCTGTTTTTAATCTTCCAATTTTAAAATCATATTTTTCTAATTGTTCACTTAAACCTGTTGAAGGTTTTTCATTAAATCTTCCTGCAGGTGTTTTTTCTTCACCAATGTGAATTAAACCATTTAAAAAAGTTCCAGTTGTAAGGATTACTTTAGATGATAATACTTTTTTACCTTCTTGTGTGATAAAACCAATTATATTATTTTTTTCAAAAATAAACTCTATTACAGGATCAGAAAAAATGCTTAAATTACAGTAATTTACAAGTTTTTCTTGCATATATTTCTTATATAATGATCTATCACTTTGCGTACGAGGTCCACGCACAGCAGGGCCTCTGCTTCTATTTAATAATCTAAATTGAATACCTGATTTATCCGCCACTTCTCCCATTACACCATCTAGTGCGTCTATTTCTCGAACAAGATGACCTTTGCCTAATCCTCCTATAGCTGGATTACATGACATCTCACCAATAGTATCAAATTTATGTGTAAATAAGGCTGTATTTACTCCCAATCTAGCAGATGCTGTAGCAGCTTCGCAGCCAGCATGCCCACCGCCAATTACAACTACATCAAATGACAACTCATTTTTCATAGCAGTAATTTATTATTGATCCTAAAATTTACAAGGAAACACTTAAAAATGCATAAAAACCAAGTAAATTCAGTACTTATTTACCTATACAAAAGTCGTTAAAAATAGACCCTAATATTTCTTCAACATCTACTTTACCAACAATCATTCCTAAATGTCTGGTTGCCAATCTTAAATCTTCTGCAGCTTTATCAAAATCTTCTTGAGAGTTTTTTTCCTCGAAGTTGATTAAATTTTGAACACAAGCTTCTAAACTTTGTCTATGTCTTTCTCTCGTAATTAAAGTTTCGTTTGAACTAACAAATTTATTTTTTAATTTATCTTTAATTCTGTTTATTAACTCATCTAAGTTTGTGTCATTTTTAATTGATAAAAAAATTGGATTAAACTTTTCAATTTGTTGATTGATATCTTTATAACCAAGATCTATTTTATTAATTACAATTATTGATTTTTCACTAACCAAATCGTTCAAAAATCCAGTAAAATTAACACTTTTTGGCTCTATTACTATTATGTTTAAATCAGCATCCTCAGCACGTTTGAGGGCTAATTTAATTCCTTTTTTTTCTATCTCATCTTGAGACTCTCTAATCCCAGCAGTATCAGAAATCACAACAGGATATCCATCTAAATTTAAATGAGCTTCGATAACGTCTCTTGTTGTTCCTGCAATTTCTGAAACAATGGCTACGTCACGATTGGAAAGATAATTAAGCAAAGATGATTTTCCTGCATTGGCTGGTCCAATAATTGCAATTTTAAAACCTTCTCTAATTCTTTCTCCAACTTTTTGATCGTTCAAAATTTTTTCAATTTCCAATCTTATTTTTTTAGAGTCATTTTTTATATTTTTAATTACATCATCTGGGAGATCTTCCTCAGGAAAATCAATTTTAGCTTCAACATTTGATAAAATTTTTAAAAGTTTTGCTCTTAGTGAATTAAATTTATCTGAACTTTTACCACTCATAATTTTAATAGCTTGTTGTCTTTGAATTTCTGTTTCTGCAGAAATGAGATCAGATATGCTCTCAGCTTTAAGAAGATTTATTTTTTCATTTTGAAAAGCAATTTTTGTAAATTCACCAGGCTCAGCAAGTCGACAATTTTCAATTTTTGATAATTGATCTAAAATTGTCCTCACAACAGCAATGCTACCATGCACATGTATTTCAGCCATATCTTCGCCTGTGTAGCTCTCAGGGCCTGGAAACCATATTAATATACCTTCGTCTATAAGCTCAGAATTATTGATTTTATTGAATTTTTTTAACGTTGCTTGCCTTGGCTTTGGAAGATGGCCATTTGTTAGTAATTTAATAATCTCTTGCACTTTAGAACCAGATAATCTGATAACTGCAATTCCAGATACACCAGGTCCTGAAGAGAGGGCATAGATTGTCATAATTTATTATTATAGTTTTATATTTATCGAAATTATATATTTATCTTAATGATTATTTGGCTTGCATCGTATCCTAAAAGTGGAAACACATGGGTGAGATCGTTTTTAAATTCACTAATATTTAATAAGGATAATGAGGCAAATTTAAGAGAATTAAACAGAATAGATCAGTATCCAAAAAGATCTCATTTTAAAGATTTAGTAAGTGATATTGATAGCATTGATCAATTGTCTTCTAATTGGATCAAATCACAAGAAATTATTAACCAAGATAAAAAAATTAAATTTTTTAAAACACATCACGCGTTTTGCAACTACAAAAATTCTTTTTTTACAAGTAACGAAGTTTCGCTTGGAACTGTTCACATTGTAAGAGACCCAAGAAATGTTATATCCTCCATACTCTACCATTTTTCAAAAAAAAATTACACTGAGGCTAAAGATTTTTTATTTGATGAAAATAAAGCATTAGGTAAAAAATTTGACTTAAATGATCCAAATGTGAATAGAAATATTTTTACGGTTATATCATCATGGAAAAATCATTATAATTCATGGAAACAATTTAATAAAAATTATTTGCTAATAAAATATGAAGACTTAATTCAGGATCCTTATAATGAATTTAATAAACTTTCTGACTATTTATCTAAAATTTTAAATTTAAATTTTGAAAAAGAAAAAATAAAAAAAGCAGTAAACTCAAATTCATTTGAGGTTTTAAAGAAACTAGAAATAAGTAATGGTTTTGCAGAAGCTATAAGAGAGAAAAAAACTGGAAAAATTAAGCGATTTTTTAATCTAGGCCCTGATAATGATTGGAAAAAATTATTAGATGATGACTTAAGAGAAAATATAGAAAAAGAATTTAAAAATGAAATGATTGAGTTAGGATATATTTGAACATGATTATTTGGCTTGCTTCATATCCTAAAAGCGGGAATACATGGTTAAGATTTTATATTATTTCTCTTTTGATGGGTAAACAAACTGATTTAAATTTAAATCACTTAAAAGCAATTATGAATTATCCTCATTCAACTCAGTTTGAGGATTTGGTTTCTGATTTATTTGATTTTGATGAGATTGCAAAAAACTGGATTACCTCGCAAAATAAAATTAACTCAAATAAAAATTTTAGATTTTTTAAAACACACAACATGCTTGGTAAATTTAGGGGTAATCTTTTTACGAATTCTGAAAATACTTTAGGCTCAATCCATATTGTTAGAGATCCAAGAAATGTGGTTACATCAGTAAAGAACCATTATCTGCTAACAAATTATGGGGAGGCTACAAAGTTCATTTTTAACGAAAATCAAGTCTTAACTTTGTCTGACAAACAGAAAGATTTATACTTAAAGAGTAAAAAATTTCCTCTTAAGCAATTTGTAGGTTCTTGGAAGACTCATTATTTATCATGGAAAAATATGAAGAAAAATTATATCTTAGTTAGGTACGAGGACTTAGTAGAAAATCCAAAAAACGAATTTACAAAAATAGCTGATTTTGTTGGGAATTTATTAAAGTTAAAATTTACGGAAGACCAAATTGATAATGCGATTAGTTTGAGCTCATTTGATAATTTAGAAAAAATGGAAAAAGACAATGGATTTACGGAGAGCAATATTGATAAAAATGGTGATCGAAATAAATTTTTTTTCTTAGGTCCTAAAAATGACTGGAAAAAAATACTTGAAAACAATACTTCTAGTCTAATAGAAAAAGAATTTGGAGATGAAATGAAAGAGTTAAAATATTTATGATGGTTTATTCATTGAGTTAAAAAACTCGGCATTATTCTTAGTTGTTTTTAATTTCGAATTTATAAAATCAATAGCATCCATTGATCCCATTGGAGCAATAATTCTCCTTAAAACATTCATTTTTTGAAGATCATTTTTATCAAATATTAGTTCTTCTCGTCTTGTTCCTGATTTTGTAATATCAATTGCAGGGAAAATTCTTTTTTCTGAGATTTTTCTATCCAGAATAGTTTCACTATTTCCTGTTCCTTTAAATTCCTCAAAAATCACTTCATCCATTCTGCTTCCTGTATCAATCAAGGCTGTAGCAATAATAGTTAATGATCCACCTTCTTCTATATTTCTTGCGGCACCAAAAAATCTCTTTGGTCTTTGTAACGCGTTTGCATCTACTCCACCTGTTAAAACTTTTCCTGAGCTAGGAACCACGGCATTATAAGCCCTTCCCAATCTTGTTATGGAATCTAACAAAATTACAACGTCTTTTTTATGTTCAGTTAATCTTTTTGCTTTTTCAATTACCATTTCAGCGACTGCTACGTGACGTTGAGCTGGTTCATCAAAGGTAGAACTGATGACTTCTCCTTTAACAGTTCTTTGCATGTCTGTTACTTCTTCTGGTCTTTCATCTATTAGTAAAACCATTAGGTAACATTCTGGATGATTTGCAGTTATTGAATTTGCAATGCTCTGTAAAATCATTGTCTTACCAGCTTTGGGTGGTGAAATAATTAAGGATCTCTGTCCTTTACCGATTGGACTTACTAAATCAATTAGTCTTGGGGTTAAGTCAGGCTTTTTTTCGACTTTGTTTGACTCGACCTCCATACCTAACTGCTTATTAGGATATAAAGGTGTAAGGTTATCAAAAGCTATTTTGTGCTTGAATTTGTCTGGTTCCTCAAAATTAATTTTACTTACTTGAAGAAGTGCAAAATACCTCTCACCCTCTTTTGGAGACCTGATAGGACCCTCTACTGTGTCGCCAGTTCTTAAACCAAATCTTCTAATTTGACTTGGGCTTACATATATGTCATCAGCCCCAGGTAAGTAATTAGACTCCATTGCTCTAAGAAAACCAAAACCATCTTGAAGTAATTGTAAAACTCCTCCACCAGTTATTTCTTCTCCTTTTTCTGCAAGCTTTTTTAAAATTGCAAAATAAATTTCTTGTCTTCTTAATGTGCTAGCATTTTCTATGCCAAGTTTTTCAGCTTCAGTGATCAACTTTTCAGAGCTTTTTTCTTTTAATTCTTGTATGTTCATGTGTGGAAGTTTTTATTAAAGATGGTGTAAATATATATACTGATATAAAAATTTCAACCCTAGATAGGCTTAAAAACTACAATGAAAACAATGGAAATAAGCAAAACCGTAGGTATTTCATTGATAATTCTATAAAATTTTGATGATTTTTTGTTTTCTTTCAATTTTAGCAAACGCATGCATTTGCCAAGATATTCATGATAGATAGTCAATATTACAACAAAAATGATTTTAAGTTGAACCCATAAATAAGCAAAACTTTCGATACCATTAATCCAAATTAAAATTATTCCAAAAAGCCATGATAAAATCATTGCTGGTCTCATTATGTAATTGTAAAGCTTCCTTTCCATTGTCTCAAAGATTTCTGTAGCTTGTTCTTTTTCAAAGTTTTCTACGTGATAAACAAATATTCTTGGTAAATATAATAGACCAGCCATCCAAGAGATAACTGCAATTAAGTGTAGAGATTTAAATAACAGATATCCACTCATAAATTATAAGTTTTTTGTAACTAGATGTTTTAACAATGAAATATGATCTTCGCTATCATTCAAACATGGTACCATTTCAAAATTTTCACCTCCTGATTTGATAAAACTTTCTTTTCCTTGTATCGATATTTCTTCTAAGGTTTCCACACAATCAGATGAAAATCCAGGACAAATTACCAAAATATTTTTTTTACCTTCTTTAGGTAGAGCCTCAAAAGTTTTATCTGTGTAAGGTTGCAACCACTCTTGTGGGCCAAATCTAGATTGAAAGGTAGTTTTGATTTCAATATCTGAATACAGTTCTGAAATTAAT
>LULJ01001556.1_pt1 | contig 13012 bp, 12 predicted proteins | sample 728171 | NCBI WGS metagenome assembly LULJ01 (sample SAMN03860292, study PRJNA289734) | marine metagenome | biome: seawater column; feature: ocean; material: water; isolation source: Red Sea water column Station 169 - depth 25m | place: Saudi Arabia: Red Sea | collected 2011-10-15 | depth 25 m
GCATATGCTGCCTCAAGTATTTTCCCCAGAATTTCTTTTGCTTGTTGTTTGTTTGCTAACAAGAAATCCATAAAGTAATCATTTATTAAGGTTTCTACAGCTGGTCTAGCTTCTGATGAAACTAGCTTATCTTTAGTTTGAGATGAGAATTTTGGGTCTGGCATTTTTAAGGAAATTACTGCCATCATCCCCTCTCTTACATCTTCACCAGTGAGTTCAATATCTTTTTTCTTCATCATGTCTTCTTTTTTAATAAATGTTTTTATCGCTCTAGTAAGTCCGCCTCGAAAACCAGCCATATGTGTCCCACCATCTACCTGGGGAATGTTATTTGTAAAACATTGAACATTTTCTGAATATGTATTGGTCCATTGAATGGCAATTTCTACCCCTATTCCCTTCATATTAGCCTGAGCGGTAAAAGGAGTGCCAACTGGCTCTTTTTTCCCTGTTAAATAATTAACAAATTCGACTAAGCCCCCCTCTGACTTAAAATCAAATTTCTGATCAGTTCTTTCATCAATTATTGTTATTGCGATACCGGAATTTAAAAAAGAAAGCTCTCTGATTCTTCTTTTAAGTGTCTCAACATTAAATTCTGTAAAGGCAAATGTATCTTTAGATGGCAGAAAGCTTACTTTAGTGCCTGTTTTATCACTTTTTCCGTTTTCCTTTAAATCTGTTTTGGGTGTTCCCTCAGCATATTCCTGATAATATTTTTTTCCATCTCTTTCAATCTCCAAAATCAACTTGCTACTTAAAGCATTTACTACTGATACCCCTACCCCATGTAAGCCACCTGAAACTTTATAACTATTCTCATCGAATTTTCCACCTGAATGTAGAGAGGTCATTATTACCTGTGCAGCAGGCACACCCTCCTCATGCATGTCAACAGGAATTCCTCTACCATTATCAGACACAGACACAAAACCATCTTTCATTAATTTAACTTCAATGTAGTCACAAAACCCTGCTAAGCCCTCATCTATTGCATTGTCCAGAACTTCAAAAACCATATGATGCAAACCAGAACCATCATCGGTATCACCAATATACATGCCGGGTCTTTTTTTAACAGCTTCTAAGCCTTTTAAAACTTTAATGCTTGATGAGTCATATTTATCTTTTGACATTTGAAATATCTCCTTTTTGTTCTACGTGGAACAGATTAACGTTAAATTTAGGATCTAAAGCTATTTTCTCTATGGACGTCAATATAGCCTGAGTATTCATATTATTAAGATATTTTAACATTAAATGTTGATTTTCCTTATCTAATTCAGAACAAATATCGTCTATCAACACCAGAGGTTGGATTTTTAGACTTTTTTCTATAAATTCCTTTGATAGAAGATGAAGAATATAAGAAAGAACTTTCTGCTGACCTCTGGATAATATCGAGGAAGCAATATCTTGATCTAATAAAATATCAAAATTTCTCTTATGTAAGCCAACTAATGGTTTATTAATCATGAATTCTTTTTCAAAATTAATATGAATGTGCTGTTCTAAACCTATATTTTCATTAAAACCAGGGTTATATTTAAAATTTATACCTTTAAGCCAGTCATTTTTACCAAAAAAATCCGAAAGATTACTATTTGAAGTAAAAAAATCGTTTAAATCATTAATCAAGGACTTATTTAATCTTGTTATTTGTGGCTCAATTTCAATTAATGCCTTATTCCAAATTAAAATTTCATTTTTTTGTCCGTTTTTAAGACAAAAAAGACGTTGTTTATGTATTTTTGTGAGTTTTTCATACAAATTATCAAAATCTTGTTCTACGTAGAACAAAATTTTATTTAAATACTTTCTTTTATAATCTGGTTGTGCATCCGTGAAAGAAAATTCTTTATTTTCAATCACACAAGTTGGAAATAGCATTAAAAGTTCTTTTCTAGCAATTTTTTTTTCGTTATTTTCATCAATAGCTTTTGAATTTGTTTTATTTTTAATGGATCTAATAGTTTTCTCGGCACCAGTGATTAATATTTCACCTTTTAATTCATTGTTTCTTATTATTTGTTCAGTTTTTGAAGTTCTAAAACTTTTTAAGGAAAGTCCAAAGTAGATTGCTTCTAGTAATGATGTTTTTCCAGATCCATTATTTCCATAAATTGCATTAATCCCTTTATTTATAGGTAATTCAGCAAATTCATAAGACCTTATGTTTTGTATTTTTATGTTCTGTATTATCACTAAAGACGTACTGGCATTAAGACTAAAACTCTTTTATCATTCGTGGTTTTCATAAGAGCGCTCTTTTCATTACCAAAACTCTGTATAGATATGCTTTTGTCTTCTATAGTGTTAAGCATTTCTCGTAAGTAGTTAACATTGAATGCAATTTCAAACCCTTCGTTTGCAACCTCAAGCTGAAGCTCTTCCTCTGCTGATTCTTGATCGTTATTGCTAGAGAATATTTTTAATAAATTTCCCTCTGACTTAAGCTTTACACCTTTAAATTTATCATTTGATAAAACTGAAACTCTTGAAACAATATCAAGCAATTCCTCTCTGTTGACTTTGATTTCAATAAAATCTCCAGAAGGGATTACTTGGTTATAGTTTGGAAAATTTGCATCAATTAATTTTGATTTAAAAATAAAATTCGACGAAGAAAAAACGATTCTATTTTGATCAATAGAAAATTTGATTTTCTCATTTTCTCTTGGAAGTATTCTCATAAGTTCCATACAAGTTTTTCTAGGAATAATTCCACTAAACTCTGCTTCAGTATTAAATTCTTTTTTACACATTGCGAGCCTGTGAGCGTCTGTAGCTACCATTTTAAGTGTCCCCATAGCACATTCAATATATGTTCCATTCAGATAATGTCTCCAATCTTGATTGCCCATTGCAAAGCTGGTCATTTGGAAAAGTTCTACCAATTCCTCTGAATTAATTTCATGTGCATTATCAATTTCAGTAGATGAAAACTCAGGAAAACTTGAAGCTTCCATCGTTACAAGATTATATTCGCCAGTGGGGGTTTTAATTTTAAATTTCTCTCCTTCTTCCAATGAAAAAGATATGTTGCCATCTGGAAGCTCTTTAACAATATCACTTGCTTTTTTTGCTGGTATTGTAATTTCTCCTGGTTCCTCAACTACAACATTTTCTACATCCATTTCTAATTCAATTTCTAAGTCTGTACTAAGCATATTTAAGCGATTTTCTTGCGCTTTAATAAGAATATTGCTTAAAACAGGCAACGTTTGTTTTTTGTCTGCAACTGCTGAAAGTGATAATAGTGCTGAATCTATATCTTTTTTTTCAAGATTAAATTTCATTTTACGCTGAAAGGTGTCTTCTTAACTTTTTGAAATCTTCCTCTATTTCTAAATTTGTTTGCATAAGTTCTTTAACTTTTTCACATGCGTGGATAACTGTTGTATGGTCCCTGCCTCCAAAAGATTCACCAATTTCTGGGAGGCTATGATTTGTTAATGATTTAGCTAAAGACATTGCAATTTGCCTTGGCCTGGTTACTGACCTGCTTCTTCTTGAAGAAAGAAGATCTGAAACTCTGATGTTATAGTATTCCGCAACAACTCTTTGAATATTTGGTATAGTCACCATTCTAGCCTGTATCGCCAATATGTCTCTTAACGAATTCTTTATTAGTTCAATATCAATTTCTGCGTTTGTAAAACGAGCATTAGCTGCAACCCTAGTTAGCGCTCCCTCAAGCTCTCGAACATTTGACTTAACCTGATCTGCAATAAAAAAAGCACATTCATCTGAAAGGGCTAGACCCATATCGTTTGCTTTTTGCATTAATATGGCAGCTCTTGTTTCAAGTGCTGGGGGGTCTATTACAACTGACAAACCCCATCCAAAGCGTGATTTAAGCCTTTCTTCAAGGCCCTCTATTTCTTTTGGATATCGATCGCAAGAAAAAATCATTAAGTTACCATTTTCGATCAAACTGTTAAAAGTATGAAAAAGCTCATCTTGTGATTGCTCTTTACCAGCGAAGAATTGTATGTCATCAATTAGAAGTGCGTTGAGCCCTCTGTAAAATTTTTTAAACTCATTCATTGCTCCCAATTGCAAGGCCTTTACCATTTCACTTACAAAAGTTTCAGAATGAAGATAGCAAATTTTCGCATCTGGTCTTTCCTTTTTAAGTTTATTTCCAACGGCATGCATTAAGTGCGTCTTTCCTAAACCAACTCCACCATATAAAAAAAGTGGATTGTATTTACTGCCTGATGCCTGGTCTGCAACTTGTTTTGCCGCAGCAAGTGCTATTTGGTTAGACTTGCCTTCAACAAAGCTCTCAAAAATATAATTATCATTCAAACCAGTTCTGTCATAGCTGCTAATTTGATTTGTTGTTTGTTGAACTGCTAGATTTAATATAAACCTGTTTCTTCCAATGCTGTTTTCTAGAAGATTCATCAGCTTTGGCAAATATTTTTCTCTGAAGAAGTTTTCTATGAATTCGTTTGGAGCGTATATGTTAAAGTTGTTCTCCTTCAGATCAAATTCTAGTGGCCTGACCCATGAGTTATATTCAGGGGCATTCATTGATCTTTCTAATTCTTTGACACTTTGATTAAAAATATTTACTGTTGATAGCTTGTTAGACATGACGATAAGTTTATAATACTAGAGCTTTGAAAAACATGTAATAAATATATTGTTTTTCTGTGTATAACTTGTTGATAAAAAATGAAAAGAACGCTAAAGGTAACGAATTTAAAGAGAAAGAGGACTCACGGCTTTAAGTTAAGAATGTCTACAAAAGCAGGTAGAACAATTTTGTCTAATAGGCGATCCAAGAAAAGAAAAAGCTTAAGTGTTTAGTTTTTTTTATGCCTTACAAACAACAAAAAAAAATAATACTAATTAACAATTGCATTGAAATAGGCCTAAGTGATTCAGACGGACCTTTTTCCTCAATCAGGATTTCAATTCCTAAAAAAATTGTTAAAAGCGCTGTTCAAAGAAATAAGATTAAGAGACAAATAAAAGAAATTTATAGATGTAGCTTTCAAAAAAATCTTAATAAAAATTTTTTGGTAAAATTTAAAAAAGAAGGCTGTGTTTTTAAAGAAGAGTTAAAGGAATTTTTTTCAAATGTTTAATCCAAGATCTGTATTTTTATTAATTTCTCTTTTATTAGTTATGCTCCTTGTATTTGATTGGGGAAATGTAAGCAAAGAGCAGAAAGTTGAGGTCTCAAAATCTGTTCAAGAAAAAACAGATTCAGAACTTTTCAAAATTAGCAATGAATCCTTAGAAATTTTTGTAGATTTAGAGGATGGGAGTATAAAAGAGGCATTTTTAAAAGAAAAGAAAATAAATAATGGCCTTGAGAAGGTGAGGCTGCTCTCAAATGATGAGTTTTTAAGATTTTATTTTAAATCTACAATTTCTGGATTTAGCCCAACAGGCTTTTCGGTTCTAAATTCTTCTGATGATTATTTAACTATTCGGGGTATGGATGGGGTTGGAAATATATTAACAAAAAAAATAACATTTTCTGATAAATACAACCTTCTTATTGAGGACAGGCTTGACTTATCAACCTCCACAATTGTGATTATGGCACATCATTTTCACGAGACCACCTTGCCTTTAGCACAAGTGAGGATGTGTTCAATGATGAAAGCCTTAGATCTGTCGACAGCAGAGAGGATTATATGGGCCACTGGGTTGGTCATTCTCAAAAACATTTTGTGGTTGCTGTTTATGATGACGTAAATCAGCAAAAAATATCACTTTATCCTAAAGATATTAATGGTATGTACAGGTTTGGTATATCGGAACCAATGAATTTTGAAGGAAGCTCTTATATCTCAGAAACAAGGCTTTATCTTGGGCCTAAACAAAAAGATGTTCTAGAGGTTGTAGCTCCACACTTTAAATATAACCTTGACCTTGGTTTTGTTTATGGAATAGGGGAGTTCTTTATTGTTGTTTTAAATTTTTTATATGGGCTTGTTAACAATTGGGGAGTTTCAATTATTTTGCTTACTGTGCTTTTTAAGGTTGTATTGTCGCCACTTCAAATTATGCAGCTTAACTCTATGGTAAAGATGAGAAAGCTTTCACCAAAACTACAAGAGCTCCAAGAAAGATATAAAAACGACAGGAATAAATTAAGTATGGAGATGATGCAGTTGTATAAAAGAGAAAAGTTTAACCCTGCAGCTGGTTGTTTGCCTCTGTTTGCTCAGTTTCCAATATTTATTGCTATGTTTTGGGTTACCAGGGAGGCGTTTGAATTTCGTGGTGAGTCATTTTTATGGATACCAGATCTTGCAGAATCAGACCCTTATCTAATTGCACCAGTATTAATGGGCTTAATGATGTTTGCTTCTCAAAAACTAATGCCAAAACCACCTCAATCTCAAGGGATGCAGGCTCAAATAGCACAACAAATGATGGTTGTTTCTCCACCCATGATAACAATAGTTTTTTTATTCATGCCTGCGGGTGTTGTGGTTTATTCTGTGGTAAATATGCTTTTATCAATTATTCCTCAGGTATTAATAATGAGCCGCGCACAGTCTGAAAGTGGTTAGGAAAGAAGATCCTATATATGCGCTGGCTACTCCCGAAGGGGTCTCTGCGATATCGGTTATAAGGATTAGTGGTCTTTCAATTTCAAAAAAATTTTTTAATTTTCTTGGCATAAAAAACAAAAAACCCGGAGTTTTTTTAAGAAGTTTATCTTTAGACGGCTTCACTGAAAAATGTCTTGTTTTGTACTTTAAAGCCCCTCAATCATATACGGGCGAAGATGTTATAGAAATTCAACCTCATGGAAGCATGGTTGTTGTTTCAGAAATTCTGGACGTTTTAGAAGGTTTTGGTTTTAGAGAGGCGCAAGCAGGGGAGTTTACAAAGAGGGGTTTTATAAATAATAAATTTACCATTGATGAAGCAGAGTCAGTTGCTGCCAATATTGAGGCAAGCAGTGCGGAAGAATTAAGAATGTTGGAAGACTTTAGGTTGGGAAGGGTTGGTAATTTTTTCTCAGGCGTGACAAAAAAAATAGAAAACTTATTAGTCACCATTGAGTCCCAGCTTGATTTTTCTGATGAAGGGGCTGTTGGATCAATGAATAAGGAAAATATAAAAAAAGAGGTGTTTGTCCTGAAAAAGGGGTTGAGTGATTTTTTAGAAAAATATTCTCCTTTTCAGTCTGAAATGATGAAAAAAAAGGTTGTGCTGGTAGGCCGGCCCAATGTGGGGAAGTCTTCTTTGTTTAATTTGTTGGTTGAGAAGAAAGTTGCCCTTGTAAGTGATGTGCCTGGAACCACAAGAGATGTTGTAAGAAAAAACCTGTTTTTAAAAGGTGTTGAGATAACGCTAGAAGATACAGCTGGAATTAGGTCTGGTAAGGTTTCTAAGATTGAAAAAATGGGAATGGCTTTAACAGAAGAGTCATATATGTCATCTGATCTTTGTTTAGAGGTTTTTGAGCCTGAACAAGCAATAGAAAAAAAATTTAAAGACTCAGTTGTTGTTGTAAATAAATCAGATCTATTAAAAGGTCGTACTGAAAAAAATATATTGTATGTCTCTGCAAAGACTGGTGACGGCATAGAAAAACTTAGAGAGCTAATATATAAACATGTTAGGTCCAAGCCGGAACTCTCATTGGTTACTGAAAGGGTTTACAAGGCTGTAATAAAAGCAAATAACAGTATTGAAGAGGTGAGGGATGATGACATTTTTGAAATAACCGCCCAGCAATTAAGAGATGCTTTATTAGAATTAAGGTATGTATATGGAAATTTTGATAACGAAAAAATTTTAGATGGAATTTTTTCAAAGTTCTGTATAGGTAAGTGAAAAAATGTGTGCATTATGTTGATATCTTTTTATCAACAAACTGCTAACAACATCATATAACTAAAAACACAAATTAATTACAAAATAAACACAAGATTCATATCCTTTAAAGCATGCATAAAAACCATATAATTTACACTTATTAACAATTACTTTAGATACTAATAATAATAATAAAAATAATATGACATATGTATTTGATATATTAATAATAGGAGGCGGACACGCAGGCGTCGAGGCCGCACTTATTGCAAGAAAAATGGGACGTCAAGTTGGTCTTGTTTCTTTGGATCATTCAAAAACAGGAAGGATGTCGTGCAATCCAGCCATTGGAGGAATGGGCAAAACCCACATTGCCAGAGAGGTTGATGCCTTAGGTGGTTATATTGCCGAAGCAACAGATTTGGCCGGAATTCAGTTTAGAGTTTTAAATAGAAAAAAGGGACCAGCAGTACAAGCAACACGAGCGCAAACAGACAAAGATCTTTATGAAAAAATCATCCAAAAAAAACTTAAGGAAGAGGGAGTTGTTTTAATCAATGATGAAATTATTAATTTTAAAAAAGACAAAAACGAAATCATATCTGCCCTATCAAAGAATAATGAATATTCTGCAAAATCTTATGTTTTAACAACAGGCACATTTTTGAATGGCTCTATTTTACAAACTGTTGATTTTGGTTCTTTAGAAGAGCAACCAGGAGACAGTGAGAAGCTCTTTATGTCATACCTTGGTGCAAAGAACAAACACCCAAAACAAACATCATGCCACATTACTTATACGAATAAAAAAACACATGAAATTATTAGAAAGAACATAAAAAAATCGGCAATGTATTCAGGCCTTATAAGTGGCGTTGGACCAAGATATTGTCCATCTATAGAAGACAAGATAATGAGATTTGAAGACAAAGATCAACATCAGGTTTTTGTTGAGCCTGAGGGCTTAAAAGCGAACACAATTTATCCAAATGGAATATCTACAAGCCTCCCTAAAGAAATACAAGAAGAATACATTAGATCAATAAAGGGGTTTGAAAACGCCAAGATAACTCAGTTTGGTTATGCTGTTGAATATGACTACATAGACCCTAGAAATCTCGACAAAACCTTAAGAGTTAAAAAACTTAAAAACCTTTTTTTAGCAGGTCAAATAAATGGAACAACAGGCTATGAGGAGGCAGCAGGACAGGGAATGGTCGCAGGCATAAATGCTTCTTTATTATTAGATGAAGACAGCTGGATGCCAAAAAGGCAAGACTCATACCTTGGTGTTCTGGTTGATGATTTAACAAGGTTTGGTGTAAGTGAGCCTTATAGAATGTTTACCTCACGAGCGGAACACAGACTTTTGTTGAGACAAGATAATGCGGATGAGAGAATGTTCAAATACTCAAAAAAATTTAAAACATTAGACAAAATAAGAGAAGAGGTTTACTTGAAAAAACAGTCAGAAAAGAACAAAGCGAGAAATATTCTTGAAAGAACAAAAATAGATGTGGGCGGAAAGAAAAGAACAGGAACAGATCTATGTAAAAGAAATGATTTCTCCCTTAAAGACCTTTCAAAAATTACCAAACTTAAAGGGGAAAGTTTCAAGCAAACATATTTTGATATCAGGTATTCTGGCTACATAAAAAAACAACAACGAGAATTGGAAAAAATTAAAAATCTAGAAGAATTTAAACTAGGCTTAATTTTCGACTATAAAGAAGTTATTGGCTTGTCAGGAGAGTTACAAGAAAAACTCAATCACCATAAACCAAAGGACCTTCAAGAAGTCGCAAACATCGAGGGCATTACACCAGCAGCAATAAGTGTTCTTACAATTCATTTAAAAAAGATTGATGCAATTAAAACCAGCTATTAAAAAAGGCCTCGAGACTTTTTTGGGGGAGGTGTTAAAACAAAATACAAAACACAACCTTACCGGAGCCAAAACAAAAAAAGATTTTGAATTTCACATCGAGGACTGTGTTCAGGCGTCAATTCAGGCCTCAGACACATTAGAGAATATAGTTGTTGATTATGGTTCAGGATCGGGGCTGTTGGGGGTGGTTATAAAAATATTAGAGCCAAATAAAGAAGTTTTTTTAGTTGAAAGAAATTTAAGAAAACATCAGTTTCAAAAATTTGTTTTAACCAAATTAGGAATAGATGGAATTATCCCAATTCATGATGATGTGGCTAACTTTTCTTTAGATAAAAAATATACTGCATGTTCAAAGGCGTTTGCTTCAATAAAAAAAACACTACTAATGACAAAAAACAAAGAAAACATCAAAAATTATTTATTTCTTAAGAAAAATGATGCAAATACCAAAAGAGAGTTATTAGAAGCCAGGCCTTTGATATATGATTACAAGATGCACAATTATTTGTGCCAAAATGTAAAAATGACAGTTATTGAAGTAAATGACAATTAGAGTTGCCGTTACAAATCAAAAAGGCGGTGTTGGGAAAACAACTACAGCAGTTAACCTTGCTGCATCTCTTACAAAAGCAAATCGAAATGTCTTGTTAATTGACATCGATCCACAAGGTAACGCCAGTTCTGCAGCTGGAATTAAAAAAAATTCTGAAAGTTCTTTATACGAGTTCTTTAACAGCGAAGAAAAAATTGAAAGTTTTATAATTGAAGCATCTGGAGGTTACGATATTATCCCAGCCAACAATAACTTGGTTGCAGCAGAAAAAATCATTGAAAAAACAGAAAACAGAGAAAAATATTTCAGCGCACACCTAAAAAAACTTCCAAAAAAATATGACTATATTCTGATTGACTGCCCACCATCGCTAAATCTTTTAACAATAAACTCTATGGAATTTTGTAGAAACGTGCTTGTTCCTGTTCAGTGTGAATATTATGCCCTTGAGGGACTAGTTACCTTAAAATCTACAATTTCTGAACTGAATGATGTTCTTGGTTTAAAAATAGACATAGTTGCAATACTAAGAACAATGGCTGATTGGAGAAATCGTCTCACACGCGAAGTTTCAAGTCAGCTAGAAAAGCATTTTAAAGAAAAGGTTCTTAATACAATCATTCCCAGAAATGTAAGATTAGCAGAGGCGCCCAGCTATGGCCAATCGATAGTCGATTATGATATAAATTCTATTGGTGCTGAAGCTTTTCTAAGTTTATCTGGAGAGTTCATAAGGAAATTTGAAAATGGCAAAAAAAACATCGCTTAACAAAGGATTAGAAGCGGGCTAATCAATATCAACCAAGAACTTCTTTTGATCAAAAAAAATTAGAAGAACTTGCAGAGTCAATTAAGAAACATGGAGTTATACAACCAGTTTTAGTTAGAAAGGATGGAAAGGGTTTTGAGCTTGTTGCTGGAGAAAGAAGGTTCAGAGCTGCAAAACTGGCTAAATTAAAAAAAATACCAGTTGTAGTATCGAATATATCTGACGTCCAGTCACTAGAAATTGCAATACTTGAAAATATACAAAGAGAAGATCTTAATCCTTTAGAAGTGGCCAAGGGCTATCAAAGACTTAAGGATGAATTTGGCTATACACAAGAAGCTGTAGCTAAAAGCGTTGGCAAACCAAGGAGCTCTGTAGCTAATTCTTTGCGTCTACTGACATTATCTCCGAAAATTCAAGATGAAATTGATAAGGGAGTTATAAGTGAAGGGCATGCAAAAGTACTTCTTAGTGTTGATGGTGTAAAAGCTGAACAACTTCTTATGAGAATAATTTCTGAAAATTTATCAGTTAGAGATCTAGAGAAACAAATTACAGAGAGCTCCCCACAAACCTCAAAGAAAGAGAAAAAATCAAAAGATGAACTTAACCTCGAATCGGCTTTAAGTTCACGCATAGGGTCAAAAGTAACTATTGAGGATAAAGATGGAAAAGGAAAGATGGTCATCAAATATTATTCATATGAAGAATTAGATGGAATCATTGAAAAAATTTCACATTAGAGCTACAAACGAACATTAAATTAAATTACAATTACGACACCCATGGCATCTGAAAGTTCAGAACGTACATTTCAAGAATATCTAGAGCACCATTTACAAAATTTGGTGTATGGCCGATTGCCTGAAGGGCATGAAAGAAAATTCTATGCTAAAGGCGAGACTGACGAAGAAAAAACAGCTTATTGCCAAGATGACAAAGGCATGAATTATGATGGGGACAAATATTGCAAAGAAACATTAACAGAAGACGGATGGTATTTAGCCAATAACAAGACAGACCTTGAAGCAATGGGATTTTGGGCATTCAATATTGATACATTATTTTTTTCGCTCTTGTTGGGTTCAATTTTTCTGTTCTTTTTTATCAATGCAGCGAAAAGCTTCTCATTAGAAAAACCAACTAAACTTCAGCTTTTTGTAGAAATGATGATTGATTTTGTAAATGGAGTGGTGAAAGGAACCTTCAAAGCAGGACAAAACACCCTTGTTGCGCCAATGGCGCTCACAATCTTCGTTTGGGTATTATTAATGAACTTAATGGATCTTGTTCCAGTTGATTTAATTCCTTATCCAGCAGAGGAAATAGGGATTCCATTCTTGAAAGTGGTGCCAACAACAGATCTTAATCTAACTGCAGCATTAGCACTTTCGGTATTTATTTTGTATTTGTTTTTTAGTATTAAAAATAAAGGCTTTATTGGTTTCATAAAATCTATAACTTTACATCCATTTGGACCATGGATGTTGCCTGCAAACCTGTTTGTTGAAGTGATTGATATGCTAGCAAAACCTTTATCACTTGCCTTAAGGCTTTATGGAAATTTATATGCTGGTGAGATGATATTTTTATTAATTGCGGGTATGGTAATGATTAATTTTGAAACATTAACTATAGCGGGTGTTGGCTTGAATCTTGCAGGTATAACACTAAGTCTTATTTGGGCAATATTTCATATTTTAATAGTTGTACTTCAGGCATTTATTTTTATGATGTTAACAGTGGTATATATGAATATGGCACATGAAAAATTTGAACAACATTAAAGGAGGTTGTAATGGAAGAAGCAGTAATTGAAGCTGGGAAATTTGTAGGAGCAGGATTTATGTTTGGTCTCGCAGCAATCGGTGCTGGAGTTGGGGCAGGAGTTTTAAGCTCAAAATTAATAGAGTCTATAGCTAGACAACCAGAATTAGAGGATCAGTTAAGACCAACATACTTCTTGGGTATTGGACTAGTTGACGCTGTTCCAATG
>LULJ01000489.1_pt1 | contig 12960 bp, 15 predicted proteins | sample 728171 | NCBI WGS metagenome assembly LULJ01 (sample SAMN03860292, study PRJNA289734) | marine metagenome | biome: seawater column; feature: ocean; material: water; isolation source: Red Sea water column Station 169 - depth 25m | place: Saudi Arabia: Red Sea | collected 2011-10-15 | depth 25 m
GGTATCTACATTAAAGATGAAAAAGAATTGGAGAGTTATATTGTCAAAAACAATAAAGATTTGAAAAAAAATTCAAAAGACTATCTTAAAAAATTAGAATTTGAAAAATCAAAAATGAATATTCAAAGATTTAAAGGATTAGGTGAAATGAATCCTGAGGAGCTATGGAATACTACTTTAAATCCTCAGACAAGAAATTTGTTGCAAGTCCAATATTCTAAAAATTTAAAAAAAGATCAAGATTTGATACATACATTAATGGGAAGTGATGTTGCTTTGAGGAAAGATTTTATTGTGTCAAACGCAATTAATGTTCAAAATTTAGATATTTAGAAATGAAGTTCTTTGAGGACTCAAAGTATTATTCTCTTAAAAAATCTACATATATAAATCTAAGATGGATTGGAATTATTGGCCAATTAATTTCTGTTTATTTAGTTCATTTTTATTTTGGTTTTAAATTTGATTTTTTTCTTGCTAATTTAGCAATTTTTTTTGGTGTATTAAGTAATTTATATTTAATCTTTATTTATAAAAAAACTCAACTATCAGATAAGTTCGCTTTACTATTTTTACTTTTTGATATTATTCAATTAACTGTTTTAATTTATTTAACCGGAGGTGCAAAAAATCCTTTTATAACCTTTATAATTATACCAAGTATTTTTGCTTCAACTAATCTTGGATTAAAAACTAATTTATTCATAGTTTTGATAACCTGTATTATGATCATTTTTCTCACATTTTATGCAAGTGAGTTACCATATCCATTAGCTAACCACTTTCATATAAGTGACTATATTTATTATTCAATACCTGTTTCTTTGATTATAGCATTAATATTTTTGAATTATTTTGCAATAATCTTTGGAAGAGAATCAAGATTAAGAAAAGAAGCTTTAAACAAAATGGAAGAAATTATGGCAAAAGAACATGAAATGTTATCTTTAGGAGGTCAAGCAGCAGCAGCAGCCCATTCTCTTGGAACGCCTTTATCGACAATTAAAATAATTTCACAAGAATTAACAAAACAATTAAAAAATCAGAAAGATGTAATTCAGGATATTGAATTACTCTCAAGTCAGGTCGAGAGATGTAATCAAATTTTAAAAAAACTATCATTAAATCCTGATGTAGAGGATAATTTTATTGATGAGGATGCGACTATGAGAGATTACCTTAAAGAGATAATATCCTCTTTTAAAGAAACTAGTAAAAACGAGTTTAATTTGAATTTTGAGCAAGACGCTTACTCAAAAAAAATAACCAAATCAATTGAAATAGTTTATGGTCTTAGAAATTTCATAGGTAATGCAAATAAATTTTGCAAAAGTAAAATTTATATAAATTTAAGATCAAATACCGAAAATACTATTGTGACCATTGAGGATGATGGCGAGGGATACCCAAATGACATTCTCTCAAAAATAGGAGAACCTTATTTGAAATCATCTGATAAAAATAGCGGATTAGGTTTAGGATTATTTATAGGAAAGACTTTATTAGAAAAAAATTTTGCCACTGTTAATTGTTGGAATTCTCAAACAAGAAGTGGAGCTGAAGTGACAATAAAGTGGAAAAATAAAGATTTGTTCAATCTTTAATGTAAATTCTTTTTACTTTTAAAAAGTTCACTCAATTGAGAAATCATGACATCCCCCAATTCATTGACATCTGTAATTTTTATCGCTCGATTATAGTATCTTGATACATCATGGCCTATTCCAATCGCTAAAATTTCAGTTTCAGTTTTTTCTTCGATAAATTTCACAATTTTTTTTAAGTGTTTTTCAAGAAAATCTCCTGAATTGACTGACAGAGTTGAGTCATCAACTGGTGCACCATCGGAAATTACCATTAATATTTTCCTTTCTTCTTTTCTTTTTTTTAATCTATTAAATGCCCAGGAAATTGCTTCTCCATCAATATTTTCTTTTAATAATCCCTCTTTTAACATTAAACCAAGATTATTTTTACATTGTCGCCAATGTGTGTCAGCCCCTTTGTAAATTATGTGTCTTAAATCATTTAATCTACCAGGTGTTTTTGGTTTACCCTCTTTATTCCAAAACTCTCTACTTTTTCCACCTTTCCAATTTTTAGTTGTGAAACCTAATATTTCAACTTTAACAGAACATCTTTCTAAAGTTCTTGATAAAATATCAGCGCAAATTGCAGCGATTGTAATTGGACGTCCTCTCATAGACCCTGAATTATCTATTAAAAGAGTAACAACAGTGTCTTTAAAATCTAAATCTTTTTCTTTTTTAAAAGATAATGAATTATAAGGGTCCATTATTATTCTTGGTAATTTTGAACTATCTAATAACCCTTCCTCTAAATCAAACTCCCAGGCTCTATTTTGTTTTGCTAACAGCTGTCGCTGAAGTTTGTTCGCAAGTTTAGTGATAACGTCCTGGAAACTTATTAACTGCTGATCTAAAGTTTTTCTTAATTTTGAGGCTTCATCGGAGTTTTCTAAATCTTCTGCCTTCGTAATTTCATCAAACTGGGTCGTAAAAATTTTATAGTCTGTATTTAAATCATAAATTGTTTTTTTTTTAATAATTTGTTCGTTATTTTGCTGATCAGACTCGCTATCAATTAGTTGCTCATCAAGTTTGTATTCGTCTATCTCATATTCAGAGTCTAAACTAGCTTCGGTTTGTTCATTTTTATTTTCATCTCTAGAGTCGTCAGAATTACTGTCTTGATCATCATTGGATGGATTATTTTGACCATCATCTTGGTTTTCTTTTCTGGTTTCCTCATTGTCCTCATTTTTAAAAATATCCATTTCTTGTAATATTTTTGAAAACTTTGAAGAATATTCATTTTGATATTCTAAATTTTCTTTTAAAAATTCAATGTGTTTGTTCATTACTTTATCGAAGTCTTTCTGCCAAAAATTTAGCATATTATTGGTTAAAGTATTTAATTTGACGTTTAGAAATTTCTTTAACATATACAATTCAAAAGCCTCCACTACCGGTACATCTTCTTTTGAATTTAATTGGTCTTTTCTTTTTAACTGGATTGTTTGACCATAATTTTTTTTAAGATTTTTTTCTATACCTTTCAACATTCTTGATCCCAAGCATTCATACCTTACTTTTTCTGCAATAGAATAAAGAGACTTATGTGAGGGATCTAAAGGTAAATTCTTTTTGTAAATTCCATCATTTGAGAACTTTTTTTTTAAAGCAGCAGAGTCAGACTCTGCCCTAGCTTTAATGAAATCTCCTTTTGAGTTAAGATTTTCAATATTTACAAAATTTAAATCTTTTTTATTTTTTTCATCAATATTTTTAAGACTAATATCATCAGAAATCACTCTCGCTGTTGAAGTTAAAGCTTGCTTAAGTTTTTCTCTTAAGTTTTCAGCCTTATCTTTAAATATTTCTGCATTTTCAGCCCAATGCAGTACTGTTCTTGGACTCATTACAGTACTTATATCTCCAGCAATAAATCCTTTTCGAGTTAAGGATGCAACTTTTATCATATTTGAAACTTTCTCTTTTCCTTTAGGATTATTTAAAGATTTATTTTTAGCTAATATAATTTCCATTTCTTTATCTAAACTTAAGTAGTTAAGAGTTGTTACAATATTCCACCTATCCATTTGACCTTGATTTATTTGTTGTGTGCCATGGTAAAGTCCACTCGTATCACCAAGTCCTACTGTATTAGAAGTTGCAAACAATCTAAAATATTTGTTTTGTTTTAAAACTTTATTTTTATCAAGAAGTGTAAAATTCCCTTCTGACTCAAGTACTCTCTGAATGACAAACATTACATCCGGTCTACCAGCATCATACTCATCAAAAACTAGAGCTACAGGATTTTGTATAGACCAAGGAAGGATTCCTTCTTTAAATTCAGTAACTTGTTTACCGTCTTTTAAAACAATTGCGTCTTTTCCAATCAAATCAATTCTACTTATATGACTATCAAGGTTTACTCTTATACAAGGCCAGTTCAATCTTGCAGCGATTTGTTCAATGTGAGTAGACTTGCCAGTACCATGATAACCCTGGACCAAAACTCTCTTGTTGAAAGCAAATCCAGAAATTATTGCTAATGTTGTATCTCTGTCAAATTTGTAGTTTTTATCTATTTCAGGCACGTACTCATTTTTTTCTGAAAAAGCCACAACTTCCATTTCAGAGTCTATACCAAAAGTTTGTTTTATTGAAACTTTTATATCAGGTTGAGTGTTAATGTTAGGTGTCAATTTTTTCTCTATAAGTGTTTTTTAATTGGGTGTAAGCTAAAGTTATTAGTTTAAGTCTTTCTTCATATTTTTTATTTCCTGAATTCATATCAGGGTGAAATTTTTTGACAAGTGTTTTGAATTTTTCTTGTATTTTCAACCACTTCATACCAGCTGACAATCCAAGTATTTCAAAAGCTTTCATATCTTTGTGGTCAAATTTAAATTGACGCATATAATTGAAATCACTTTTAATTTTCTTGTTATCAAATTCATCTTTTAAGGTGTTGTTCCATAGTACCTTAAAAAAATTATCTGAGGAGCTAAAGCTCTGAGTAGGTTTATGCCAGGTCATATCTGATTTTAAAAAATTCATTATTTGATTGTCATTCATGCCAGAAAAATAATTCCAATTTTTATTAAATTCTTTAACGTGCTTTAAGCACAACATTCTGTATCTTTTACTATTGTCTCTTTCAACTGGAGCTTTATATTCACCAATCTCTTTACAATTATTCCAATCGCAAATATTTTTCATGATATAATAAATACATAATGAATATAAATGATTTAATTGCAATCGTAAAAAAAAAAATCGAAAAAGAAATTATTGTACAACATATTAATATAGAAGATAAATCTTTTCTACACACAGGACATAAAGGTAATGATGAAAAAAAGTTTCATTTAAAAATTTTGATAAGTTCAAAAGAGTTAGTAAAAATGGGCAGAATTCAAAGTAATAAAAAAATTTATAAAATTTTAGACAAGGAACTCAAAAATAATATTCATTCAATTCAAATTTTAATCACGTAATTGTTTATCTAAAAATATTTTTAATTTTTCTTTACCGAACTTTTTATTAATTAACGGAGTCCCAATCTTTTTTAATAATATTAGATTTATTTTATTTGTACTATTTTTTTTATCATTGATCATAAATGAGATAATTTTGTTCACGTCTTTTAAAAAAAAATATTTTTTAATATTATTTGGTAAATTGCAGTTTTTTATATGGTCTAAAATATTTTCAAATTCGTTTGAGGGTAAAAAATTGTTTGATTTACTAAAGTTAAGAGCTGTAGTCATTCCTAAAATAACAGCCTCACCATGATTTAATTTTTTAGAAAAATTTAAGCTGGCCTCATATGCATGTGCAAATGTATGGCCAAAATTTAATATTTTTCTTAAATTTTGTTCTTTTTCATCTTTTTCGACAACATCTCTTTTAATTTTACAACTTTCATAAATAGTTTTTTCAATATGTGGAGATCTAAATTTTAAAATATTATTAAAATTTTTGTTTAAAAATAAAAAAAACTTCTTACTTGAAATTAGAGAATGTTTCAAAATTTCTCCATATCCGCATATAATTTCTCTTTTAGGAAGAGTATTTAGAAAATCAGTATCACTTATGACTAATTTAGGTTGGTAAAAACTTCCAATAAGATTTTTACCTTGTTTTGTATTTACTCCAGTTTTACCCCCTATAGAGGAGTCTACCTGAGCTAAAAGAGTAGTAGGTATATTGATAAACTTTAATCCTCTTTTAAAAAGACTTGCAGCGTATCCGGCAATGTCACCAGTTATACCACCACCAATACTTATCAATATATCTTCTCTTGAAAAATTTTTGTTTAACAAAATTTCTAAAATTTTGTTTGCAGTTCTTTGATTTTTATTTTTTTCATTTGCGTTTATGTAAAGTATAAATACTTTATTATCTTTTAATTCTTTCCTGATTATATCAATTTTTTTTTTTGGAACGTTCTTGTCTAAAATTAGCAGACATTTTATAAAATTAATTTTTTCATTTTTAATTATTTTATTTAAATTTGAGATTAGGCCTGCACCTATAAATATTGGATATTTTTCCTGATTTGTTCTAACTATTAATCTTTTTGTTTTCATAAATATCTATAATTTCATTTACTATCTCATTTTTCGATAATTTTTCACAATTAATTTTATATTTCGATTTTGAATAAACTACAGATCTTTTTTTTATTAAATTAACCAACTCATTAGTAGAGGACTTTAAAGCTATAGGTCTATTTGTATTTCTTTTAATTCTTCGTATTAATGTTTTTGAATTCCAGTTTAACCAAAAAGACAAGTGATTTTTCAAAATTTCTTCTCTAATTTTTTTATTGATAAATGCGCCACCTCAAGTGTGGTTTTTTCCTCAAAATCTCTAAAAAATTTCTCTCCTTTTTTTTCAAAAATATCGGAAATACTCATCTCTAATTCTTTTTCTATTATTTGATCTATATCATAAAACTCTAAATTTAGTTTTTTTGAAATCAGTAGTCCAATACTGGTTTTACCAGATCCCATCATACCTAAAAAAACAATATTTTCTTTTGATTCCATAAGTTTCTTTATTGAAAAAACACAAATATGTCTTAATTTGAAAATACTTAAAGTTATATGCAAATTTATAAAAAAACAAGTTCGAGACAAAGTTTAATTGGTATAGTAATAAAATTAACTTTATTTTTACTATTTATTCTAGGGCTTGTTTTTTTCTTAAATAAAATTGAATTTCCAGCGCCAAAAAAAGACATACAAAAAATAATCCCGAATGAAAAATTCAAAATTGTTAAGTAAAAAACTTTTACTAATTACTTTCATACTTTTTACCTCTTTCAAAGTATACTCCTCAGATAAACCAGTAGACATTTGGAAGGAGAACGAGAAAAAAAACGATCAAAATTCAGAATTTAATTTACCGGTTGATGGAGATAATAATTTATCAAGTGAAATAAGTATTTACAACAAAAAGTTAAATGATGAAACTTCAGACATTGTTCAAGATATATCATTAAATACAAAGAATATAAAAATAACAGGATTATACGATCCAGAGGATTATGACTTAAATATTAATATGTGGAGTAATTCAGATGGTGATCAATTAAAGGATCTGTTTGGTAGAATTGCAAAACTAAATCTTTCTGACGATGCTTCAGAGTTGATGAATATATCAATTTTGACTAATGCTCACTATCCTAAAAAAAATATTACTGAGAAAGAGTTTTTAAAATTAAAATCAGATTGGCTTATAAAGCATTCAAATTTTGATTTAATTAGAGAATATTTGAATAAAAATAGAATTCTTAATGATAATCCTAAATTATCTAGATACTTTATCGATTATTATATATCGGAATCTAAATTGAAAGAAGCTTGCAATATATTTTCAAATAACTCAGAGCCCATTACAGATGAATATCTCTCAAAATTTAACATATACTGCCTGATAAATGCAGGCAAGACAGAAGAAGCTTTATTAATTTTAGACTTAAAAAAAGAGTTAGGTTTCAAAGATAGATATTTTGAAATAAAAATTGATTATCTACTTGGTTATACTTCAAAAATCGATGACTCTATATCTGAGAAATCAATATTTGATTTTCATCTTGCTCATAAGACAAATCCTAATTTTGAATTTCAACCAAACGAAAAAACATCCAAAATTATTTGGAAATATCTATCATCTGCAAATTTATTATCATCTTTAAAGGAATTTGATATTACAGAAATAGATAAGATCTCAAACATAGAAAAAGCCGTTCATAATAAAAATTATTCTGAAAAAGAGTTATTTAAAATTTATATGAGGTTTCAATTTAATATTAATCAACTTCTAAATGCAAAAGAGTCTCATAAATCTTTATCCAATATTGAGGCAAGAGCTTTAATTTATCAGAAAATTTTACTTGAGTCTGAAATGATTGAAAAATTAAAATTGTTAAAAATTTTAAAAGAATTATTTAAAAAAGATAATTTATATTATGCTTTTGATAATGAATTAAAAAACTTTTTAAAAGAGATGGATCCTACTGAAGTACCTGATAATTTAACTAGTTTTTATTATACGAATATAAAGTTGAATAAAGATTCACCAACGGAAATAAAATATAATAATGATGTTCTGCATCAATCAAAATTAATCAATTATTTTAATGGAGATTATGCTAAGTCAAAGATTGAAAAAGATGTTGATAATTTTTTAAAAAAAATTAAAAAAAATAAAAGATATTCTTTTTCCAAAAAAGATGTAATATTTTTAGAGTCTCTTAAGTCAGATGGTATAAAGATTTCTGAAAAATATGATGATTTATACGAGATAAGCGAAGAAGAAATGCCTACTGACATACAAATAATGGTCAATAATAATGAGTCTGGTGCAGCATTATTAAGAATTGTTGAAGTGATCGGTCAGGATAAACTTGTCAGAATGGATGAAGATACAATTTATTTTATAATTAGTACTCTAAACCAACTAAACATAGATTCTATAAGAAATAAAATTTTGTTCAAAGTTCTTCCTTTAAAAGTATAAAAATTAGTTTATTCATTTATCTCATGACCATTAAAGAAATTATTACTGTACCAAATGAAGTATTAAAAAAAGTTTCCAAACCAATTGAAAAAGTTGGAATAAATGAAAAAAAATTAATAAATGATTTATTTGAAACAATGTATAACTCTAACGGAATTGGTCTTGCAGCAGTTCAGGTGGGTATACTTAAAAGAGTTTTAGTTGTCGACGTTTCAAGTAAAAATGAAAAAAATCAACCGATAGCGTTAATCAATCCTGTGATTAAAAATTTGAGTGATGAAATGTCAGTTTACGAAGAAGGATGCCTTTCAATACCTGAAACATTTATTGAAATTGAAAGACCGAAAATATGCGAAGTTGAATATATTGATGAAAAAGGTTCAAAAAAAATTTTAAAATGTGATGGACTTTTATCTACGTGTGTTCAACATGAAATTAACCATTTAGATGGGAAACTAATAATCGATCATTTATCAAAACTAAAAAAAGATTTTATTATAAAAAAAATTTCTAAAATTAAAAAAAATCCAGATAGAGTAATAGTTTAAAGATGGCAAATAAAATTATTTTTATGGGCACCCCATTATTTTGTGTCCCAATCCTAAAATCTCTGTATCAAAAAGGGTATAATATTGCTGCAGTATATACTCAACCGCCACAAAAATCTCACAGAGGTCAAAAAATAAATAAAAGCCCTATCCAGGTAATCTCAGAAACTTTAAATATAGAATATAGAACACCGAGGACTCTTAAAGATAACAGAGAGGAATATAAATTAATAAAAAGACTAGATGCTGACCTTGCGATAGTTTGTGCTTACGGACAAATTATTCCAAAAGATTTTTTCAATTTAGTTAAAAAAGGTTTTGTTAATATTCATGCTTCAATACTTCCTAAATGGCGAGGAGCAGCACCAATTCAAAGATCAATTATGAATTTAGATCTTGAAACAGGTATAAGTATTATGAAAATAAATGAAGAGTTAGATAGTGGACCAGTAAGCAATATATATAAAATTAAGATAAGTCCAAGCCAAAACGCTGAAGAAATTTCAAAAATACTATCTACTTTGGCTGCAGAAAAAATCTTAGATAATGTCAATGATATACTTGCAGATAAAGCAAAGTTTATAAACCAAGATCATTCAAAAGCAACTTATGCAAAAAAAATTCGTAAAGAGGAGTCACAAATTGATTGGAATGATGAAGCTTCAAAAATTATTGGTAAAATTAACGGTTTGTCTCCATCTCCAGGTGTTTTTTTTAGTTTTAGTGGTGAAAGATATAAAATTTTGAAAGCTGTAATAGGCAGTGGCTCAGGTCAAGTCGGAGAAGTAATTTCAAATCATCTAGAAATAGCATGTAAAGGTAATAAATCTATTAAGATCCTCGAAATTCAAAGAGAAGGAAAAAGATCACAAAAAATTAGTGAATTTATTTTGGGTTCCAAAATCAAAAAAGGTTTAAATTTACAAAATGTTTAGATATCAAATATTAATTGAATATGTGGGTACCAATTTTAGAGGATGGCAAATTCAAAAAAAAGGAAAAACAGTTCAAGGAATACTACAAAATGAAATTTCAAAATTATTAAAAGAAAAAATAATAATATTTGGAGCTGGAAGATTAGATGTAGGCGTCCATGCAAAAGAACAATCAGCACATTTTGATTGTAAAAAAAAGATTACTGAATTTGATAGATTTTTAAAATCAATAAATCATTTTTTAAATAAAGATGGAGTAACAATACTTAAGATTAAAAAAAGAAATAAAAATTTTCATGCAAGATTTTCAGCTAAAATGAGAGTTTATAATTACGTGATTATTAATCGGATTAGTGGACCAGTTTTAGATGAAAATAGAGGCTGGCACATTGCGAGAGATCTTGATGTAAAATTAATGAGAAAAAGTGCAAAAAAATTAATAGGAACTATGGATTTTAGTACTTTTAGAAAATCTAGTTGCAGGGCTAAAAGTCCAATAAAAACTATGAAATTAGTTAAAATTATATCTACAAAAGATAAGATAGAAATAGAATTTAGATCCCAATCTTTTTTACAACAGCAAGTCAGGTCTATGGTTGGCTGTTTAAAATATGTTGGGGAAAAAAAATGGACATTAAAAAAATTTGTTAATGTAATGGAGTCTAAAAAAAGAGAATTATGTGCACCACCTGCACCATCACAAGGTCTCTATTTAACGAGAGTTATTTATTAAATTTTTTTTATTACTCATCGCAAATTTACGATGAATTCTCCAACGACTTTCTTCACGAATTATAAAACCACAACAATTTTTTGATCTACATTTGCAGGGAAATTGTTTATAATCTTCTTTATCAAAACTAAAGCCATAATCACAAGTTATCTCTTCACCTTTCTTAATGTCTCTATCAGCTGTTATCCAAATTTTTAAACCCTTACCATCATAACGTGCGTTCGCATCACAACTATGATTTACTAATCCAGCAATATTAAATTTGAAATCACCATCCAAAGTATATTTTTTATTTAGAGTAAATAAATAAATAGGTTTTTTATTGTCATATTTGTCTGACTCTTCAACCTCTTTATTTGTAATTATTTTTCCTAAGTAATTAATAATTTTTGTACCCTCTGTAATATCTCTAGTAGCATAAAGTCCACGACCTTTATTATCAATTTTTGATTTTCTTATTTTGTATAATTTCATGAAGGTGATTTATGATGGGCTAGATATTTATCAATTGAATTCTACTAATGCATTAACATGTTCGTTAGCGCTTTCTGCTAAAGCATTTAAATCATATCCACCTTCTCAAGTATAGAAACAACTTTACCGGCAGTAAACTTATTGGTAGCTGTTAATGTTCTTTTAGTAATCTCATAAAAATCTTTTGAACTTAGTTGAAATTGAGCTAGTGGATCATCTTTATGTGCATCAAAACCTGCTGAAAATATAAGAAAATCTGGTTTATATTGTACTAATCTTTCTAACACTCTATCAAATGCATTAAAGTATTCTTCTGAGTTTGTACCAGCGGGCAAAGGGATATTCAATGAATTGTTAAAGTCTCCTTTATCTTTATCTGTTCCACCTCCAGGATAAAAAGGATATTGATGTGTAGAAATATATAATGAATTTTTATTATCACGCATAACATCATAATTTCCGTTACCCCAGTGCACATCAAAATCTACACAGGCAATTCTTTTGTATTTATATTTTGTCACTAAATAGTTTGTTGCTATCCCCGCGTTTGATATACAACAAAATCCCATCGCTTTATTTTTTTCAGCATGGTGCCCAGGGGGTCTAGCCAAACAGAATGCATTTTTATATTTATTGTCCTCTATTCCATCTATTGCTCTTATTGTTGAACCTGCAGCATCAAAAACTGCTTTTTTACTTTCGGGTGATACAACTGTATCGCCATCTAGAAACTTAAGACCTTTTTTAGGAAAAGAGTCTTTTAAATTATTTATGTAGTCTTTTGAATGTGTCATAGATAATATATCATCAGGAACATTATCTGGCCTATCCCAGATTAGGTCTTTTCTTTTTTTTAATTTTTCTTTTATAGCAATTACTCTTTTAGGCTGCTCAGGATGACCATCACCAGTATCATGTTTTTCATAAGAGTCAGAATTAATGATTGCTGTTTTCATTTAAAATAATTTATTAAAATATTTTCATAAATTTTCTTAAGATTTTTCAAGTCTTTTAAAGACACGGCTTCATCCACTTTATGCATTGTTTTTCCTACTAAACCAAATTCTAGACCGGGTGAGATTTTTCTTATAAATCTTAAATCAGAGGTTCCACCTGTAGTAGATAACTTTGGTTTGATTTTAGTAATTTTTTTTATGATCTTTTGTATCATATGTGTTGTTTCATTTGACCTTGTTAGAAATGCTTCACCTGAAACTTTATATTCAATTTTAAATTTTGATTTATTTTTCTTTGTTATTTTTTTGAAAATTTTATTAAGTCTATTTTTAATAGAATTTGACGTATGTCTTTTATTAAACCGTATATTAAATGTTGCTTCAGCCATTGCTGGGATAACATTATCAGCGTTATTATTTATATTTATTTTTGTAACTTCTAAGTTTGTAGGTTGGAAGTTTTTTGATCCTCTATCAAATTTGATATCATTTAATTCTTTTAAAATTTTTACAATTGTAGTTGAAGGATTATTAGCTCTATGAGGATATGCAACATGACCTTGCTGACCAAATATAGTTAATTTACCAGTTAAACTACCTCTACGTCAAATCTTTATCATTTCTCCTAATTTATTTGGATTTGTTGGTTCACCAACAAGACAGAAGTTAATTTTCTCTTTCCTTTTTTTTAAATAATCTACAACTTTTTTGGTGCCATTTACTGCATCACCTTCCTCATCTCCTGTAATAAGT
>LULJ01000552.1_pt1 | contig 12928 bp, 12 predicted proteins | sample 728171 | NCBI WGS metagenome assembly LULJ01 (sample SAMN03860292, study PRJNA289734) | marine metagenome | biome: seawater column; feature: ocean; material: water; isolation source: Red Sea water column Station 169 - depth 25m | place: Saudi Arabia: Red Sea | collected 2011-10-15 | depth 25 m
ATCCATCGAGCTAAAAGATGAATATCAAATACTACTAAGAAAAGAAGGTTATGGAGATATAGTTACAGATATAAAGAAATTGAAAAAGTTTTATCCTGCAGAAGAATATCATCAAGATTACTTAGTTAAGAATCCTAATGGCTACTGTCCAGATCATTCAACCGGTATTGTTTTTAAAGAGGTTGAAAAACCTAAGATTGATAACAGTTATTTGCTTGCTGGAAAGAACATTTTAGTTTTGGATTCAGAATTTTGTCCTTATTGTACTAAACTTAAAAATGAAGTTTTGTCTGATTATGAAGGTTCAATCCCTTTACATTATAGATATTCCTCAGAATTGCATGATCTTCAATTATCATCTCCTACTTGGGCAACACCGACTATCTTTTTTATTGAAGATGGAGTTGAGAAATTTTCTCTTCAAGGATTTGTGCAAAGAGAAAACTTCTATAAGGCTCTTGGTATTTTTAAACTAGGAGAAAGTGAAGCCTATAGCGTTGCTTTTAATCAAGGAACGGATCCAGTCTTTTGCAAAGAATATGAGTTATTTAAAGATACTCCAGAGGGAGTTTTCATTGATAAGCTTAGCGGAGCTCCTCTTTTTGATACAAAAGACAGATTTAATTCCAGAACGGGATGGTTATCTTTTACTAAACCAGTAGATGGATCGGTTACAGAGCACATGGACTATAGTTATGGAATGACCAGGGTTGAAATTAAATCTAAATCTTCAGGAATTCATCTCGGACACGTTTTTCAGGATGGGCCTAATGGACTTCCCAGATATTGCATCAATGCAACTGTGCTAGAATTCGTTCCCAGAAATATATAGACACGTAGCTCAGTTGGTTAGAGTACTACCTTGACATGGTAGGGGTCCCCGGTTCGAGTCCGGGCGTGTCTACCATTTTAGAATTATCTTATAAGATAAATTACAGATATTATTCTTTGATGAATAAATTGCTCGAATCCTTTCTTCGTTCTGATCATGCCGGCGAAGTTGGCGCTGTTTACATTTATAAAGGGATTCTCTCCATTGCCAAAGATCCGGCTTTGGTTGAGTTTTCAAAAAGACATTTAGAGACAGAAAAAGAACATTTAAGAAAGATAGAAGAAGTTCTTCCGGCAAGCAAAAGAAGCAAGTTAGTTAGCATTTGGAAAGTTGCTGGCTATCTCCTTGGTTTCCTTCCTTCTCTCCTTGGACCCAGAATAGTTTTTGCAACAATTGAAGCAGTTGAGTCTTTTGTAGAAGATCATTACGAAGAACAACTCAAATACTTAAGGGCACAGAATGATCCTGATCAAGCCCTTATAGATCTCCTCCAATCCTGTCAGGATGATGAGATTGAGCATAAAAATGAGTCTGCAATTAAAAAAAGATCTACTCCTGGATTCCTTCTAAACTTCTGGATGAAAATTGTAGGGTGGGGATCTTCATCTGCAGTTAAAGTAGCAAAAATAATCTAGATAAGCCCACTTTTATTATGAAGCAATATACTGTATATTTATACAGTACTTAATTTTTTTTATTTTTTGCGAATGATATCTGAAGATCAAAAGCGCAGGGTAAATCTGCCTCTTTTTAACGACAAAATTGCTGTTGGTTGGCCTAGTCCTGCAGATGATTACGCAGGGTAAATCTGCCTCTTTTTAACGACAAAATTGCTGTTGGTTGGCCTAGTCCTGCAGATGATTACGTAGAGAGATCAATAGATTTAAATGAGTATCTGGTAAAGAATTCAGCTGCGACCTATTTTTTAAGAGCTGCGGGAGATTCTATGATTAATGTGGGTATACATAACGATGCAATTTTAATAGTCGACCGAAGTATCGAGCCAACTGACGGCAAGATAGTCATCGCTTCGGTCGACGGATCTTATACCTGTAAACGATTACAACTTTATCCTGAACCTAGATTGATCGCAGAAAATATTAAGTATCCACCCATTAAAATAGATAAAAAGGAAGATTTTGAAATAATTGGCGTTGTATTGGCTGCCATCAATCAATTTTGATTAAGAGATGTTTGCTTTAGTAGATTGCAACAGCTTTTATGCTTCTTGCGAGAGAGTTTTTAGACCAGATCTAAAAGATAAACCAGTGGTCGTTTTATCAAATAATGATGGCTGTGTAGTGGCTCTCTCAAAAGAGGCCAAAAAGCTTGGTATTAAGATGTGTGATCCTTGGTATCAGATTGAGTCTTCTTATACCAAAAAAGGAGGTTATGCCTTTTCTTCTAATTATGAGCTTTACGCCGATATATCGGCACGCATAATGACAACGCTGGAACGACTATCTCCTAATATAGAAATCTATAGTATTGATGAAGCCTTTCTAGATTTAACGGGAGTTAATAATTGTCAAAATTTGCAGGATTTTGGAATGCAATGCAAAGAAACAATCAAACAATGGACGGGAATGCCCGTAAGAGTAGGCATCGCTCCAACTAAAACTTTATCTAAAATAGCAAGTTATGGAGCCAAATATTATCCAGCTACGCAAGGGGTAGTGGATTTATCTAAACCGGAAAGACAAAAAAAACTATTAAATTTGGTGCCTGTCCAAGAAGTCTGGGGAGTAGGCAGAAAGATTCACAAAAGATTAAACCAAATTGGTATTAGGACTGCCCTAGATCTTGCAATGATAGATACAAAATACGTAAGAAATAACTTCAACATAGTTCTTGCAAAAACAGTTAGAGAACTTAGGGGGGAACCTTGCATTGGCCTCGAAGACCAGCCATCTGCAAAAAAACAAATTGTGGTTAGTCGAACCTTTAGTAAAAAAGTAGATGATTTGAGGACATTAGAAGAGGCAGTAAGCGACTATGCGGCACGAGCAGCAGCTAAGCTTAGGAGAGAAAATAGAAGATGCCTTTATGTTTCTGTTTTTATCAGAACAAATCCTTTCAGGACGCAAGATCGGCAATATAGAAATTCAGGAACAACTAGGTTGATTGCTCCAACTAGCGATACTAGAGATATTATTCAAAATGCAAAAAAGAGTCTCAGAGCCATATATAGATCGGGTTTTAATTACATAAAGGCAGGAATATTACTTTCAGATTTTTACGATGATCAAATTCAGCAGTATGATTTTTTTTACCCTAAAGAAAGGACCTTACACAGCGATCAACTCATGAATACCATAGATAAAATAAATAAGAAGGGATTACCGCCGGTTTATTTTTTAGCTCAGGGGATTAAGAGAAAATGGTCAATGAAGAGAGAGATCCAATCACCTAGATATACAACTTCTTGGAACGATCTTCCAAAAGTCAGTTAGATTTTTTACTAGATACCCACGAAATATCTTCGTCATAATCCGATAGAGTCTGATCAACCCCAAGAATAAGGGAGATCAAGGCCATACGAACGAGAAGACCATTATCCGTTTGCCTGTATATGGCTAAATTAGGATTTTCATTCATGTCAGTATCAAGTTCATTAGCATCAGGACGAGAGTCTCTTGGAAGCGGATGCATGATGACTGTATTTGGCTCACAATTTTCGGTATAGATATTTTGATTTAGTTTAAGAAGGCCTTTGTATTTGTTAGCCTCTTTAGGAGAATCAAATCTTTCCTCTTGAACTCTGGTGACATAAATAATATCTACATCACCAATACCGGACTCTATCGAATTGAATTCATTTATTTTCATTCCGTTATAGACTAGATCTTGTCTAATTTCAGGAGGAAGTTTTAATTGTTCAGGCGATATTAAGTTGAAGGATATATTTTCAAATAAATTTAATGCTTTACAGAGAGAATGAACGGCTCTTCCAAATTTTAAATCTCCAACAAGAGCAATGTTGCTTCCATCGATGGACTTACCTTTAGATTCCAGTTCAAGTTTGATAGTGAATAAGTCTAATAGAGCTTGACTAGGGTGTTCATTTTCTCCATCTCCTGCATTGATTACAGGAACTCTTGAGGCCTCAGAAAATTCCTGGACAGAATTTTTTTCAGGATGCCTCATGACAATTAAATCGCTATAGCCGCTCAATACTCTGGCAGTGTCGTATAAAGACTCGCCTTTTGCGAGAGAGGAAGCTTCAATGCCGGTAGTTTCTCTTACCTCTCCGCCTAAAAGATTGAAAGCACTTCCAAAACTAATTCTTGTCCTTGTGCTGGCTTCGAAGAACATATTACTGAGGATAGCTCCCTGGAGGACTCTAGTTTTTTTCTCGCGGTTAGCATATGGGATCATTTTTTCAGCTATTGAAAAAACTTTTACGATATCGTCTTTATCAAACTGATCTATGGAGAGGATATGATTGCCAAGAAACTCCATGAAAGTATTCTAACATTGAAAGATTGTAAATTCTTTGAATATTCCAAGATGAGACTATTGCAAATTTTCTTGACTGTGACATATTAAATCAATGTCACAGGATTGCTTGCTACTCAACGGAAATGGAAAGCCAATAAGCTACTTTCCTTTATCTGTTGTAGATTGGAAAACTGCTATCAAGTTAGTCGTTACCAGAAACGTGATAATTATTAGAGAGCATCCAGATTGGTTTGTTCATTCACCCAGCATGAAACTCAAAGTTCCAAGCATTATTATGTTGAGGAAATATTACAAGTATACAAATCACGTAAAATTTTCTAGATCCAACGTCTTTCTCAGGGATATGTTCACGTGCCAATATTGCAAAGAAGTCTTTCAAAGAAAGGAATTAACCATAGATCACATAATTCCAAAATCAAAAGGAGGTGGATCGAGCTGGGAGAATGTCGTTACAGCATGCAAAGATTGCAATATTGCTAAAGCTGATAAATCTTTAGATCCTTCGCCTGTGGCAATAAAACCAAGTTATAAAGCACTATTAAAAGGCCAGAACTCTCAAATCGAATATAAAGACGATATGTGGAGAGAGTATATAGTTGCCTAAATTATCCGTATTTGACTGAACAACCGTAAGGTCTCGTTTTTGAAACAGACAGGGGTTTGTTCGACTTAATATCATTTATAACTTTTTTTACAAAATTAGTAGATTGATTTAAGTCTGTTGTCCAAAACCTTGAACCTCCAGCATCATCAATCGCACCCTGATAAACAATATTTTTATTTTTATCAGCAATGAAAATATGAGGTGTGGTTTTTGCATTAAATTTTTTGCCTAAGTCACCATTTTCATCAACTAAAATATGATCAGGAAAACTTCCAAAAGATGCAAAAGTATTCACTGCGTCGTTTGGTTGAATATATCCTTGTTTACCTTCAGCAGACGAAATCACTGTAATCCAAATCACGTTTTTACTTTTGGCAAACTTTTGAGTAGTTTGCATGTTATTTGATCCGTAATGTCTTTTGACGTATGGGCATTCTAGATTTGACCATTCAAAAATGATTTCAGAGTCTATTTGAGAAAGATCAACCTCTTTTCCCTCTGAATTTATAAAATTTATATCATTGATATTAAAAGCTGAAACATTTAAAGATATAAGAAAGAGCAGGATGATAAGTTTTTTCATAATTTTCTCAAAGCATTTAAAACCATAGTTTCTGTAAGAATTTCTGGAAGTATTATGGCATCAGTTCCATCGCCTTTAAATAATAAATACAAAGGAACGCCGCTTCTGCCGTAACTTTCAAGAACAGCTGAAATATTTTCATTTCTTTCAGTCCAATCGTAGACAATGTAATCAATTTTATTTGTATCTAAATATTCTAAAACAGTGGAAGATTTTAATACTCGGGCCTCATTCACTTTACAAGTAATACACCAGTCAGCTGTAAAATTTACAAAAGTAGGATTCTGAAATTCAAAATCATTCGTATCAATTATTGTTTCAACTTTTGAGCTTTCCTCAGAACTTGAACTCATAGGAACAAAAAAAGTTAATGAAATGATCGATAAAATAATTAGTAAATTTTTTACATAATTTAGAAGCTGTCTTTCTGATCTTTTTAGATTGGAAAGCCAAACTATGAAGATTGTGACTAAAGATCCAACTAAAACTAGAGATAGGTCAAATCTATTCAGTTGAACTGACAATATCCAGAACAACCAAATAGCCGTCAATCCCATTGGGAAAGCCATAAATTGTTTCAAATTTTCCATCCAAGGCCCCGGTTTTGGTAAAAATGAAATTAATCTAGGATTAAAACTAAGAACAAGATAGGGGAGACAAAAACCTAACGCTAAAGACAAAAAAATTGGATAAGTTTGATAACTAGGTTGAAGCAGCGCTAAACCAAGTGCCGAACCCATGAAGGGAGCCGTGCAAGGAGTTGCTACTATTACAGCAAGGAACCCTGTAAAGAAACTACCTGAGTATCCAGATGAACCTGAAACTGCATTACCAGAAAAAGCTAAATTAAGATTTAGAGAAGAAATAAAAAAACCAGATAAAAAAATAAATAAGAAAATTAACAAGGTAAGAAAAATAGGCGATTGCAGTTGAAATCCCCAGCCAACCTGAACTCCAAAATATTTGAATAATAAAATTAGGCTACAAATTAATAAAAATGTGAGTATTGCTCCGGAAGCAAAGATTAATCCATGAGCTTTAACTTCTTTCGGGGAATCAGACTTTTCAATAAAGTTAAATATCTTTAGAGATAGCACAGGAAAGACGCAAGGCATCAAATTCAGAATAAGCCCACCGATTAATGCAAACAATAGAGCTGTGAAAAAAGAGATTTCATTAATGTTACTTTCTTGAAAAAGGACCTTGCTATCGCCTTTGATTTCATAATTAAAAACACCATCTTGAGTCTTAATACTTAAAACCCCGGATAACAAACTAAGTTCTTTGTTATCAATAGCTTTCTGAATTTCCAAATTATAAGAATTATTAATTTTCGATAAATTTTGTGGTTCAGCATAATTTATAAATCCATACTCATAAGGAAAAAAATAAGACTCATAAATATTTGATGGATAGTCAAAAGATAAATTGAATGTCTCAAAGTTCTTATCGGAAATAACTTTAAAGTTTTTAAGGTTTATCTTTTGGACGGTTCGCGTTTTAATTTCTTTTAATTGATCGTTGCTCAGAGAATTTACATTTTGATAGGGGAATTTGATTTTCCCTGATCCAGATTGAGGTATGCATATTTCTTTACAAACAAGCCAATTTGCTTTTAAACCTATTTCGAATTGTTTGGGAATGATTTTTGGAGTTTTAAGAATAAAAGGCAATATTACTTGATCATCAAAGCCATAGGTCATTAAAGGCGGGAAAGGAATTTTGTCCGGACTTGGCCAGATCGGTCCACTCATTTGAAATCCCTCAGGAAGTTCCCATTCAAACTCAGCAGGATCACCTGAGTCCCCTGGATTGATCCAATAAGTATGCCAACCCTTATCCATACTAATTTCTATAGTTAAAATGTTTTCTGAATTGGCATTAATTTCATTACTCTCAGGGTAGAAATTTAGTTTTGAATGACTGTCATTTATGGATAGTGTTGCCTGAGTATGCAAACTGAAGAAAAGCGAAATTAGAATGAAAAATTTAAATTTCATGAACTACCTTGAGTTTGATTAATTATTCTAGGATCAAAACCACTAACTTCAGTTAATTTATTAATTTTTAAATTATTTGGCGTATCAAAAAGAATTTCTTGATGGGCATCAGTTATTTCCCATGCATTCTGTGCTATTTCATTTTCTAGCTGATTTGGACCCCATCCAGTGTATCCAAAAGAAACTATAAATTTATCCGGAAACTTACCCTTAAGGATATTTTCTATCATCTGTTTATTTGATGAAAAACCTATCTCATTTGTTATCCGAACATCAGGCTTATTAACTTTATCTATTGTGTGAAGAACAAAGATAGAAGTAGACTCTACTGGCCCACCTAAAGCTATTTTCTGATTAAGATGTTTCTTTTCTTTGACATCTAAAAAATTATCAACCATTTGAACATCTATAGATCTATTTACGATCAACCCTAATGAACCTTCATCATTATTTTCACACACATAGATCAAGGCATTAGCAAAGTAGTCTTTTTCTTCATATTCCGTAGAAGAATAATATAGGAATTTATTTCTCAAAGAATCAGTCATTTATCAAAAATTATATTACTTATTTATAATGGGGGCACAGGCTCCAAAAACAATTAATTACATGGACAGTAATAATTTTATTTCCAAGTCGCTAAGACAAGAGCACCTTAAAAAAATTTCTGGATTAAGATATGAAGACGAGGAAAAGTATGAGTTGCAGTCAGAAATTAGAAATCTTTTGAAGAAGAATAACGCTTCTTTGATAGCTCATTACTACACAGATCCATCCATACAAGATTTAGCTTTAGATACTAATGGATGCGTTGCCGATTCTTTAGATATGGCTAAATTCGGTGCTATTACAGAATCAGATACATTAGTTGTTTGTGGGGTAAAATTCATGGGAGAGACTGCGAAAATTTTATCGCCAAAAAAAACTGTTCTCATGCCGACTCTAGAAGCGACATGCTCACTTGATCTGGGCTGTAAAGTAGAGGATTTGCAGTTACTCAAGGATCAGCATCCGGATAGAAAAGTTATTGTTTATGCTAATACTTCTGCAGAAGTTAAATCTATAGCAGATTGGGTTGTTACTTCAAGCATCGCCTTAGATGTTATGGATAGGCTTGTATCTGAAGGCAAAAAATTTATATGGGCTCCGGATAAGCACTTAGGAAATTATATACAAAAAGAAACAGGTGCAGATATGATCATATGGGAGGGATCATGTGTAGTTCATGAAGAATTTAAACTAGAGGGCATCATGAACCTTAAGTATTTACATTCTGATGCGTTAATCCTTGCTCATCCCGAATGTCCAGATAAAGTTTTGAATATTTCAGATTTCGTAGGATCTACTTCACAAATTTTAAATTTTGCAAAAAAAACAGATAACCTAAAATTTATTATTGCAACTGATGCAGGTATTTTTCATCAATTAACATTACAAAATCCAAACAAAGAATTTTTTCAAGCACCTACATCTGGGAAAGGAGCTACTTGTATTTCATGTGCATATTGTCCTTGGATGGGTATGAATGATTTATTTAAGTTAAGAGATACCTTGGTAAATAAAAATAACGAAATATCATTAGAGGAAAATATTTTAGATAAAGCTCAAAAATCAGTTAAAAGGATGATTGATTTTGTTTAACCACAAAAAGATTTATAAAAGCGATGTTCAACTTGCTCTATTAGAAGACTTAGGAGACAAAGATCTTTCTGATGGAATTATTAGAGATCAAATAGTTACAGCTTTCCTGAAAGCAAAAGATGATGGTCTCTTTTGTGGTCGAGACTGGTTTGAAGAATCTTTTACGCAAATAGATAAAAAAATTGAATTTAAGTGGAAATTCAACGATGGTGATTTTTTTAAGAATGGCGACGAAATTGTTGAAATTAAAGGTAACATAAATTCAATTCTTAAATCAGAAAGAACTGCAATCAATTTTGTTCAATTTTTATCTGGAATTTCAACCAACACTCAAATAAAAGTTAATCTTTTGCAAAATAAAAAGATTGATTTACTGGATACAAGAAAAACAATACCTGGCCTCCGATATTCTCAGAAATATGCAACCAGAATAGGAGGAGCACGCAACCATAGGTTTGGATTATATGATGCACTAATGATTAAAGAAAATCACATATCAATGTTTAATAGCTTGGATGAATTAGTACTGGATGACATAGATAGAGGTAAATTTTTGGAAATCGAAGTTGATACGCTAAATAAGATCGAGCCAGCTTTAAATCATTCTCCAGATGTTATTATGTTTGATAACTTTTCAATTGAAGACATAAAAAAGGGTATAGATATAGTTGGAAATAGATCAAAGATAGAGGTATCTGGTATTTTGGACATGCAACAGTTCAAAGAAGTATCAAAATTAAATATTCACTTTATTTCACTTGGAGAATTAACGAAAAACATCAAATCTATCGATTTTTCTTTGTTACTTAAGAAACTATGAAAAAGTATTTTATTATCCTCTTTTTTATTTTTGGTCATTCCTGTTCTTTCAAAAACAATCTAGATATTGATTCATCTCATTACAAATATTCATGGTGTAACTTAAATGATGAAATGGATACTTTGGATTTATTTAAATTTATAAAAGATTTCGAACTGATTTTTAATCAAAGAAAAAATAATCAAAAAATTTCCATAAATTATCTTAAGCCAGAGTTTGATGTAGGAAGCTATGATTTTTTAATTGAATCAACTATTCAGGTTAATGACAAAACTGACATTGATTTCAATTTACATGATCTTTTTATTTTTGAAGGATCTAATACTTTTGATTGTTTTGATTATCTTGAATATGGTTCTGAGACAGAAAGAGAGCAAAGTAAATTAACCAATCCTTTTTTTACATATTTTATTTTCTGTAGAAATACTTCAATACCTTTAGCAAGAACAGACATAAGTTTACTTAAACCTAAAATTACTTCTGAGGAGTATGACTTTCTGCTTAAAACAGAATTAAAAGATAATCATTCTTATGATTTTATCGATGAAAAATTTGAGCTAAATTCAATCTGTAATTTATTTGAACTGGATAATTTTAAAGAATATTATTTATATGAAACATTTAATCTTTTTAATAATTGGTAACTTCATGAATTTTCAGCGCCTAAATATTTTTCTTTTCTTGATCTTTTCTATTAATTTTTTATCCGCCTCTAGTTTCAGCGATGAGCGTTTGCAAAGGATCACAGCGATGTTGGATGATCTAGTAGAGGAAAAACAATTTCCTGGGTTTGTGACAATCATCACTAAAGATGGAAAACCTATATTAAAAGTTGTAAATGGCTACAAAGACATCGATAAAAAAATTCCTATGAAGGAAGATGCTTTATTTAGAATTTATTCGATGTCTAAACCAATCACAGGAGTAGCTTTGATGATTTTGGTTGATCGAGGCCTCATTAAATTAAGCGATCCTATTTCTAAATTTATTCCTGAGTTTAAAAACACAAAAGTAGTTAACGAGGCTGGAGACTTTTTTAATCTAGATAGGCCAGTCACAGTCTTGGATGCAGCCACTCATACTTCAGGATTAATTTATGCATGGCTTCCTACTGAAACCATTGCTAATGATATATACGAAGAAAAGAATCTGCATCCTTACTATTATTTGGATCTTGAAGTGACTGCTGATCAAACAGATTTTTCAATTCCGGCAGGAAAACCATTTTCAAATATATGTGAATTTGCACAAGAACTTGCTTCTGCTCCTTTAGTCCATCAACCCGGCGAGAAATGGACCTATGGTGTTGGCATGGATTTGCTTGGATGCATCATAGAAAAAGTATCAGGTATGACTTTTGGAAACTTTATGCAAGAGAACATATTTGATCCTTTAGGCATGAAAGATACTTCATTTGCTGTACCTGAATCGGAAATCAATAGATTCACTAGCATGTACACACATAAGGGTGCCAGTGTTGGAGATATTCAAAGAGAATTCAACGATGAAATTTTTCCTGACGATTTAATTTTAATGGATTCATATGAAGAAAGTCCTTATCTAAAAATGAACAAAGTTGAAGATGGTGGTTCCGGGCTTATCTCAACAGCTGAAGATTATTTAAAATTTGGTCAGATGCTAAATGATAGAGGTTCTTTTGGAGGCAAGACTATTCTGAGCGAGGAGGCTTTTTCAATGTTATCAGAAAGCTATATGGAAAATTTTGGTTTATTGGGTGTTGTTAGTCTTGGAATGGGTCAGGCTATATGTATGGCAAAAATAACTAACCCTGCTTTTAGTCAATTTTATCAGTCTGAAGGAAGTTTAAGCTGGGGAGGAGCTGCGTCTACAATTTTTTGGGCCGATCCAGTAGAAGATATTGTTTTAGTTCACATGACGCAAGTTCTCGGACATCCAGTAGATTTAAGAGCAGATCTCGATAGGCTTACATACTCCTCTAGAAATTGAATAAAAGAACTTTTTAATAAGCTTTTTAAAAGGGTTAATGATTTGGAATTACTTAATCAAGAAATTGATAGATTAGCTAACGAAGGACTCCAATCAGATGAAAGGTTTTCAGAGGCATACATAAGAAGTAAAACTCAAGCTGGTTATGGACCCATAAAAATTAAAATGGAGCTAGCTCAAAAAGGAATTTCAAATAATTTTCTAGATAAAAAATTTTCTGAACTTGAGATTAATTGGGAAAAAGAAATAAACGACCTGCTACTAAAAAAATTTCCCAAGACAAAATATAACTTTGAAGAAGAAAAAACAAAGGCAAAGGCAATAAACTTTTTGCAAAGAAGAGGTTTTGATTTTGATCTTTCTTACAGACAAGTGATAGGTTATTAATGACCTATCAAGTTCTTGCAAGAAAATGGCGTCCCAACACTTTTGATGAGGTAGTAGGCCAAGATTATGTAGTGAAAGCCTTAAAAGGCGCATTGGATTTGGAAAAACTTCCTCATGCTTTTATATTCTCTGGAACTAGAGGAACTGGCAAAACAACTCTTGCAAGAATTTTGGCAAAAGCTATAAATTGCTCTAATTCAAAAAAGAAGTCTCAGCCATGCAGGAAATGCGATTCATGTTTATCTATTGAAAATGGAAGTGCTATAGATTTTCAAGAAGTTGATGCAGCATCTAGAAGAGGAGTCGAAGAAACTAAAGAATTATTGGATTCTGTTCCTTACTTACCAACATCTTCTCCTTTTAAAATTTACCTGCTTGATGAAATACATATGCTATCTAAGGAAAGTTTTAATTCACTTTTAAAAACATTAGAGGAGCCCCCGGAGCATGTAGTTTTTCTTTTTGCTACTACAGAAATAGATAAAGTTCCGCCTACTGTTCTTTCAAGATGCGTTCAGTTTAATCTTTCTGCTATGAAAGTAGACAATATAAAGAATCAACTCCAATTAATTTTTGATGAAGAGAAAATAAAATATGATGAAAATTCATTGATAAAACTCTCCAGTCTCGC
>LULJ01001790.1_pt1 | contig 12869 bp, 15 predicted proteins | sample 728171 | NCBI WGS metagenome assembly LULJ01 (sample SAMN03860292, study PRJNA289734) | marine metagenome | biome: seawater column; feature: ocean; material: water; isolation source: Red Sea water column Station 169 - depth 25m | place: Saudi Arabia: Red Sea | collected 2011-10-15 | depth 25 m
GGTGAGATTATGCAAGCAGTCCTATCTAAAGAAGTAATCTTTGAAGGAAGTTATGACCCTTTGACTCTTTACAGAGCATTGAGACTCATTAATCCATCACCTTACATGTTTTATATGAGCTTTGATAAATTTAACGTAATTGGAGCGTCACCTGAAATATTGGTTCAACACCAGAAAGACAAAGTAACGATTAGACCAATTGCTGGAACTCGTAAGAGGGGTCTGACTGAATCTGAAGATTTGTCTAATAAAATTGATTTATTGGAAGACGAGAAAGAGAAAGCAGAACACATGATGCTAGTAGATTTAGCTAGAAATGATCTATCTAAAGTTTCTGAAGTTGGAACAGTTCAAGTTGATGAAATGATGGTTATAGAAAAATACTCTCACGTTATGCACCTGGTATCGAATGTAATAGGCGAATTAGATGAAGGATATTCTTCAATAGACGTTTTGAAAGCCACCTTTCCTGCAGGAACTCTTTCTGGAGCTCCAAAAGTCAGAGCTATGGAGATAATTGACGAATTAGAACCTGACCGAAGAGGAGTTTATGGCGGTGCAATCGGCTACCTATCCTGGACAGGAAATATGGATCTAGCGATTGCTATAAGAACAGCAGTTATTCAAGACAAAGAACTGAGTGTAAGAGCAGGGGGCGGAGTAGTGTATGATTCTGATCCTGAAGCAGAATATCAAGAATCTTTGAATAAAGCTCAATCAATTATTAAGGCAATAGAGGAAATGGATTAATGCTGTTGATGATAGATAACTACGATTCGTTTACGTATAACTTAGTTCAATACTTTGGAGAGTTGGGACAAGAAGTTAAAGTTTTTAGAAATGATAAGATTACTGTTCAAGAGGCAGAGGCTTTAAAACCAGATTACTTGGTAATTTCTCCTGGGCCATGTTCTCCAAAAGAAGCAGGAGTTTCAATAGATTTAATAAATTTTTTTAAAGAAAAAATTCCAATTCTAGGAGTATGTCTTGGGCATCAAGCCATCGGAGAGGCTTTTGGAGGAAAGATTATTAAGGCTAATAAGCCAATGCACGGAAAAATTTCAATTATTGATCATGATTCAAACTTTTTATTTAAAAATGTTGATAATGATTTAGCTGTTACGAGATATCATTCTTTAATCATTGAATCAGAATCCTTACCGAAAGATTTGATAGTCAATGCTAGGACTTCAAATGGAACAATTATGGGAATTCAACATGTTAATTTAAAAATTTCAGGAGTTCAGTTTCATCCAGAGTCAATAATGACCAATGAAGGAAAAAAAATTCTTTTAAACTTTCTCGAAAGTAAATGAATAGTTCAAAAATCATAAACAAATCTTCAAAAAAAAACTTAACACAAGAAGAATCTGCAATTATTTTTCAAAAAATATTTTTGGGACAAGTGTCTGATACTGAAATTGAAAAATTTTTATTAAATCTTTCAAAAAAAGGAGAGACAACGGATGAACTTACCGGGGCAGTTCAAGCAATGAGAAATTCATCATTAAAAGTAAAAGTTAATCTGCAAGATTGCTTAGTAGATTGTTGCGGAACAGGGGGTTTAGGAAAGAGTATGATGAACGTCTCTACTACAGCAGGCCTAATAGCAGCGGCCGCAAAAGTAAAAATTGCCAAACATGGCAATAGGACTGCAACTGGAAAAAGTGGAAGTGCGGATGTCTTAGAAGCAGCAAATGTAAATTTAAATTTAAATCCGAACCAAGTCGCTAGATGTATTGAAGAGGTAGGAATTGGATTTATGTTTGCTCAAAATTTTCATCCGGGAATGAAATATGTAATGCCAGTAAGAAAACGAATTGCTGACAAAACTATTTTTAATTTGCTTGGACCACTTACAAATCCTGCAGGTGCAAAAAGACAATGTATTGGGGTTTATGATCCAAAATGGGTTGTACCTGTTACAGAAACTCTAAAAAACCTTGGATCAATTAAAACGATGGTTTTCCATTCAAAAGATGGTCTTGATGAAATTAGTTCAGTAGATAAAACATTTGTGGCGGAATTGGAAAATAATAAAATTAAAGAGTATGAAATTGATCCAAAAGATTTTGATATTTATCATAACGATTTAAATGATCTTCAAATAGATTCTCCATCAAAAAGTCTAGAACTTATAAAAACAACTCTCCAAAATAAAGGTTTTAAATCGGGCGAAGATATCATAAGTTTAAATTCTGCTGCCGTAATTTATGTTTCTGACTTAGTAAATAGCTTCGAAAAAGCATTTGAGATAGCAATTGATGTAATAAAGTCAGGGTCAGGCTTAGATAAGCTTGAGGAATTGGCTACTTTTTCTAATAATTTCAATGAATCAGCTTAATAAAATAATAGAAACCACTAAAGAAACAGTCAAAAAGTCTAGTTCTTATAGATCAGTTTCTTCTTTAGAAGAGGATTTTGAAAAATATAAGAAAAGGGCCTTTATTGAAGCAATCTCGACGAAAGTTTCTAAGGAAGAAACAGCAATTATTGCTGAAATTAAAAAGGCATCGCCCAGCAAAGGCCTTATAAGACAAGACTTTGAGCCGAAAAAGATTGCAGAAGATTATGAAATAAATGGCGCAACTTCTTTAAGTATCCTCACAGACGAACCATTTTTTCAAGGAAAATTGGAGTACCTGGACATAGTAAGGAACACCTGCACATTACCAATTTTAAGAAAAGATTTTATGATTGATCCTTATCAAATATACGAAACAAAGGCTTCAGGAGGAGACTGTATACTTTTGATAGTTGCTGCTCTTGATTTGGCACAATTGAACGACTTTTCTCAATTAGCAGAAGAGTTAAATCTGGATGTTTTGATTGAAGTTCACTCGGAAGATGAATTGAATATAGCTTTGTCCGTCGATCCAAGATTAGTAGGCATTAATAATAGAGATCTCACATCATTTGAAGTCGATAAAAATTTAGCAAAAGAATTAGCTAAGCAAATATCCAATGATGTGATTGTAGTATCTGAAAGCGGCATTAGTTCAAAAGAAGATATTTTATCTTCTAAGGAGCAAGGCATTCATGCTTTCCTCATTGGCGAAAGTTTTATGCGAAAGCCAAGTCCAGGCGAAGCACTTCGGGAAATACTTGCCTAAAATTTACTGATTCCTTTTTCCAATATCTTTTCTATAAAAAGCGCCACTCCAACTAATTTTAGAAGTTGCTTCGTAAGCTTTTTCAAAAGCAGTATCTAAATCATTTCCTAATCCTGTAACACAAAGAACTCGACCGCCATTTGAAAGAATTTCTTCTCCTTCTTTCTTAGTTCCACAATGAAATACTTTTGTAGTTTCATTCTCTTCTTTTATACCCAAGATTGGAAAACCTGTTTCATATTTTTCAGGATAACCTTTTGAAGCCATTACAACACCTAATGCAAATCTTTCATCCCATTCGATTTGCTCTTCCTCTAATTCTTGTTTTGCAGCCTTTAAACATAATTCAAGAAAATCGCTTTTCATTCTCATTAATATTGGTTGAGTTTCTGGATCCCCAAACCTACAGTTATATTCCAAGACCTTAATTTCTTCATCATCGATCATCAAACCAGCATATAAAAAACCCTTATATTCTATGTCTCTTCGTTTTAATTCGACCAAAGTAGGAAGAATTATTTCTTGCATAATTTTTTCGTTCAGCTCTTCAGTAATCAAAGGGGTAGGGGAATATGCTCCCATTCCGCCTGTATTAGGCCCTTTGTCACCATCATCTCTTTGTTTGTGGTCTTGAGAACTTGCCAAAGGAATTACATTTTTACCGTCACACAAAACTATAAAACTAGCTTCTTCGCCTTTTAAAAACTCTTCAATGACAAGATTATCTCCTGCAGATCCAAGCTTTTGTTCTATCATTAAAGAATTTAGGGCTTCTAGGGCTTCTTCTCTAGAAAAAGCAATGATTACTCCTTTTCCACCTGCAAGACCGTCTGCTTTAAGGACAATTGGGATATCGCATGTTTCTAAATACTCTTTTGCAATCATAGGATCTGAAAATACTTCATAAGTTGCAGTAGGAATATTTCCTTTTTTTAAAACATCTTTCATGAAAATCTTTGAGCCTTCCATTTGTGCAGCAAATTTATTTGGGCCTAAACAAAGCAAATTATTTTTTTCAAATAAATCAATCAGACCCAGGACTAAGGGAGCCTCAGGACCGACAATAGTAAGATCAATCTCTTTATTTTTTGCAAAATCCAATAATCCATCTAAATCTTCAGCACTTATGTCAACGTTTTCTGTTTTTGGCTCATCAGCAGTACCGGCGTTTCCAGGAGCAACAAAAACCTTTTCACACAAATTGCTTTGGGAAAATTTCCAAACAAGCGCGTGTTCTCTTCCTCCAGAACCTATTACCAAAACTTTCATATCAATGTCTGAAGTGCCGCATGCTTGTGAAAAACATGATCATGTTAGCTTCATTAGCTGCCGCAATAACTTCTTTATCTCTTATTGATCCTCCAGGTTGAATAACATTTTGGATTCCATTCTTTGCAGCTTCATCAATACTGTCTCTAAAGGGAAAAAATGCATCCGAAGCCATAGTAGCTCCTTTGAGATTAAAACCCGCTTTTTTGGCTTTACTGACTGCAATTTCTGCACTATCGATTCTACTCATTTGACCTGCTCCTATGCCAAGAGTCATATTATTCTTTGCATAAACAATTGCATTGGATTTGACATACTTCCCAACACGCCAAGCAAATAAAGCATCATTGATTTGTTTGGAAGTTGGTTTTTTCTTAGTTACTACTTTGAGATCTTTTTTTGATATCACACCATCATCGACATTTTGAACCAGAATACCTTGGTTCATTGTTAAGGTTTTGAATCCGGTTGGTTTTTGAAATAAATCTTTAACCAACAAAAGACGTACATTTTTTTTTGCAGCTATTATTTTTTTTGCAGCAAGATTAATGGCTGGTACAGCTATGACTTCAACAAATTGATTTTCGATTATTTTTTTTGCAGTAAATTTATCAAGTACCTTATTAAAAGCAATAATGCCTCCAAATGCAGAAGTTTCATCACAAGAAAAAGCTTTTTCATAAGCTTCTAGCAATGTCTATTCAATGGCCGCATCGGTATCTGCAATATTATTGTAAGAAAGTTCTTTTCCTTGAATTTGCTCTGCCGAAGTGATGCCTGCTCCTTGAGACCCAGAATTTATATAAAAATTTGCTTTCTGATGAGGGTTTTCTCCATATCTTAATACCTGTTTCAGTTTATGACTGCTGAAAAAGTTTTCTGGAGCTTCATCATCATAAGTTGATAAAAAGTTTGCAATAGCAATGTCATAATTTGCTACATGTTCAAAAGCTTTTAAAGATAATTTTCTTCGAGTTTCATATGAACACTTGCCACTTTCTTTCTGTAAGTCTGCGATAAATGAATCATAAAGATTTGGAGACGAAACTACAGCAACATGGAAAAAGTTTTTAGCCGCTGATCTCAACATTGTTGGACCTCCAATATCAATATTTTCTATTGCTTCGTCTAATTCAATGTTAGGTTTTCTTATTGTTTCTTCAAACGGATAGAGATTCACCACAACTAAATCAATTTCTTTGATACCGTGTTTTTTTATTTCGTCTCTATCTTTTTTTCGGCGAGAAAGAATTCCTCCATGAATTTGTGGAACCAAAGTTTTTACTCGACCCTCAATCATTTCTGGCGAACCTGAAAATTTTTCAACAGAAATTACAGGTATTTTATTTTTTTTTAATAATTTTTCAGTGCCTCCAGTCGATATAATTTCTATATTTAATTTATGAAGTTTTTTGGCAAAATTAACAATACCCTTCTTATTAGAGACACTTATTAAAGCTCTTTTAATTTTGACAGGTTTATTTTTGGACATTAATTACTTAATCTTGTGCTGTTTAAGTTTTTTTCTTAAAGTGCCTCTATTAATTCCAAGAACTTTGCAGGCTTCAGATTTATTTCCTTTACAAAAACTCATAACTTCTTCAAGCATTGGCCCTTCAACTTCATTCATAACCATTTGATAGACCTCTGAGGCTTTATTTCCATCTAGTTCTTTAAAATATCTTCTAAGAGATATCCCAACTTGATATCTCAAAGTTCTTCTCTCTTGATTACTTACCATCTGTTTAATTTAATTCAGTTTGAAGTTCAGAACCTAAATTTATTATTCTAATTTTCCCTTCATTATCCATTGATAGATTTGTTATTGAACAATTATCAGGGTAAAAACTTACTACCAAACCATTTTTCTTTAAGTGACTAACTATAATATTAATTACCATAAAATGTGAAAAAATGATTGTCGGTTTATTTAAATTTTCAATTTCATTAATAATTGCATCTCTCCATTTTTTTTGAGGCGTCTCTAAATCAGATGATTTCATCAAAAATATTTTTTGTAACCATTCTTTCCTTTCAGATAGATTGATTCCAGGCGAAGGTATTTCTGCAAAAAGGGGATTTATAGAAACAGGCAAATTTATTTTATCGGAGAGAGGTTTAGAAGTTTCCTTTGCTCTGGCTAATGGACTTGAAATTAAACTGAAAGAGCTTATTTTTTCTAATTTTAATAATTCATTTGAACATTCTTCTGCTTGAGCTTTTCCTAAATCGCTTAACCCTGGATCTGAAGATTTTTCCCAAGTTGAAGCAGCTTCACCATGCCTTATTAAAATTATTTTCATTTAGAATATCAATTTTTTTTTAAAATAATGTACGATTTATGCAATGAGAATACCACGAATTTTTTATCCTTTTGAAACAGAAGAAAAAAACTCAATTAATTTAAATATTGCTGCCTCTCATCACTTAAAAGTAATAAATATTAAAAAAGAGCAAAATGTAGAATTGTTTAATGGTAATGGATATTTTTTTAATGCAAAAGTCATAGATCATAATAAAAAAAATATTGTATTAGAGAGAACTTCAGATATAAATTTCCAAAAAAAACAAATTCCATCTATTAATATTGCTGTAGCAGAGATTAAATCATTTGACAAAGTTATTAGAGAAGTTTGTCAAGCAGGTATTGATTCTATAAGCAGCATAAAAACAAAAAAAACTAAATTTTCAAAGTTACCTAGTGAAAAAAAAATTATGAGATGGAAATCAATAGCTTTTAATTCATGTGAACAATCTGGTTTGAACTGGGTTCCAAAAATTTACTCTAGTTCTTTACAGGATTGGATAGCTTTCTCAAATTCAAAATGTAAAATTTTTTTAGATCCTAATGCTAGGAATAATATCCAGGAATTAGAGCTATTTTCATCCATAGATCTTTTAATTGGTCCCGAGGGGGGCTTTTCAGAAGAAGAAAAAATTTTTTTTAAAAAAAATAATTTCAAAAGTATTTCATGTGGTAATTTAACTTTTAGAACGGAAACTATGCCTATTGTAGCTCTGTCTATGATTAAGGCTCTTTATGGAGTTAAAAAATGAAAATAGCTGTTGTTATGGACCCTATTTCAGATATTGACTTCAAAAAAGACTCGACTCTTCTTTTGATTTATGAAGCTCAAAAAAGAAATCATGATGTTTTCTACATAGAATCAAAAAACCTATTTTTTGATGGTAAAGATGCTTGTGCGTTAAGCTCTAAAATTACAGTGAAAATGGACCCTAAAAGCTGGTTCTTTCTAGATGTTGCAAACAAAATATTTTTGAAAGATTTAGATGTTATTTTTATGAGACAAGATCCTCCATTTAATATGGACTATATAAACAATACATATGTTCTAGATTCGGCAGAAAAGAATGGAGTGAAGGTTTATAACAAGCCTTCATCCTTAAGAAATTTCAATGAAAAAATTTCTATTTTAGAATATCCAGAATTTTGCACGGAAACCATTATTTCTTCAGATAAAAAGTTGATTTTCAATTTCATCGATAAATATAAAGATGTTGTTTCAAAGCCTTTAAATTTAATGGGCGGTCAAGGAATAGAAAAACTTAATTTTAGTATGAATGACCTTAGCGACAAATTAAAAAAAAGCACGAAAAACTTTAAAGAGAAAATAATGGTTCAAAAATTTATAGAAAGAGTGTACGAAGGCGACAAAAGAATTTTGGTTATTAATGGAAGGCCATCAGAATATGCAGTTGTTAGAACTCCTGCAATGGGGGAATTCAAAGGGAATTTAGCAGCAGGCGGGATAGCGTCTATAGAAAAATTAAATAAAATTGAACTGGCTATCGCATCTAAGATAGCACCTAAACTTAAGGAAAGAGGAATTCTTATAGCTGGCTTGGATATAGTTGGTGATTTTTTAACAGAAATAAATATAACTTGTCCAACTTGCTTCAGAGAGCTCTTAGATAAAAAGGGTATTAATTTAATGGAAGAAGTCTTCAATTTTGTTGAATCGTAAAAGCTAATGTCTATTAGATTTAATTTTTTTCTTACAGTTTCTTTTAGTCTACATATTTTATTGATTTTTTTTCTTTCATTTACAGAAACTGAAAACACTTTTTCTAAGAACTTTGTAACTAGCGTTAATTTAGAATTTTCTAATTATCAAAGATTTGATATGCCTTCTAATTTATATCAATTTAAAATAACAGATGAGAATCTCGGCCCAAAAAAAGAAATTTTTTCAAAAAAATTACAAACAAAAGAAAAGAAAAATCTCGCTGCGAACAAATACGTAAGCGCTTGGCAGAGAAAGATAGAAACTATTGGCAACTTGAACTACCCTGACTTTATTGATTCAACTGTTCCATTAAAATTAACTTTATCAGTGACTTTAGGCAAAAATGGAGATCTTTTAGATTATGCGCTTATTAAAGCCTCAGGAAATGAGAAGTTAGATCAAGTAGCAATGGAAATTATTGAAATGGCCTCACCTTTTAATGAATTTCCCGAGGAAATGGCTGACTATGTTGAAATTACGATCGTTAGAGACTGGAAGTTTGGAAATCAAGAAATTTTAAAGTGAATATTTTAGGAATTGATTATGGGTTAAAAACAGTTGGATTCGCTGTGGGAGAACAAATAACAAATTCTTGTTCTACCTACTTTTCAAAGAAATTTAAAAATAGAAAAGAATTAGTTGAAAAGATAAAAAATTTGATTACCGAATGGGATATTAACACTATAGTTATAGGTACGGGTTAGCTGCTAAATTGATTTTAGATTCTTTTATGAGGGAAAAAAAATAATAATGCCAGCTTTTATACCAGATGAATTCATTCAAAGATTGCTTGACGAAACAGACATTGTTTCGCTGGTTGATTCTCATATACCTTTGAATAAAAAAGGGAAGGATCATTGGGCTTTGTGTCCTTTTTGTGATGATGGAAATAAGCCTTCTTTTAGTGTAAGTCAACAAAAACAATTTTATTACTGTTTTAGATGCAGAGCTTCGGGAAATGCAATTGGATTTTTAATGAACTATCAGTCACATGACTTTCAAGGAGCTATAGAAATCTTAGCTAATAATGCGGGTTTAGAAATTCCTAAAACAGGAAACGACAAAAATTACGAAAAAAATAAAAAAATTTTTGAGTTGAATGCTTTAGCTACCGATTTTTATGTAAACAATTTGTATAAAGATGGCAGCCAATCTGAGGTTAAAAATTATCTTTTAAACAGAGGAATAAATGAAGAAACAATTAAAACTTTTCAAATAGGTTTTGCTCCAAAAGGATGGGATAATTTGTCGACTTTTTTTAAAAAAAATCTTGATCCAGAATTACAAAAGGTTGATGCAGGTCTTTTTAAAATCAGTGAAAAAAATAACAAGCTTTATGATGTTTTCAGAAATAGAATTATTTTTCCTATCAAATCTCATAGAGATCAAATTATTGGATTTGGTGGAAGAGTAATTGATCCAACCGATAATCCTAAATATTTAAATTCTTCGGATTCGGATATTTTCAAAAAAGGCAGAGAACTTTATGGCTTGAGTGAAATTCTCAAAAATAAAAAAAGAATCAATCGGATAGTTGTTGTTGAAGGATACACAGACGTTTTATCTCTTTTTTCAAATGATATGAATTATGCTGTTGCTACTTTGGGAATAGCAACTAGCAAGGTTCATATTGATAAATTATTTACTCATGTAGATGAAGTCATATTTTGTTTTGATGGAGACGATGCTGGAGTAAAAGCTGCTGAATCTGCTTTGAATATTAGTCTTTCAGGATTGAGAGACGGCAAAAAAATAAAATTTATGTTTTTACCCGAAGGCGAAGATCCGTCAAGCTTACTTGAGAAAGAAGGTAAAGAAGAGTTTGAAAAAAGAATGGAAAATTCAAAAGTTCTATCTGAGTATCTGTTTTAAGAAAATAATGTTTCAGGAGTTTTCCAAGAAATTAGGAGTTGAATTAGAAGAAATCAAACAACCAGAAAGACAAAAAGAGCCTCATGCTAGGATGAAAAAAAATCAAGTAAAAGAAGAAGTTTTAGAACTAGACAAAGTTTCAAAAAGTATCATCAAAGTTTTAATTGATAGCCCGAATCTTTCAAGCTTGCCCGCGTTGGATATTTTTTTAGAACAAGATTCTTTTATGTCAAAGTTTTTAAACTTCTTGAGAAGTAAAGAAAATTTAACTTTTCCAATGATTCTTCAGGCTTTTGAAGGAAAAAAACAATTTTTAATTGATTTGGCAGAAGATGAAAACTTGATAGCGCCAAATGAATCAAAAGAATATTTAATTCAAGCAGTTAATTTTTTGATGAAAAATGACAAAGAAAATTTACTTAGTCAACTTAAAGAGAAATATGAAAACGATTCTTTATCCGATCATGAAAAGATTGAGCTAAAAAAACTGCTAATGAATAAATTTGATGATCTAGACGCGCGAGAACTTGTGCTTCTTAAAAACATCTAATCTATTGAAAAATGATTTTTAGACCGCAATTAATATTATGATTAAAGTACACAAAGTTATATAATTTCCAACCCTTTTTTCAGAGAATTAATATTATGTATGACGAAGATATTGAAAATAATGGCCTGAGAGAGCTTATTGAAAAGGGCCGCGAACAAGGCTTTATTACCTATGCTGATATAAATGATTTTTTGCCCGATGATGTTTCTGATCCTGATCAGCTTGATGAAGTAATTCAGATGGTGAATGACTTGGGTCTCCAAGTTTTAGAAAATGCACCTGAAGACGGCTCAGATTTCTTAGCCAACGCAGCGCAAAACGCTCAACCCGCTATTACGGAAAATGAAATGGGTACTATTGAATCTGAAGTTGGCAGAACAACAGACCCGGTTAGGTTATACATGAGGGAAATGGGCTCGGTAGATTTACTTACTCGAGAAGGCGAGATCACCATAGCAAAAAGTATAGAAGAGGGCGCGAGAGACTTGTTGCATGCTTGCGCGCATTATCCTGGAATTATTGAGGAAATATTACTGGAATATGCACTAATTAAAAAAGAAGATAAAAGAATTTCAGATTTAGTCGTTGGATTTATGGATGAAGAAGAAGAAGTTCTCCCTGGCCCGCAAGCAGGAGAGGAGGCTGATGGAGAAGATGACGAAAATACGGGTATAGACTTAGAAGAGCTAAATAAAAGATTTTCCACGGTCAAACGTTTGTATAACAAATCTGAAAAAGTTATTGCTTCAAAGGGAAGAACAAGTCCAGAAGCTCTTAAAGAACTAGATAAATTGGGCGAAGCTTTTAAATTTCTGAAGTTATCTCCTAAAAAGTTTGAAGTTATTTCTCTGAGACCAAGAATTATGGCTAGGCAGGTCAGGGAAGCTGAAAGAGAAATTTATAATTTATGCGTCCAAAAAAGTAAAATGCCAAGAAAAGAATTTCTTGATGCATTCAAAGACAATCCTACAAATTTAAAGTTTTTAGATCCAATTATTAAAAGCAAAAAAAATTATGTTGGCGAATTGGTCGATTATAAAGATGAAATAAAGTCCATTCAGCAAAGGATTAAAGGAATAGAGAATGAAATAGGTATGTCAGTAAATGAGCTCAAAGAATTGGCAGCAAAAATGACGAAAGGAGAAACAAAAATTAGAAGAGCTAAAAAGGACATGATCGAAGCTAACTTGAGATTGGTAATTTCAATTGCTAAAAAATATACCAACAGGGGATTGCAATTCCTTGACCTAATTCAAGAAGGAAATATAGGTTTAATGAAAGCCGTAGACAAATTTGAGTACAGAAGGGGTTATAAATTTTCTACTTATGCTACATGGTGGATCAGACAAGCGATCACAAGATCAATTGCTGATCAAGCTAGAACTATAAGAATTCCTGTTCATATGATTGAAACAATAAATAAGTTAAATAGGATTTCTAGACAGATGCTTCAAGAAAACGGAAGAGAGCCAACTCCAGAAGAATTAAGTGTCAAAATGGAAATGCCAGAAGATAAAATAAGAAAAGTTTTGAAAATTGCTAAAGAACCAATTTCAACGGAAACTCCTATTGGAGACGAAGATGATACAACTTTAGGAGATTTTATTGAGGACCCTTTATTAGATTCCCCAATAGACTCTGCTACTGAGTCAAATTTAATAGAAGCTACAGGCGGTGTTTTGGGCAGTCTGACAGCTAGAGAAGCTAAAGTATTGAGAATGAGGTTTGGAATCGGCATGAACACCGACCATACGCTTGAAGAAGTCGGCAAGCAATTTGATGTTACGAGAGAGAGAATTAGGCAAATTGAAGCTAAAGCTTTGAGGAAACTAAGACACCCCTCTAGGTCTGGACACCTGAAGGGTTTCCTAGACGAATAATTAAGGGCCTGTAGCTCAGTTGGTTAGAGCAGCGGACTCATAATCCGTTGGTCGGAGGTTCGAGTCCTCCCGGGCCCACCACAATCAAAAAAACATGATAAAAAATAATTCTTTAATTTTTGGATCAACTGGATTTATAGGAACTAAAGCAGTCTCT
>LULJ01001195.1_pt1 | contig 12827 bp, 9 predicted proteins | sample 728171 | NCBI WGS metagenome assembly LULJ01 (sample SAMN03860292, study PRJNA289734) | marine metagenome | biome: seawater column; feature: ocean; material: water; isolation source: Red Sea water column Station 169 - depth 25m | place: Saudi Arabia: Red Sea | collected 2011-10-15 | depth 25 m
GCTAATGGTCGTGCGCTCACCAGTTTTTTATTCATGTACGCCTCGAATGTGAGGGTCTGTACATCTACATCGTGGCATAGTGAGACAAACCGCTCTCGCCTATTGTCCGATTTATAGTAAGCATTTTGCATCGCACCTAAGACATTAAAAACAGTTCCATGCTCTTTAAGAAAGCGTTGCCTTGCTAGTTTCAAAGTCGTTGGAGATCGTGATACTAAAGTTTCTACAATTGTTTCTGCTGCAATCTGTCCGGCAGCCATCGCATAATAAATACCTTCTCCAGAACTTGGAGCCACAACACCTGCAGCATCTCCAGCTACAAGCACATCCTTTCCATTATCCCATCGTTTCAATGGTTTTAGTGGTATTGGGGCTCCCTCTTTTCTAATTGTTTTACATTTATCTAAGCCTGCTCGGCTTCGTAGTTCTGATGTTGCTGTTTTTAGGTCAAAGCCATGGTGCCCAGTACCCATCCCAACAGATGCACTTTTGCCATGGGGGAATCCCCAGCCATAAAAATCTGGTGATATTATTCCGTCATATATCACATCGCAACGTTCAGGGTCATATTTCCCGGTTGCCTCTGGAGCCTCTATAATTTCATGATATGCAATGACATATGGTATTTTATCACTGTCAGGAATTTCTGCTTTTGCTACGTTTGAACGAGCTCCGTCCGCTCCTATGATATATTTTGTTTTAAGCTGTTCAACGGCCCTATTTTCGTGATTTCGAAAGTGAATTGTAGTTCCTGAATTGTCTCGAGTTATTTTTTCAAATGTTCCTGTAAATCTTGTAGCACCTTTTTTTGCTGCGCGTTCTCTCAAAAACTCGTCAAACTCTTCTCGGTCGACCATTCCAACATACCCGTTTTCAATTGGTATATCTACAGAACGATTGGTTGGAGAAACCATTCTAGCTGTGGTAACCTTTGCCTTTAATAGCTCATCGGGAATTTCAAAGTCTATTATTGCCCGCGGGGGTATAGCGCCGCCACAGGGCTTTATTCTGCCCGCTCGGTCCAATAATGCTGTTCTGTGTCCTAGGCTGGCCAAATAGTTTGCTGCCGTTGACCCACATGGTCCTCCACCTATAACTACTACATCAAACATATTACTCTCCCACCATTTGAGTTGTCCCACTGAATGCGTTGGTTATACTTCTGGTTGCTATGGTTGCTGCCACCGCGAATAAAGCTGCCTCGAAAATGAATACCGCTCCATATGCATCTGCTTGACTGAAATTTATTAGACGCAGCAGGTCAACAAGGACAGTGCCTAGCAGGCCGCCGAAACCAGCAGCAATAGCTTGGGCTGCTCCCCATAATCCCATTCGCGTACCTTCTCTTTTATCATTGTTTTGGCTAGCTAACGACATCATTGAGCCGATCGCAGCTACCGCAAACATCCCGTTGAAAAATCCAAGTCCAAATACCAATGGAACAAGTGGTGCAATTTCAGGGGATTGACCCGCTAACGCTATAAGAATTAAGCTGATGCAAGATCCCATACATCCTGCCCAAACCCAATTTTTTAAAGCGCCAAACTTAAAGCCAGTACAGGCTATTCCGACTGCTAACATTCCCAGAAATACACCACCGTTTTGCATTCCAGAGAGTGACGTTGATTGACCAGGTGTAAAAGAAAACACGAGTCCTGAATAGGGTTCAAGTATAAGTTCCTGCATGAAATATGCGGTCATTGATAAAAATACAAAGATGGTGAAACGTTTTGTTTGGCTGTTAGACCAAATTATTTTCAAGCCCAAAATAAATGATTGAGATTGATTGGTATTCTTCTTTACGCGTTCAAGCCCTCTTTCTATATTTAAAGTTACCACCACTGTAAGTAAAATTGTCATCATTGTGAGACCAAAGACAATTTTTATCATTCTTTGCACTGAATAAGGGTCAAGCAACTTTCCAACAATAGTGGCGGTTAGAGCAATTCCAAAAATCATCATTAGCCAAGTAATTGTTGCAGCTGCAGCCCGTCTGCGCTGTGCAGTATGAGTTGCTAAAAGAGCAAGTAATGAGGTGCCTGAGGCCCCAACTCCCAAGCCAATTAGAATATATGCTAGGATGGAAAGCAGAGTAGCAGCGGTCGTATTAATCGGGTATAGAGGAATGCAAAGTGCCGCCAAGTTCGCGCCAAGAGCTAGTATTATCATACCTAAAATAATCCATTTAGTTCGATTTCCTTGAACATCTGAGATAAATCCCCATTTGGGTCTAGAAATTTGAACTAAGTAATGAATTGCTACCAAAGCGCCAGGAATTGTAGCTGCTAATGAAAGTTCGACTACCATCAATCTATTGAGAGTTGATGTCATTAGAACGACTACTGCGCCTAAGCACATTTGCACCAAACCCAATCGAATAATTGAAAGCCATGAAAGTGTCATCTTACAAAGCTCCAAAATTTCTTAGGCCAAAAGCACAAACCATCATGCCGAGCACAAACATCAATACTCCGGTTGCATTATACCACGGTGCAAGTTTGAGAGGGTCTTTCAATAATCTACGCATTGCTAAGAATTGACCGGCGACTAAGCAGCTTACAACCATCGCGTGCTCAATCGCACCCCAACTGGCCATCAACATGACAACGATTAATTGGGGAGTGGTCATTACCCAACAGGCAATTTTAGCTGCTTTGTCTGGCCCAAATTTAACGGGTAAAGAATTAATTCCCGTTTGTTTGTCACCTTCAAGAGCTTTGAAATCGTTGAGGGTCATAATGCCGTGAGCTCCAACAGCATAAAGTGACGCAATCAGTACTATATTTAAAAATCCCCAGATACCGAGTTGCCATCCAATAACCAATGCTAGCAGGCTCATGGTTATTGCTATCCAAAGGCCCCATAAACCTGGAATACGACCTGATGGGATTGGTCTGTCCGGTTGGTTTATCGCATCTACATGCCTATCGCACCAATCGTTTGCTGCCTGACTCATTCCACAGACAACTGGTCCAGCCAAAGCAATGCCCAAAATAATTAATGCTAAATTAGGCATAATATCCATACCTGAAGATATTACTCCACAAGCATATGCCCACATAGGTGGGAACCAAGTAATTGGCTTTATAAGCTCAAGCAACGCTAACGGGTTAGAAATAGATTGGCTTTGTTTAATATAATTGACACTCATGTGTCATATATTATTGACAATTAATTTTGTTTCAAGAAAAACCTGCTTCAATATAGTTACCAAAGCAATTTGTTACGGGTCAAAATTGAAAGCTTAGCTTTCTTCGGTATCTACCAAACCGTACTTGTGTAGTTTTACATAAAGGCTTTGCCTTGAGAGGCCAAGCATTTCAGCTGCAGCGGCTTTGTTGTTATTTGTAGTCTCGATGGCTGTCTGGATACAGATTTTTTCTATCACGTCGGTTGTCTCGGCTACTATTTCTTTGAGTGATGCGCTGCCAACTAACTCTGCGACGGATGGATTGTTATCATTTGAAGCTAACGCAGGTCTGGTTGGCACTGGTTGCTCAGCGCGAGAAATTTCCCTTATCACAAAAGAAATTTGTTTCAATGTGCTGTTAGCTATTTTCGTCATTGAAACTTCAACGGCTGTTTTTATTCCAAAATCATTTTTAAGATCAGTGGAATATATACGCATCGGACCAGCTCTTTGGACATTTTCAAGCATAACTGCGAGGTCAATTTGTCCTTTTGAAAGGAAATCTCCTAAACTTCGTCCAACAATCTCTGATCCTTGCGCTGCGTTTATGAGTTCTAAAAAACTTTCATTCACATAGGTTATAACCCCATTAGGGTTTGTAAATACTATTCCGTCTGTTCCGTTTTTGTACAAAGCAATAAGATTTTGGGAAAGAGGATCATTAGGGCTTAATTGGCTAGCTTGAAGGTTCAGCCTTACAAGAAGGACTTGTTGTCCTGATGCTCTGTATATAACAGGGTATAAACCTGCTTCAGTATTTTGGCCGTTATGACTGACGGTAATTGTTAATGTCGTCTTATTTATGGCTGCCATTGCCATTTTTTCAGTAAGTTCTTTTTTATCTTTTAAAGCCACGAATTTTGCAAACGGTTGGGTTAATAATATATCTATATCCTCTCCAAGCAGTGTGCATGCGGCTGGATTCGCTTGTCTTATATTTCCGGTGTTTGCGTCTAGAACAAAAATAGGTTCACTGGCAGTTGAAAATATTGACCTGTAATGAGCGTCGTACTCTTTACGCTCTTCATGACTTTTCTCAACTGCAATTTGTGCTTGTACGAGCTGTTGCTGTGTTTCAGATATGGTCCTCAGATCTCTACCCAACAGCAAAATATTATGATTTTGACCTACCAAATGGGCATTATAGCGAACGGGAAACTGCCATTTTGCATTATCTTGGTGGTTTAGCTCTATCGAGTGTAGTATGGTTTTCCCGGAATTGAGCTGTTCTAAAGCCCTTTCAAATTTTGGCACACTCTCAATCGTTAGGAATTTAGTAATATTTTTCCCTTCCCAGTGGGATAGATCACCATAATACTGTTCGCTTTGATTAACGAGTACTGATTTAATTGAGCCCTGTAGATCTATCATCACGGCAATATCTGATGATGTCGCTAGGATGTTTCCTAGAAACTCTGGCTCAATCATTGGTATTGAGCCAAAATCCCAGAAGGTACTTGCGCTAGTCTTCATTTGCTAGCCCCATTTTTTAAATAAAACGCAGGTTCATTTGCCTTATAGTTCTCTATTTTTGAGATAACAACATCGATATCGTTAGAAAATCCATCTGCATCTACTTTATCCTTAATTTCTGGTTCAAGATCAAGAATTTTGCCTCCCAGAAAGATTAGGGGTTTTTGCGCTACCTCTTGTTTAATCAAGTTGATGCTTTTGGTAATGTAGTCGATTGAGTGGTGGCCGGAGCAAGAGAATAGAACCGCTGAGAACATATGGTCTTTACATAGCGTTATAAGTTCTTTTGAATTTGCGGAGTGAAGAAATTTAACAGAATGCCCTCGTCTTCGTAGCTGATCAGCAAGGATCGAAGGTCCAAGTGTGTGTTGCTCGTCTTTACAAACTATGAGCATAAGTCCATGTGCAGACGCACTTTCGGCTTCGCTGTTCTGATAATTAATCACATTATTTAAAATCATTTGCAGCCGCGAAGTCGCTAAGGTCACTTGGCCAAAACCTTTCAAATCATCCACCCAGTCATCACCCAATTCTTCCGCAGCCATAGGTATGCAATAATCAATAATAATTTCTGCTGGAATTAGCTTTTGATCTAATGCGTCAAGAGCCAAATCGAGATCAAAATTCCCCGATACGCAGTAGCGTGTTAGCCATTTGGCTGTTTCAGTAATCTTCGTTTGTTCACTGGGTTGTAATTTCTGTCGAACACCGGACAAAGCTCTCTTGGCCAAATCATCGATTTGCAGTTTCAAATCGCTCTTTGAAGTCGACGGTATTTCTCTGTCCGACATTGAAGCGCTTTCGGTGTGCGTTTCCCGAGGGGCTAATTTCTCGCTATCCGCACTTAATTGTCCCACGGCGAGTGTTACAGAATGCGCGCGATCTGTCAAATTTATCCGCCTAAACTTCTTGGCCAGATTAAAAAAATGTCTTGTCATGTTTGCTTGCTCCGAACGCGAGATAAGTGTTGTTCGTACATTAGCTGTAAATACTAGTATACACTCTTTAATCAAAAAGTGTAACTTTTAATTGACATTCAGTATTGCCGAGCAATATCCTTGCTTTAAAACGGCCTTGGGGGACACCCATGCAGAAACAAAATTGGGAGACGAGGCAGCCGCCTCAACTCTACACGTCTGAGCAAAAAAAGCGACGTGATGAAAGCATCTGGACCCTTATTCAGGGTGTACTTGCGCCAACTCAATTTATTGCTTTTGCAATTTCAACAGTCCTTGTGATTTGGTATCTTTGGACCGGTGATGGATATGGATTGGCTACAATTTCAGTGCTCGTTAAGACCACGCTTTTACTCACAATAATGGTCACTGGAGCGATATGGGAAAAGGTTGTTTTTGGTCAGTATCTGCTTGCACCAGCATCTTTTTGGGAAGATATTGTAAGCTTTTTCGTTATATTCTTGCACTTGGCATATGTTGCTTTTCTTTGGGCAAACTACCTTTCAGAACAATCGCTTATGATACTAGCATTGGTGGCTTACTTTGCCTACATTGTGAATGCTGGTCAATTTCTATTGAAATTCAAAGCAGCAAAAACTCAATCAAATCTGGGGGATAGCTATGCCTAAAGATGCACCACAACTTGGGTGTGCTCAGGCGCCTATTCTCAAAGAGCGGGGTCAGCATGAGGTGTTTTGTGGCTTAACGTCAATCGTCTGGCTTCATAGAAAAATGCAGGATGCTTTCTTTTTGGTAGTCGGTTCACGTACTTGTGCTCATTTGCTTCAAAGTCGGGGTCAGTTGTTGAGACTGCTTTTACCCAGGGCGAAGACGCTTGTTTAGAGGCGGTGATTCGCTCGCTGCCTTCGAGCGAAAAGACCCAATTGGCAGTTCTGGGAGCACTTCCTGATATTGTCCAGGATCAAATGATGCGTCTTTTGGAGCAGCTTGGATTGAAAAATGTTTTTGTGCTGCCTCAGGTAAAATTTGATGATGACGTTTCTATTGGGAAAAATACTCACTTTATTTGTGTGCAGCCGTTCTTGGGTGCCAGCTATGAAGAAATGGTTCGTAGAGGTGCAAAACCAATAAGTGCAAATTTTCCATTTGGGGCTGAAGGCACCACAAAGTGGCTATGGGCAATCGCAGAGAGGTTTGGTATTTCAAAAGCTAAGTTCGATACGGTGGTGGCCGCGCCAAAATTGAGAGCGGAACAAGCTGTAGCAGCGGTCGCTGATGGACTGAGGGGAAAATCAGTCTTCTTTTTCCCTGACAGTCAGCTTGAAATTCCATTGGCGCGTTTTCTAGCCGCTGAATGTGGAATGGAGTTAACAGAAGTTGGCAGTCCTTTTATACACAAATCTCTAGTTCATGCAGACTTAGAGGACTTACCAGCAACAACGCAAATTTCAGAGGGGCAGGATGTTGATAAACAGTTAGATAGGGTCTTCGATTATAGTCCTGACCTCACGGTTTGTGGTTTAGGGCTGGCAAACCCGTTGGAGTCAAAAGGATTGTCAACGAAATGGGCAATAGAATTAGTATTTAGCCCAATTCATTTTTATGAACAGGCTGCTGACCTGGCTAGTTTATTTTCTCGTCCCCTAAAACGAGCAGAATTGCTCAAGGTGGGCCCTTAAATGAAGCTATCTGTTTGGACATATGAAGGCCCTCCGCATGTAGGAGCTATAAGAGTCGCTACAGGCATGGAAAAGGTACATCTTGTTTTGCATGCACCTCAGGGCGATACCTATGCCGATTTATTATTTACTATGATTGAAAGAAGAAATCACAGACCGCCCGTAACTTATACTACTTTCCAGGCGCGTGATTTGGGGTCCGATACTGCAAGTTTATTCAAGTCTGCCTGTGAGGATGCTTACAACCGATTTAAGCCAGACCTATTGCTAGTAGGGGCTTCTTGTACAGCAGAGCTAATTCAAGACGATCCCGGAGGATTAGCTGAAGCGCTAGGTCTACCAATTCCAGTCGTTGCGTTAGAATTGCCTAGCTATCAGAGAAAAGAAAACTTTGGTGCTGATGAGACATTTTTCCAAATTGTTAAAAAATTAGCAATGCCTCAGCCCAAGACAGAAAATATAAGTTGTAACTTAATCGGACCTACTGCCCTTGGATTTCGGCACAGAGATGATGTCGAAGAACTTGAAAAAGTTCTTCAAAAGTTGGGAATTGAGGTGAATGTAGTAGCTCCAATGGGCTCAAATCCTGCAGATATCAGAAATTTAGGGGCTGCTCATTTTAATGTTTTGATGTATCCAGAAACGGGAGAAAGTGCATGTAGGTTTCTGGAAAAGAACTTAGATCAACCATATACAAAAACTGTTCCTATAGGTGTTGGCGCTCTTTCTCAATTTGTCAGTGAAATAGAAGAGGTAACTGGCCTAACGGATTTGAAAAATAAAGTTGAGTCAAGATTGCCTTGGTACTCTGCCTCAGTCGATAGTACATATTTAACTGGTAAAAGAGTATTCGTTTTTGGTGATGGTTCACATGTAATTGCAGCTGCAAAGATAGCAGCGGATGAAATCGGATTTGAAGTTGTTGGCTTAGGCTGTTTTAATCGAGAGATGGCTCGCCCCGTGAGGACAGCTGCGAAATCTTTGGGCCTCGAAGCACTTATTACCGACGATTACCTTGAGGTGGAGGCAAAAATTTCCGAGCTGGCGCCTGAGCTTATTCTTGGAACACAGATGGAAAGGCATATTGGCAAACGACTGGGTATTCCATGTGCAGTCATTTCCGCGCCAGTCCACGTCCAAGATTTTCCTGCCCGCTATTCTCCTCAGATGGGGCCAGAGGGTGCAAATGTAATTTTTGATACATGGGTGCATCCATTAGTAATGGGACTCGAAGAGCATTTACTAACAATGTTTAGGGAAGACTTTGAGTTTTCGGATGCAAACGGTCCAAGCCATCACGCTGCTCATCAGCCAAAAACCATTGAAAAAGAAACTATAGTTGAAGAAGCTTCGCCTCAAAATGGATCCTCCCATGTGATTTGGATGAGCGATGCTGAAAAAGAGTTGCGGAAAATCCCCTTCTTTGTTCGTGGAAAAGCTAAGCGAAATACTGAAAGATATGCCGTTGACAAAGGTGTTTTAGAAATTTCAATCGATACACTATACGAGGCCAAGGCTCATTATGCTAGATAATCGCCTCGATAAACTATCATACCGTATTTCAATAATTACATTGGATTCGCATAATGCAATGCCTTGTAAGCGCGCCTGGTCTAATCTGTTGGAAGACTTTGATGGCTTAGAGGTTTCAATTTTTGCAGCCGCTGAATGGGGCGAAAATCCTAGTGCCCTGGCTGAAACCAAAGCCGCAATTGATAAATCAGATATAATAATTGTAAATCTTCTTTTTCTAGAAGATCATATCAAGCCAATTTTACCGTTGTTAAAGGCTAGAAGAGAAAAGTGTGATGCGATGATCGGTGTAGTTTGTGACGCTGATTTAGTAAAACTGACTCGAATGGGCTCACTGGATATGCAGGCCCCAGAAAGCGGTGCGGTAGCACTATTAAAAAAATTAAGAGGTTCTTCGAAACCATCTTCCGAAACCGGTGAGAAAAAAATGCGTATGTTACGCCGGTTGCCCAAAATTTTAAAGTATATACCCGGTAAAGCCCAAGATTTACGTGCTTGGTTTTTGGTAATGCAGTATTGGTTAGGAGGTACAGACGAAAACATCGAGGAAATGCTCAGATTCTTAATTTCGCGATATTCACATATTGATAGTTGGCGAGGTGTGAAAGCGGAGCCGCCGCGAGAATATCCCAATGTTGGTGTATACCATCCAAATTTGAAGGGTCGTATTTCAGAAGATCTGACTGATATTCCAGAAGTCAAAAAGCCAATTGCAACAATTGGTTTATTATTGATGCGTTCCTATGTTTTAAGTGGTGATACTGCACATTATGATAAGGTTATAGAAGGTTTTGAGGCTTTAAACGTCAAAATTATACCAGCTTTTGCTGGTGGCTTGGATGGTAGGCCAGCCATAGAAAAATATTTTATTGGCGCAGATGGGCCGTTAATTGATGTTCTGGTTTCTCTTACTGGTTTCTCGCTCGTTGGAGGGCCAGCATATAATGATACAAATGCCGCAGTAAAAACTCTCTCAAACCTGAATGTCCCGTATATCTCGGCGCATCCCCTTGAGTTCCAAACCTTGCCTCAATGGGAAGTTTCATCAACGGGGTTGGGGCCAATAGAAACAACTATGCTTGTTGCTCTTCCAGAACTTGATGGAGCAACCGTGCCGACTGTGTACGCTGGTAGGCGGGGAGATGCTGATACGACGAAAGCAATGTTGCCATATAACGAAAGGGTCAATGCATTAATTTCCCGCGCAGTAAAAATGGCAGAATTAAGGCGCTTGGAGGTTTCTAGGAGGAAAATTGCTATTATTTTATTCGGCTTCCCACCTAATGCCGGAGCCGTTGGTACAGCTGCCTATTTAGAAGTTTTCCAATCTCTTTTCAATACTTTGACGGCAATGAAGGATGCCGGTTATGAAATAGAAATGCCAAAATCATGTGCTGAGCTAAGGGCTGAGGTATTAGGAGGAAATGCCAAAGTATATGGTCAAGAAGCAAATGTAGAAGGCCAGGTTAGTGCAGATTGGATAGTAAAAAATACGCCTTGGCTTTCTGAATTAGAGGAGCAATGGGGTCCAGCTCCTGGACGGATACAATCTGATGGAAAGTCTGTCTTTATACTCGGCAAGACATTTGGGAACGTATTTGTCGGTGTTCAGCCTACCTTCGGTTATGAAGGAGATCCCATGAGGTTATTGTTTGAAAAAGGCTTTGCTCCAACGCATGCTTTTTCAGCTTTTTATCAGTGGTTAAAACTAAATTTTGACGCTAATGCTGTCTTGCATTTTGGTATGCATGGCGCCCTAGAGTTCATGCCTGGAAAACAAACTGGCTTAAGCGGGAAAGACTGGCCGGATAGATTAATTGGTAATTTACCCAATATCTATTTGTATGCGTGTAACAATCCGTCTGAGGCAAGTCTGGCCAAACGGCGGAGTAATGCAACAATAATTAGTCATTTAACACCGCCGTTGACCTGTGGTGGGTTATACAAGGGTCTTCTAGAATTAAAAGATAGTTTGGTTCGTTGGCGTGAGATGGATGGTGAAAACCCGCTTCGCAAAGAGCTTGAGCTTTTAATTGCTGAGCAAGCCGAGGCTGTGGATCTTAAAGATCAAAATATTGAGGAATTGTGGGTTAAACTTTTAGAAACTGAGGATGCATTAATACCTGAAGGTTTGCACGTAGTAGGTAAGCCGTTGAGTGATGATCAAGTTGAAAACTATTTAAATGCTTCCGGATGTACATCATCCGACAGTAAAGAACGCTTGGTCGAAGATTTACGTTTAAATAGTGAAATTCCTGCCATTCTAAATGCTTTGGGTGCTAATTATATAGCGCCCGTGCCAGGTGGTGACCTTGTAAGATCTGCCGAAATTGTTCCAACGGGCAGAAACATCCATGCTTTTGATCCGTTTCGGATGCCAACAACATTTGCCTGTAAGCAAGGATTTGAGCAGGCCCAAATGCTTCTCGATAAATATGACGGCATCCCTAAAAGTTTAGCCCTGGTTTTATGGGGATCAGACAATATTAAATCGGATGGAACCCAAATTGCTCAGGCTCTTGCTCTTATTGGTGCAAAACCACGTTTTGATAGTTTTGGAAGGTTGTGCGGCGCTGATTTAATTGAATTGTCCGAGTTAGGTCGGCCGCGAATTGATGTTATTATGACCTTATCTGGGATTTTTCGTGATTTACTCCCGTTGCAAACTCGGATGTTGGCTGAAGCCGCGTTTAAAGCGGCATCTGCTAATGAAGATCCAAGTGTTAACTATATCAGGGCAAATGCACTGGAGTATGTGAAAAATACGGGTGTAGATTTGGAAACAGCTGCGTTGCGAGTTTTTTCGAATGCGGAGGGCGCTTACGGATCGAACGTAAACCAGTTAGTAGATAGTTCATCTTTTGATGACGAAGATGAATTGGCTGACGCATATGAAGCGAGAAAAGTTTTTGCTTATGGGATGTCGGGAAAGCCACAAAAAAATCAAAAATTGCTTCAATCAGCGCTATCTAACGTCGAAATTGCTTATCAGAACTTAGAAAGCGTCGAATTAGGTATCACTAGCGTAGATCATTATTTTGATACTCTTGGGGGTATTTCTAGAGCCGTAAAGAGGGCGCGCGGTGGCGAACAGATTGAAGTCTATATTTCAGATCATACCAAAGGATCAGGTAAAATCCGCACATTATCTGATCAAGTCGCGCTTGAAACTCGTTCGCGTTCCCTAAATCCAAAATTTTATGAAGCTTTACTTGAGCATGGCGCGGAGGGTGTGCGTCAACTTGAGGCGCACGTAACAAATACAATGGGGTGGTCGGCCACCACGGGTAAAGTGGAGCCTTGGGTTTATCAAAGAATAAGTGAAACTTTTGTTCTTGATGAAGAGATGCGTAATCGTCTTGCAGACTTAAATCCTACTGCAAGTTCTAGAATGGCGAATAGGCTTTTGGAGGCAAACGAGCGTTCCTACTGGAGCCCAGATGCCGAAACAATCGAAGCATTACAAAATGCGGCGGAGTCGCTCGAAGATAGAATGGAAGGCATTGCTGCACAATGACTGAAACGAAGTATAAAATGAAAGGCATCGATAATGAGCCCATTAGATAAAGAAGCTCCACAATTGCGTGGGATGGATGGTGAAGGTTCCGTGCAAGTACATCAAGATGCTGGTGTAAGTATAGATGGAGTAAAGGTTTTTTCAGTTTATGGCAAAGGTGGCATTGGAAAATCCACGACTAGTTCGAACTTGTCAGCGGCTTTCTCAAAACTGGGTAGAAGAGTTTTGCAAATTGGGTGTGATCCTAAACATGATAGTACGTTTACTCTAACAGGCTCGTTAGTACCCACCGTTATTGATATCCTGAAGGAAGTTGATTTTCATCCAGAGGAGTTGCGGCCAGAAGATTTTGTTTTTGAGGGATTTAATGGAGTAAAATGTGTGGAGGCTGGCGGACCGCCGGCTGGAACGGGCTGTGGTGGCTATGTGGTTGGCCAAACTGTTAAACTTCTGAAGCAACATCATTTGTTGGATGATACTGATGTAGTGATTTTTGACGTTCTGGGAGACGTAGTATG
>LULJ01001380.1_pt1 | contig 12791 bp, 14 predicted proteins | sample 728171 | NCBI WGS metagenome assembly LULJ01 (sample SAMN03860292, study PRJNA289734) | marine metagenome | biome: seawater column; feature: ocean; material: water; isolation source: Red Sea water column Station 169 - depth 25m | place: Saudi Arabia: Red Sea | collected 2011-10-15 | depth 25 m
GCATCTTCACCAGCAGGCATGATACCAATACTTTGACCTTCTACATAATTTAAAAATGGATCACTATCTTTAAGGTCGAAAGTTATGTGATTAACTCTACCAATTGCTCCTTCTTTGAGAAGACTATAGTTTTCAATAACTGTTCCCTCATATGGTGTTTTAGGACGGTAAATATTGACTGGAACATCTGCATGTTTTTTCTTAACTATTTTTGGAGCTTCTGTTTTTGGAGCTTCTGTTTTTGAAACAGCGACTTTTTTAGGTTCCACAGCTTTTGCCTCAGGTTTTTTTGTTTTTGCTTCTTCAACAAATTTTAAAGCTCTTTTATTAAAAGTTGTGAGTATAAAATAAAAAACAGCTATTACTACTGGTATATGAGCTAATCCGCCTGCGATTACTTTTGCTTGTGAATACATTTTTTAGATTTCTTTTATAAAAGATTATCAATTTGTAGTTTAATTTGTAGTGATTTTACAAAAATGGTTACGTTTTGAGATCGGGATAAATAAAAGAAATTATTTTAATTTTTCAGTATTTGTTGTTTTTATCAGTATAGTTACACAGAAATAATTTTTTATCTAATTAAAAAATTCATTTATGAATAATCCTCAAGAATCAGAAGATCATTCTAAGAACAATGATTACAGGACAATTGAGCAGACGATGGAGAAGTTTTCCGGTGGGACAAGACGACTGGCAGCTCAACTTACAACTTCTGCAAGTTTTGATTCTTTGTGGAGTGTTTTAACAGATTATGATCGGCTAAATCTCTACATACCAAATCTTTTATCGAGCAAAAAAATATTTCAGAAGGGAAATAATGTCCACCTTAAACAAGTTGGGGCTCAGGATTTCCTTGGCATGAAGTTTTCAGCTGAAGTAACTATAGATTTATTTGAAGATAAGGAGCTTGGCCTCTTAAAATTTAATTTAATAAAAGGAGATTTCAGAAAGTTTGAGGGTAGTTGGAAAATTCAAAATATTAAAAATACTTCAACAAACTCATTAATTTATGATCTTACTGTTCAAGGTTGTCAGTGGATGCCAATAGGGATGATAGAGAAAAGACTGAAAAAGGATCTTTCAGAAAATTTAATTGCCGTAGATAGGCAAGCAAAATCATCAAAAAGATCGTTATAAATTTAAATTAATAGCCCCAAGGGGATTCGAACCCCTGTCGCCTCCGTGAAAGGGAGGTGTCCTAGGCCTCTAGACGATGGGGCCAGGAAATTAGCATAACAGCTTATTAAAAACTAAGAGTAAGGCTAGCCTTTCGTCAAGTATTGTTGCTCTTTGTTTTGTCCTTGCCACACAGGAACTGTGAAATGGAAGCAGGAACCTTCCCCTACTTCAGATACGACCCATATTCTTCCTCCATGGACTTGTACTATTCTCCTACATACTGATAACCCTATACCAAATCCTGAAGTTCCTTCAGAAGTCTGGGGAAGTCTAACCCTATCTAGAAAAATTCTTTTTTGTTCGCTCAAAGGAATACCTGCACCTTTGTCACAAATTGTTATTTCTACCCATTGATTTGTCTTATGAATCATAGTGATTTTTATAGATCCAGAATCTTTAGAAAATTTAATAGCATTTTCAATTAAATTTAAAAATACTTGCCTCATTCTTCTTTGATCTGCAAATACACTTGGCAGATCAGATGGAATATCAGTATCAATTTCAATATTCCTTAATCTCCAGAATTTTTCTAATTCGAGTATTACTTCAGCACTAATATTACCTAAATCAATTTTCTGAGGATTAAATAATGCTTCCCATTTAGTTGTTCCAACCTCTAAAAGATCCTGAGATAAGAGTTCAATCTCTTCAAGACGTCTTTTAATAACCTCCTGCAATTTTGAAATATCTATTTGTCCGAGTTTTTGACTTTGAACAGCCAAAGTAGCAGCAGTTAAAGGTGTTCTTAATTCATGCGCGACCATTCTTAATAATCTTTCCTGAGATTCTATTCTTTTTGTTAATGTCTCATTTTCTTGTCTTAAAACAAGAAGTTCGTCTTCCAATAGAAATTCTTTTTGAGTTCTTGTTGAATCAATTTTGGATGGCTGCAAATTAATCCCAAGATTTTTTGTTAAGCCTTCCTGTGACCACCTTGGCAACCATTTTTGCAACTGAGAGAAAATATTACTTCCAGCAAATATTTGCTTTGGAGCTGGGGAAACCTTTATAAGAGCAGGAATAGCTACTAATCTATGTAATTCAAGTAATTCTGGTTGCTCTGTGGGTTCTGAGATCTGAAGAGATGTCTCAAATTCACAATCATCTGATTCTAAATAAGCTATTAGGGACTTAATATCATTACTAGAAAGTTGATTTCTAGCTGCCACAAGTATTAATTTTAGCTCTTTTTTATCATTCAAATGAATTCCTCTGAAGTGTTGAAAAGCTGTTAATCCTTATAAACACCTTAAGATATTTTTTTTTATTTTACAGATAGGCTATTAAATAAATAGGACTTTTTTATAAATGGTTGCTATTAATCCAAAGAAAAATTTACATTTTGGTGAAAACCCTCCTGAAATCAACTTAAATAGTAATTTAAAAAGGTGGTTTTCCAGGAATATTGGATTATGGAAATCTAATAGAACGTATTTTCTCGATGAAGCACAAAAAACTTATAATTTAAGTATGAATATAAATATTCAAGCTCTCGAGAGTAAGTCCGAATGGGAATCGCATTATAAATTTACTTGGTATCCAGAAAAAAAATATAATTTCTTTGACGAAAATCCCCAGTATAAAGAACGAGGAGAAATGCATGCATTTTTAAAAGGCCATCAACTTAAGAGGGAAAAATTTTATCTAAGTAATGATGAAGGTATTTCAAATATTAAACAAGTCGACGAACACGAAATGATTTTTGAATCTTCTTACAAAGATTGGTATATTCTTGAACATACAAGACTTGTAGATTCTGATAATTATAGATTTAGGGTTATATATTCATGGAACAAAGATATGCTTAAAATAGTAGAAAATCATCACGAAATTAAAATTATTAAATAAATTCTCTTGGCAGATTTAGTTTAAAAATAAAAAATGTTATCTTTAATAATGTGAATTAAAAATAAATCAAATATGAGTTTAAAAATATCTAAAATTTTTACATTTTCTCTAATTTTTTCATCTTTTTTATTTGATACAAATAATGAATTTAATAAAGTAAATGCAAATGTTAAAAATTTGCCTGCCAATAAAAATGATTTAGATTTATATCATGGGATGGGTGTTTCATTTCTATGTAATGCGACAAGAAAAGGATTTGATCTGGATTTCCCAAAAACATTAAACGTTGCTTCAGCAACCTTCGCATCAGTAGTATCACAAAAACATGGAGGGAAAATAATAGAGAAAAAGAAAGAACAAACAGTTGATATGAAACAATTACAATTTATTGCATCTCTGCAATTAGTTGAATCAGCTCTTCAAGTGTGTCCAGATAATGTTCCTGAAAAGATCGAAAAACAATTTAAGATTGAAACTGAGAGACTCAAAAAATTACAAGGTTTGTAAAAAATAATTTTTTATCTAAACATAGAACTAACAGAACTTTCTTCGTGGATTCTCCAAATAGCTTCCCCAAGCATATTTGCGACGGAAAGAACTTTTAACTGTGGAAAATTATCTTTATGTATAACTGGTATGCTGTTAGTCACAATAACTTGTTCGAAAAGATTCTTAGAACTTAATCTTTCATAAGAAGGAGGAGAAAATACAGCATGTGAGGCACATGCAAATATTCTATTAGCTCCTTCTTTTTTTAGTAAATTTGCTCCAGAACAAATTGTACCTCCCGTGTCTATCATGTCGTCTATAAGAATAGCCGTTTTACCTTTGACTTCACCGATAACGGTTAGACTTTCAGCGATATTATGAGCAGCTCTTCTTTTATCAATGATAGCCAACGGCGCATCATTCATTAATTTCGCGAACGCTCTTGCTCTTGCTACCCCGCCTACATCAGGAGAGACTACAACTATTTCTTCTAAATCTAGAGATTCTAGATAATCAATTAATACAGGTGAACCGTAAATATGATCGCATGGTATATCGAAGTAGCCTTGTATTTGAGCCGAGTGTAAGTCCATCGCTAAAACTCTATCAACTCCTGATTTCTCTAGTAAATTGGCAGTTAATTTTGCAGTTATAGACTCTCTTCCTGAGGTCTTCCTATCTGCCCTTGCATATCCAAAATAAGGAATTACAGCCGTTATTTGTCTTGCAGACGCTCTCTTACATGCGTCCACCATTATCATAAGCTCCATTAAACTATCGTTTACAGGAGCGCATGTAGGTTGTATAAGGAATACATCACAACCTCTAATAGATTGCTGAATCTGAACATAAAGTTCTCCATCTGCAAATCTTTTAGATATTAAAGGTACATTTTCAATCCCTAAGTATGATGCAATTTCTTCAGCTAACTTTGGGTTTGTTGTCCCACTTACTAACCTTAATCTACTATTAGTTAGATTAAAGTTCGATTCTTTACTCTGCATTGCCGTGATAAAACTTGTCACGAAATTTGCACCATAAAACTATATTATCATCGTAGTCGTTTATGTGAATTTCGCAAAAGATAATGACTAGATATTTTCAAAAGTTACCTCAATTAAGCAAAAAATTGTTGATTAAAAATTAGAATTTATATTTATCCAGACTTAAAAATCAGCAATGATATTTGTCAATTAAAAAAAATTTGTATAAGGTTGAATTTAGAGAATTAAAAACACGTTAAGTTTAAAGAATCAAAATATATTGAAAACATGCCTGTAGAGTCAATTATTGCAAGAAAATCATTAGGCGTACTTATGCATCCAACATGTATTCCGGGAGGAAGAGTATGTGGAACTTTTGGGAGAGGAGCTAAAGAGTGGATAAGAAAACTTCATAAGCATGGAATTGAATACTGGCAATTTTTACCTCTTACACCTACTGACTCTACAGGTTCTTAGGTCTCCTCCTTTTGCAAGGTTGGAGTTCACAATCTGAAGAAAGAAAAATTAATTTTAACAAATGGGTCAGTAGGCATTCTTGGGTTGAAGATTATGCAACATTTGTTGTTATCAGAGAGGAATTTAATATGTTGCCTTGGTGGGAATGGCCTCAAGAATTTAAAATAAAAAATAACAAGTTCTTAAAATCGTGGATTAAGAAAAAAAGTGAAGAGATACTTATTAAAAAATTAATACAGTGGCATCTTGATGAGCAATGGAGCGTCATTAAAAACTTTGCAAAATCAAGAAATATTAAGCTGATAGGAGATTTGCCTTTTTATGTCTCTAGAGACAGCGCCGACGTATGGAGTAATAAATCATTATTTTCAATTTTTAAAAATGGAGATTTAATCTTTCAAAGTGGTGTTCCACCTGATTATTTTTCATCAACAGGACAATTATGGGGTACCCCAACTTACTTTTGGTCAAAGCATAAAAGGACTAATTTCAATTGGTGGAGAAAAAGATTTCAAAGACAATTTGAACTTGTGGACATATTAAGATTTGATCATTTCAGGGGTTTAGCAGGTTACTGGAGAGTTAATGGCAATTCTAAAACGGCAATTATTGGAAAATGGATAAATTCTCCAGGTAAAACACTATTAAATAAAGTAAAAAAGGATCTAGGTGAAAATATTACAATTTGCTTTTGATGGCAATGAAGATAATCCTTATTTACCAAAGAATATTGAAGGAGAAAATTGGGTTGTTTATACAGGTACTCACGACAACTCTACTTCTGTTTCATGGTGGGAAAATTTAGATTATGAATCCCAAAAAAGAATAAAAGATGAGTATAAATTTTCAGAAAATCCTTCTTGGGATTTAATAGAAATTGGCATGGAGACAAATGCTAATCTTTTTATCGCTCCATTACAAGATCTATTATCTCTAGACGATTCAAGTAGATTAAACAAACCTGGGACCACAAAAAATAACTGGAAATGGAAGTTAAATTGTCCTTTAGAAGAAATAGAAAATAATATAAAAATGTTTAGTGAGCTAGGAAATAATTTTGGGAGAACTCTAATGTAGATATTATTAAAAATTATTTATCAATAATTTGATTTTCAATATTTTGAATCTCTATAACATTTACATTTAAAATAAAGTATCTCTTTAATATAAAAATAGTTAAAACTAATATAAAAAAATACAAAAGACTTCCTTGCCATGTATTGATAAGATCGAATTTCCTGAACATAAAATCCTTTCCCTTTTTCTTTAAAATTTTTCTTTCTTTAACTGCTAAATTTAATAATGTATTTTTTTTTAATACTAAGCATTCCTCTAATTTAATTAATATAGATCTTATAAAAGGATACTCTGGCCTAATATTTTTATTATTATTTTCAATAGAGTTTATTATTCGTTCAGGGATTTTTGAAATGTATGACAATTCTTTAATTGTAAGGTTTTGTTGAATTCTTGCTTCTTTTACTAACTTTGCAATTTCTATATATTGATCAACCAATCCGGGATTAAATTCCTTACTTTTTTCAGATTTTTTATTAAATAAAAAGAGATTTTTCAAAATATTCATTTAATCTTCCAAAGCTAAATAATCCTTTTACTTCTTATTTTTAAAATATCACATCCAATTCTAATAGAATTAAATTCATAGTTAAGTTAATTTACTATAAATATAAAAACTAAACTGTTGAAATAATATTTTGTACTGCACTTTTTGCAATATTTAGAGGGCTAAAAGTATCTCTAATTAAAGCTAATAGTTTTTTCGCATCAGTAAATTCTAATTTTTCATCTTTTATAAGACTTAAAAGAAGATTCTTCCTAACTTCGGATCCTTTTTTACTGACAAATAATTTCAATCCAGCGTTCGCAACCGGTATGAGATCTGAATTAATATTCTCTGAATCTTTAAATAAAATGTTTAGTAAGCTTTCAACTTTTTCTATTTGGATTTGACCTTTTTTATCAAAAACGACTTCTAAAAGTATGTCTAAAATCTCATCAGAATTATCGGTCAGTAGTTTTTTTGCAATATATGGATAAGCTATTTTTAGAATTTTAAATTCAGGATCTAACCTTAGTGCTAAACCCTCTTGACTAGAAGATCTTGTTCTTTGGTTAAAAAACCTAATTTCTGGAAATCTTCTGCGAGAAGATAATATTCTTCGTTTATTATGTGAACAATTGCTTTAATAAGAGTAAGTCTATCTGAATTTGTAATAGTATCCATCATTCCAAAATCAACATAAGCTAAATTCCCACAATCTGCATTTCCTCCTTTGAGAGCAAACATATTTCCTGGATGTGGGTCTGCATGAAAATATCCAAATTCAAATAATTGCTGCAGTCCACTAATGACACATGTTTTTATAAATGAAGCAGGTATTAAGTTATTTTCCTCTAGTAAAGCTCGATCTCTTAACTTAACTCCATCAATCCAAGAAGTTGTGATTACCCTTTTGGATGAAAACTGTTTTTCTAATTTAGGAATAAAAATATTTGGGTTTTCTTTGAATAAATTTGCAAACCTCAAAGCATTTTCGGCCTCTTTTTGATAGTCAATTTCATCAAAAAGTGCCTTACCGAATTCATCTATTATCTCTCCAATTCCAACACCTATATTTAATGGTAAGAGTGGGGATAAAAAAGTTCCTAAAAACCTTAAGATTACAACATCCCTTCTTATGAGAAAGTATAAATTTGGCCGCTGTACTTTCACAGCTAGATAAGAATTATTTAATTTTGCTTTATAAACTTGACCTAAGCTTGCTGAAGCAATAGGACTATCTGGAAACTCTTCAAATAATTCATTAGCAGGGGATCCAAGTTCCTCTTCAATGATTTTTAAAGCAATTTTGTGATCAAATGCTGGGAGATTATCTTGTAAGTTTGTAAGTTCAGTAAGCCAATCTTGTCTAACAAGATCTGGTCTAGTTGAGAGTGCTTGGCCTAATTTGATAAAACAAGGCCCTAAATCCGTTATTACATCAAAAAGATATTTCGAGAGATTTTTTTGTACATTTTTATTTTTACTGTTACCTTGAAAAAGTATTCTTAAAAAAAGAAAAATAAAAGTTAAAAGGATATATAAAACTCTTGGGATAAAAATCCATGGTCTCAAAATCAACCAAAGAAAGTCTTCTTTTGCTGAATATTCCGAATAAGATCTTTTCATTAAAGTTAAAAAATATCAAAAAAGATTACCATGTAGTTCATTCTATATATGTCAACAATACTTTATGAGCATTTCATCTTTTCTAACTAAAAAGTTTTTAAAGTCTTTATTCTTTCCCGCTCATAACAGAGGGGCAGCTTTACCAAAGAAATTAGTGAAGTTGTTAAAAAATCCACCTGGGTATTGGGACTTGCCCGAACTACCAGAAATAGGCTCCCCACTATCCCAAAGCGGATTAATTGCTAAATCTCAAAGAGAATTCTCCGACAAATTTGGGGCTAAAGGATGTTTTTTTGGAGTTAATGGAGCTTCCGGATTAATACAATCAGCAGTAATTGCAATGGCAAATCCAGGCGAAAATATCCTGATGCCTAGAAATGTTCATATAAGTGTCATAAAAATCTGTGCGATGCAGAATATAAATCCAATATTTTTTGACTTAGAATTTTCAACCATAACGGGTCATTACAAACCAATTACAAAAATTTGGTTGGAAAATGTATTTAAAAAATTAAATTTTGATGAGAATAAAATTGCAGGGGTTATTCTTGTAAATCCCTCTTATCATGGTTATTCTGGAGATTTAGAGCCTTTAATAGATTGTTGTCATCAAAAAAATTTACCTGTTTTAGTTGATGAAGCCCATGGTTCATATTTCCTTTTTTGTGAAAATCTTAATTTACCAAAACCGGCCTTATCATCAAACGCTGATTTAGTCGTTAATTCATTGCATAAGTCGCTCAATGGATTAACTCAAACGGCGGTACTTTGGTACAAAGGGAATCTAATAAATGAATATAAATTAATCAAAAGTATTAATTTGCTGCAAACCACCAGTCCAAGTTCCTTATTACTTTCTTCTTGTGAAGAGTCTATTAGGGACTGGCTTAACAAAAAAAGTTTATCAAAATATCAAAAAAGAATTTTAGAGGCAAAAAGTATTTATAAAAAATTAATTCAAAAAAATATTCCTCTCATAGAAACTCAAGACCCCTTAAAAATTGTAGTAAATACCTCTAAGGCTGGGATTGATGGTTTTACTGCTGATAATTTTTTTTATAGAAATGGACTTATTGCCGAATTACCAGAAATGATGACTCTCACTTTTTGCTTAGGATTTGGAAATCAAAAAGATTTTCTTAATTTATTTGAAAAGTTATGGAAAAAATTACTATTAAATTCCAAAAAATCAAAAAGTTTAGAAGTGCTCAGATCGCCCTTTAAATTAGTTCAAGCTCCCGAAATCGAAATTGGAATTGCTTGGAGAAGTAAGAGTCGGAGTATTCCTTTCTCACAATCATTAAATAAAATATCTGGAGATATTATTTGCCCTTATCCTCCTGGGATACCTTTACTAGTTCCTGGCGAAAAAATTGATATAGATAGGTTTAATTGGATAAATAATCAAAGTTTATGCAACAAGGATCTGGTAAATTTTAATATAAGAGTCTTAGAAACATAGCAATTTCATATGAGATTAAGAAGCGGGTTACTTATAGGAATTTTTGGTTTAATTGTTGTTTTGATGGGGGGATGGTTTTTTACATTGGCAACTGCTTTGCTTACATATCTAGCATTATTAGAATTTTTTAGAATGGCAGAATTTAAAGGAATAAGACCAGCTACAAAAACCACATTATTTTCATCCTTTATTATTATAGTTTCTACTTATCTTGAGACTATTGGTGTGCTTGAAGGAGAAATTTCAAATTCAATTTTGCCAATCTGTTCAGTTGGGATATGTACTTGGTTACTTTTGCAACCAAAACCTGGGACAATTTCAGATATTGCAGCCTCTATTTTTGGATTATTCTATTTAGGTTTTTTACCTAGTTACTGGATTAAGTTAAGGGGATTAGATTCAGTGATAATAAGTTCAAATCAGGGTTTTATGTCGTTTGAGAACTTATCAAATACTACAGGTCTGCATTTAACTTTAACTTCTTGCTTTTTAATTGTAGCTAGTGATATTGGTTCTTATTTCATTGGGAAGTCATTTGGTAAAACATCTCTATCTCCAATATCTCCAAGCAAAACTATAGAAGGTTTAATTGGAGGAATATCCTGTTCAACTTTACTAGCAATAATTTTCGCATTTTTATTGAATTGGGAAAATCCATTATTTGTTGGAATAATATATGGAATTTCAATTTCTCTTATGGCATTAGTTGGAGATTTAATTGAATCTATGATGAAGAGAGATGCAAAAATAAAAGATTCCGGAACTTTTTTACCGGGACATGGAGGAATTCTTGACAGAATTGACAGTTACATCTTTACTCCATCTGTTTTGTATTATATTTTTATAATTCTCAAGTATCTAAATTAATTCAGAAATCTTTTATTCTAAAAAATAATCTTGGATAATTTTACTAGATAATGATGGAAGATCTATATGCGGAAGATGACCACAATTTTGTAACCCTACAAAATTTAATTTTTCAATATTTCCTATTTTTTTAAGCTCTTTTTTTCCAAGAATTCGATCATTTTCTCCACATAATGTTTTAATTGGGATATTTTGGATATATTTTTGAGTTCCTGCAAACCCACCACTTTTTGCAAATGATGCAAGTGAATTCCTCCATCCTTTACAACCTAAATGAATTGAAGCAATTTGCTCTTCCATCTTACCAACGCATTCATCTGGAAAAGCAAATGCTTGCCTACAAAGACTTTTTCTAACCTGAGGCAATCCAAGAAATGAGGCACCAATTTGGTTAAGAGGAAAAGGGATACTCTTAGGTTCTCCAAACAATCCGGCGGGGGACAAAAGGATAATTTTTTCAATAGAATCAGGAATTTCATAAGCAAGTTTCAAAGCTGTTGAGCCTCCCATAGAGGCACCTATAATTTTTAGATTCTTTGTTATTTTTAGTGTCTTAAGAAGATCAATTAAATGCGAAATTATTTTCGAGGAATTGTATTCATTTGTTGCGCACCTGGGACTAAAACCAAAACCCAAAAGATCTGGAACGATAACTTGAAAATTTCTTTTTAGTGATTTATATATTCTTCTGAATTCTAAAAAACTACTATCAAAGCCATGTAGAAGAAGTATAGGTTGACCTTTTCCTCCCATAACTACTGGGAATTTTAGGGAGTTCCAATTTTGGTTGAGTTTTATCCACTTAACATCATTTGCCAAATAAAGACCTAAAGGATCTAATAGTGACATTTTTGCACTTTCGAAAAATTCTGCATTTAAATCACTTAATTGTTCAAAATTGTTTTTAGTCAAAAAATATTTATGTTTTAATTTTTTGTTGTTCAAAATTTGAAATAACCTCTATTATATCCCGTTTATTAATTTCAAAAGGCAAAAAGTGAATCTCAGATTTATCTCGACAAGTAAAATCAGCAATTTTCTCTAAATTATTATTTTCAAAAACATTTATTCCAAGTTGTCCGATAGTAGTTGGCAAATTCAATTCTTTCATAAGTACAAATAATTGTTTAATTGATTGATCAGCTAATTTATTATTATTTTTCATTTCTTCTAGTCTTAATTGCAATAATAATCCAACCCCAACAATCTCACCATGTAAGAATTTATTAGGGGTGATTATCTGAGTAATTGCATTATGAATAGCATGTGCTGCTGCAGTCCTACATTTTTCTCCACCAATACCGCCAACTAATCCTGCTGTAAGTCCACATGCTTCTACAGTATTTTGCCAAGATGGATGATTTTCAAATTGACCCTTAAATGCTTTTCCTCCATCTATTAATAGTTGATCTCTTAAAACTCTTGATATCTGAATTGCTTGTTGAACAAGACCGTCATCTATTTTTGAACTTGTTATTGAGGATTCGTACCATTTTGCCAAGGCATCTGCTATGCCACTTGCAAGTGTTCTTGATGGAGCTGTTTGAATAAATTTATGATCAAAAACTAGTATTTTCGGACAAGATCCTAATGCAACATCTTTTATAAATTGACCATCCTTTGTATAAATATTCGATAAGGCTGTCCAACCAGCACATGTAGAGGCGCTAAGGGGAACTGTAATACAAGGGATATTAAGAGAATCGGCTATGTATTTTCCAGAGTCTAGAACTTTGCCACCTCCAGCTGCGATAACACAATCATTATTATTATTTGAAATAATATTCTTAACTCTTGAAATATCTTCGTAACAACAATCAAATTGTAAATTAGCAGAATTTACATTAAGTTTTTGATTTTTTAAATCATTAAAAATATTATTTCTCAAATTATTCGTTTGAATCCCTCTACCTAGAATTAATGGGCTTTTAGTTAATTTAGTAATTTGAGGTAAAGATTTTTGCCAAGCATAATTTCCCCTAAATATAATTTCTGGAGAGATTGATTGCATATCTACTTTGAATAATTAGACATTAGCACCAGCTAACTCTTGAGGAGATTCTTCAGAAGAAATATTAATTGTTACCTTTTTATTATCATCTATATCAACTAAAGCCTTATCGCCATCTTTTATTCTTCCCGAAAGAACTTCTTCAGCCAAACTGTCCTCTAGTAAGCGCATAACAGCTCTTCTTAGAGGTCTTGCCCCATAAGATGGGTTATAGCCTTCTTCAACCAGTCTTTCTTTGAAAGCATCAGTGACATTTAATTTAATACCTTTATCCTGTAATCG
>LULJ01000437.1_pt1 | contig 12783 bp, 12 predicted proteins | sample 728171 | NCBI WGS metagenome assembly LULJ01 (sample SAMN03860292, study PRJNA289734) | marine metagenome | biome: seawater column; feature: ocean; material: water; isolation source: Red Sea water column Station 169 - depth 25m | place: Saudi Arabia: Red Sea | collected 2011-10-15 | depth 25 m
CTCTTAACATATTCATACAAGTTTCTTTATTTTTGTGTTGTGATCTTTCATTTTGACATTGTACCACAATTTTTGTTGGCAAGTGTGTAATTCTTACTGCACTATCTGTAGTGTTAACATGTTGACCTCCCGCACCACTAGATCTGTATGTGTCTATTCTTAAATCTTTTTCTAAAATTTCAACATCAATATTTTCAGATATAACTGGATATACCCAAACACTAGCAAAACTTGTATGTCTTCTAGCGCCAGAGTCAAACGGAGATATTCTAACAAGTCTATGTATTCCCGACTCATTCTTTAATAATCCATTTATGTAATCTCCACTTATTTTAATTATTGAAGATTTAATGCCAGCTTCATCGCCTTTGTGTTCGCTTATAATTTCGATTTTGAAGTTTTTTTTCGCTGCCCACTTCATATACATTCTTCTTAACATATCGGCCCAGTCTTGACTTTCTGTTCCCCCGGCGCCTGCATGAAACTCTAGATAACTATCAAATGTATCGTTATCATTTGATAGAAAACATCTTATCTCAATGTTTTTAATTTTATTAAAAAGAATTTTTATATTTGAAGTTGTTTCTTTAATAATTTCCTCATTACTTTCATCTATGGCTAAATCATAAATATCAAATAGATCTTTGCCTTCATTAGATAATGATTCAAAACTATTTAGTAATTTTTCTAAGTTAGTTTTTTTTCGTAAAACTTGTTCAGCATTTTTTTTATCCTGCCAAAAATCTGGTTTTTCTATTAAATTTGATAAGTTAATTATTTTTTCAGAAACTTTTGTTTTTTCAAAGAAACTCCTTTATTCTTTGATTTATTTTTTCCATTTCAGATTTAATATTTAATACTTCCTGATCCATTAGTAAAATTTTAATATATTTGTTGTATTTAATCCACTATCAAAATTGTTAGATATATTGTCCAGTTTCTTATCATTTTTTTTAAATGACTCAATAATAGCTAGCTTGGTTTTAAAATTTGCTTTTTTTCCTGTTTTTGCATCTATGACCATCATTTTTATATTATCTGGAACTTTAAAAGGCCTCGCGTTAAAAGTATTTGCAGTTTCCTTTATAAATTCTTTAAATACTGGCATTGCTGTTTTAGAACCTGTTTCAAATTTACCTAAACTTCTTGGATTATCATAACCTATGTATACACCAACCACTAAATTTGATGTAAATCCTATAAACCAAGTATCAGTATTTTTATTTGTTGTTCCAGTCTTACCTGCTAATTCAAGTTTTAATTCTCTTAAACCTTTTCCAGTTCCACGCTCTATAACACCACTCAACATAGAAGTAATCTGATAAGCTGTTTGTGGCGAGAAAATCTGTTGATATATGTCTTTAATAATTGGGTTACTTGTTCCATCGTATGAAATTAAATCACAATTTTCACAAAATCTTTTTTCATTGTTAAAAATAGTTTTTCCTTCACTGTCTTGGATTCTATCAATTAATATTGGGTTAACTAATTTTCCACCATTCAAAAAAGAACAGTAAGCGCTTGTTATTTTTAACAGAGTTGTTTCAGCAGATCCCAAAGATACAGACATAAGTTCATCTGGATTTTCATAAATATTTAGTTTTTTTGAAAAATTTATAATTTTATCTATACCAAGTTCTTGAGCTATTCGTACAGTCATTAGATTTCTTGATTTTTCAATACCTGTTCTTAGTGTTGAAGGTCCATAGAACTTTTTTCCATAATTTTCAGGTTTCCACATTTTTAAATCATTTCCTTGATCTAATACTATAGGTGCATCTAATACTAACGTTGCTGGTGAAAAATTATTTTCTAATGCTAAAGCATATATAAAAGGTTTAAATGCTGATCCTGGTTGACGTTTTGCTTGAGATACTCTGTTAAATTCACTTTTTCTAAAACTAAAACCACCTGATAGCGCTAAAACTCTACCACTATAAGGATCCATTACTACAATCCCACCATTTACTTCTGGTAGTTGTTTTAAACTATAATTTCCTTCAGATAATTTTTTTACATAAATAATATCACCTTTTTTGAATAACTCATTAAATTCTTTACGTGTCCAATCAATATCATTAAAATTAATTATTCCTCGATTATCATTACTAGTTTCAATAACTGTTTCAAATTTATCAATTCTACTAATAACAGCTAGTTCCCATCCTATTGATTTTTCTAAATTAAATTCTTTAAGATCTTCTTTCCAATTTTTATATTTTTTAATGTTTGTTAATGAGCCTCTCCATCCTTTTCTTTTATCATATTCTTGGAGTCCTTTTCTAAGGGAATTTGTAGCTATTTTTTGTAATTTTAGATCTAAAGGTGTTTTGATATTAAAACCTTGCTTATATACCTTATCGAAACCATATTTATCAATTACATCCTTTCTTACATCTTCTACGTAATATCTGGAATCTTCTAAATAAATCCTTTTTCGTTTCTTTAACTTAATTTCTGAATTCGTTAGTATTTCATGCTGGGCATCGTTAATAAAGCCATTATCTAATAAATTATTTAAAACTAAATTTCTTCTAAATTTTGCCAATTCAAGATTTTTGTATGGATTATATTTGCTAGGAGCCTTTGGTAAAGCTGCTAACATAGCAGCTTCTCCATAATCAAGTTCACTGATTGGTTTATTAAAATACCTTAAACTTGCAGATGCTATACCATAACTACCTTCACCTAAATAAATTTGATTAAGATAAAGTTCTAAAATTCTTTTTTTTGATAACACCCTTTCAATTCTAAATGCAAGAATAGCTTCTTTTATTTTTCTATCAATGCTCACCTCATTAGTTAGTAGAAAATTTTTAGCAACTTGTTGAGTTATTGTGGAAGCGCCTTCTAATCTTTTTGAATATAAAATATTAAATATATTATTTTTAATTGCTCTAATAACGCCCTTTGCATCAACTCCAGGATGATCAAAAAAGTTCTTATCTTCTGCAGATAAAAAAGCTTTGATTACTGTCTGGGATATAGCAGAATATGGAACAAATATTCTTTTTTCTGATGAAAAATCGCTTACAAGCACACCATTTCCAGAATAAAGTTTGCTTGATACAGGAGGTTTGTAACTTTTTAAATATTTATAATCAGGAAGCTTATTAGAATAAATCCAAAGAATAGATATAATTGAAGAAAAAAATAGTATTGAAGCCAATAATACTAATATTAACAATCTCTTAATTACCTTATTCATTTTAGTTTAAATATCTTATGAATTTGTTATTGTTATGGCACAAAATTAATTAAATTAATTCATGAAAAAATTATCAAAAATATGTCAAAAAATTTATATATTGATGCTTCGCATCCAAATGAAACGAGAGTTGTTCTTAAAAGCAATAATCATATCGAAGATTATGAGATTGAAAGTATAAATAATACTTTAATTAAGAATAATATATATCTAGGAAAAGTTAGCAGAATAGAACCCTCTCTACAAGCTGCATTTGTAGATTTCGGTAGGGAGAGGCATGGTTTTTTATCCTTCAACGATATACAGTCTGATTATTATCAACTTCCTTTGAGTGATTTAAAAAAAATTAAAGAGGAAGAGAAAAGAGTTAGGGAAGAATTATCTAAAGAGAGTCAAAATATAGAAGACAAAATTCTTGAAGGTAAAGAAGAAATCAAAGTTAATGATTCTGTTGAAAAAAAAGAAGAAGACGAAAAAGAAATTATAAATTCTCAAAAAAAATTTCCATCAAAAAGATATAAAATTCAAGAAGTAATAAAACCAAATCAAGTTATATTGGTTCAGGTTTTAAAAGATGAAAGAGGTATGAAAGGTGCAGCTTTAAGCACTTTTATTTCAATTGCTGGAAAGTATATTGTACTAATGCCTAACACTGCTAAAGGTGGAGGAATTTCAAGAAAAATATTTAATCCTGGAGAAAGAAAAAAAATTAGAGGTATTTTAAATGAGATAACAATTCCAAAAGAAATGGGAATCATTGTTAGAACTGCAGGATCAAATAAAACAAAAAATGAAATAGAAAATGATTTAAAAAATTTAATTAAAGTTTGGGATCAAATAAAAGAAAATGCTTTGAACTCGATTGCTCCATCTCTTATTCATCAGGAAAGTGATATCATTAAGAGATGTATTAGAGATATGTATGATGATGATACCCAAAATATATATGTTGAGGGAAATGATGGATACCAAAAAACAAAAAATTACTTAAAATTAATGATGCCTAATCAAATAAAAAAGGTAAAGAAATATAGAGATAAAATCCCTCTTTTTTATAAAGAAAATATTGAAAAAAAATTATTTGAGATATTTGAAACAGAAGTAAAACTAACATCAGGTGGATATTTAGTTATAAATCCAACGGAGGCTTTGGTTTCTATAGATGTAAATTCTGGTAAATCAATCAAACAAAAAAATGTTGAAAGTACGGCTTTTGATACAAATATCGAAGCCGCAGAAGAAATAGCAAGGCAAATTAAAATTAGAGATTTGTCAGGATTAATAATTATAGATTTTATAGATATGTTGAATTTTAACAATAGAAGACAAGTTGAAAGAAAATTAAAAGAGAAATGCAGAAATGATAGAGCCAGAATACAAATAGGTAGAATAAGTAATTTTGGATTGTTAGAAATGTCTAGACAAAGATTGAGGGAAAGCAATGTTAAATGGCACATGAAATTAACTGATGAAACTTTTGTTCTTAAAATTCTTAAATTAATTGAGATTAAATCCTTAGAACATAATGCTAAATTTGTAGATTTAATAATAAACGATAAAATTGAAAAATTTATTAATGATTACTACTTAGATGTAGTAAATTATTTTGAAAAAAAACATAAAGCAAAAATAAATATTAACAATAACAATGATCTAAACCTAGAGGATTACATAATTGAATTTAAATCTAAAACAAAAAAAGTATTAGATAAAATTGAAAAGGTAGGACAGTTAGAGGCATTAAAGATAGAAACTGAGAAAGAAATAACACTTTCCAAAAACAAAGGCAGAAAAATTTTTAAGAAAAGAAAATTTAGAAAAAAATTTTTTAAAAAAAAAATTAAATAAGACCTTTATTTGTTGTTGATGCTGAGCCAAATAAATTAGGATTAATTCTACCTGACAAAAAAGACTTTCTTCCTGAAATTACTGCTAGCTTCATTGCCTCTGCCATTTGAATGGGTTTTTTTGCTTTTGCAATTGCTGTATTAATTAATACACCATCACAACCTAATTCCATTGCAATGCTAGCATCTGAAGCCTGCCCTATTCCGGCATCAATTATTAAAGGTAATTTAGTTTGTTTTCTTATAATTTTAATATTAACTTTATTTTGTATTCCAAGTCCTGAACCAATTGGTGCTGCAAGAGGCATGATAGCTACAGCTCCTACATTTTCTAATCTCTTAGCCATTAATGGATCATCATTACAATATACCATTACTTTAAAACCTTCTTTTGTTAATAGTTCAGTAGATCTTAATGTCTCTATCATTTCAGGAAAAAGGTTTTTTTTATCTCCTAAAACTTCTAATTTAACTAATTTCCATCCACCTATTTCCCTTGCTAATCTTAAAGTTCTAATTGCATCTTCTGCAGTAAAACATCCTGCTGTATTTGGTAAATATGTTATTTTTTTTGGATCTATATAATCCATTAATCTAGCCTTATTCTTATTAGATATATTTACTCTTCTAACTGCAACTGTTACAATGTTTGCGCCTGAGGCCTTAATAGCTTTTGCGCACTCACTGAAACTTTTATATTTTCCAGTTCCAACTATTAAGCGCGATTTGAAAATTTTATTCGCTATCTTAAATTTTTTATCAATCATTACCCGCCACCAATAAAATGAACTATTTCTATTTTATCACCTTTTTTTAATTGAATTATAGAAATTCTTTTTTTATCTATTATTTTTTTATTTAGTTCTATAGCAATTTGATTAAGTGGCATTTTTAATTTTGTAATTAAACTCTTTAATGAAAATTTAGAAATAACTTGAATTTGTCTACCATTTACTGTTATTTTTATTTTATTTTTTACTTTCATAGATTATAAAGAATTTGTGAGCAAAATATTAATCATCAACGGTCCTAATCTTAATCTAATAGGTGAAAGAGAACAATCACAATATGGTAGCAAAGATTATAAATACTTAGAGGATATTTGTAAGAAAAAATCGACAGATTTAAAATTAAATCTTGAGATTAAGCAATCAAATATGGAGGGCGAAATTGTTGATATTATTCAAAGTGCTAGAAAAGAATTTGATGGAATTATAATTAATGCAGGCGGCTATAGTCATACATCAGTAGCAATTAGAGATGCACTTGATGTATTTAAAGGTAAAATAATTGAGCTACATATATCAAATATTTATAAAAGAGAGGAATTTCGCCATAAATCTATAATAAGTGGAGTGGTAACAGGAATAATTTGTGGATTAGGGATAAATGGATATATTTTGGCCATAAATTCTATGCATGAGATGTTAAATGAAAATAAATAAAAATATTATCAAAGAACTTACAGAATATTTGAATGAATTTAATCTTACTGAGATAGAATACACTGAAAAGGATATAAAAGTAAAAGTATCAAAATCAACTAGATCACATGTAGCCACAGTTAAAGAAATAAAATCAGAATTAAAAACAGAAAATACCAAACAAGATAATATTCTTGGAACTGAAGTTCCATCACCTATTATTGGGACAGCTTATTTAGCGCCAGAACCGGGTGGTAAAAAGTTTGTAGAAGTCGGTAAAAAAATTAACAAGGGTGACACAATAATGATTGTCGAAGCTATGAAAACAATGAATCATGTTCCGTCGCCTATAGCTGGTACAGTTAAGAAAGTTTGCGTTGAAGATGGTCAGCCTGTTGAATATGGACATACCATAGCAATTATTGATTAAAAATGTTCAAAAAAATTCTTGTTGCAAACAGAGGTGAAATAGCTGTTAGGGTTATTAGAGCTTGTAAAGAATGGGGTATACAAACAGTCGCTATTCACTCTGATGTTGATAGAAACAGTATGCACGTGCGATTGGCAGATGAAAGTATATGTGTTGGACCCCATCAAGCTACGAATAGCTATTTAAATATTCCAGCTATAATGTCAGCTATTGAATTAACAAATTCTGAAGCTGTTCATCCTGGATATGGTTTTTTGTCTGAAAATTACGAATTTGCAAAAATCCTTGAAGAGAACAAAATTAAGTTCATTGGTCCATCATCTGCATTGATTAAGATGATGGGTGACAAAATTGAAGCAAAAAAGATTGCAAAAAAATATGGTCTTCCAGTTATTGAAGGATCTGATGGAGGAGTATCTGATTTTAATGAAGCAAAAAAAATATGTAAAGAAATTGGATATCCAGTTTTGATAAAAGCAGCTGGAGGTGGTGGAGGAAAAGGCATGAAAGTTGTTACAAAAGAGGAAGAATTTGAAAGTTTATTTTTGACTGCAAAAACTGAGGCAAAAAAATTTTTTGGTAATGACGAAGTATACATTGAGAAATTTTTTCAAAATCCAAGACATATAGAAGTACAAGTATTATCTGGAAAAAACAGAACAGTACATTTACATGAAAGAGATTGCTCTATTCAAAGAAGACATCAAAAATTAATTGAAGAAACTCCAAGTCCGTTGCTTAATGATCAAATAAGAAATGAGCTTTTTGATAAAACTGTAAAAATGGTAAACCAAATCGGATATGAAGGAGCTGGAACAGTAGAATTTATATTTGAGGATGGAAAATTTTATTTTTTAGAAATGAACACAAGAATACAAGTAGAACATCCAGTAACAGAGGTTGTAACAGGTATAGATTTAATCAAAGAACAAATCTGGATTGCATATGATGGTAATACAGCATTAAAACAAGAAGATATTAAGCCAAGAGGACATGCTATTGAGTGCAGAATTAACGCAGAAGATGTAAGTAAAAATTTTCAACCATCGCCAGGGGAAATTACTATGTGTCATCAGCCCTCTGGTTTTAGAACAAGAGTAGATGGTGCAATATTTCAAGGTTATAAGGTAACTCCATATTATGATAGTATGATTTGCAAGGTAATATGTCATGGGAGAAACAGAACTGAAGCAATTCAAAGAATGCGAAGATCTCTTGATGAATTTGTTATAGAGGGTATTAAAACAACAATAGACTTACATAAAATACTTTTAAATCACAAAAAATTTTTAGATTCTGATTTTAATGTGAGTTGGCTTGATAAAGAAAAATTAATTTAAGAATAACATTTTTTTAACCAAATATCATACACAGGATGATCAAAAGGTCTAATTGAAGGAGACGAAGCAAAAGTCCAGTCGTTGAAGATAAAAACTTTATTTTCATCTTTATTAATTGTATCTCTTACTTGCATATATGCTGTAACTTCTGGATCATCATCAAATTTTGAATTATTGCATTTAAGAATATTTATAGAAAGATTTTTAAATTTATATTCTCTACCAACTTCAATTTCAATTATATCACTTTGTGAATTTACTTTATCTAAAATTGTTAGAACTGCAAATTTTTCAGTTTTTATTTGATTTTCACTTGAAGAGTTAATTGTTAATAAATAATAAGAAAAAAAAACAAGTATATAAACTTTAGCTTTTCCAAGAAGTATATTTTTTGTTTGAAGCATTTTTACTTTTATTTTTATTTGGATGATAGGATTTTTCTGTTCCCGTTTGATTTGGCATATGCTCTTTTTGCCAACTATATTTGTCTAATTCATGACTGTTTTCAATTTTATTTCCTGTATGATGCATCCAGGAATACCACTCACTTGGTATTTTTGATGCTTCAACTTCTCCGTTATAAATAACCCATCTTTTTCCTGACTTGCTTTCATAATATTTGTTACCTGAATTATCTTTGCCTACTAATTTTCCAAACAGAATTGTATTTAGCCTTGTGCCAAATGTTTGTTTGTTCCACCAAGTAAAAATTTCTTTAATCATTTTTTAATTATTTTCAATTTATAATTGTAAATTTACAAATAGACTATAATTGAAAAATGTATATACATAATTCTAATCAAGATTCAATTTACAAATAGGATTACAATGGCAAAATATTTAGTTGAGACATATTACACATGTAGCTTTAAAGTATCTCATTATTTAGATGATATAAATGAGGAAAATCTTAACAATTTAGAGAAAAATGACAATGGAAAATTTGAAATTATCGATGTCAAACTAGATAATAGAAAAACAAAAAACCTTCAAGATACTAAAAGTAGTAAAGTCGAAATTGTTTCACAACCAATTAGTAATCAAGATACTAAAAGTATTAATAAATCCAAAACAATTGACGAGAATTTTAAAAAAAATATAACTGATAATATTGGCAAAAGATTTAGCATGCCTGATAGAAGAAAAGGTTATATCCAAAAAGCTTCAATAGGTGATCACAAAGTTTATTTGCATACTGGCGAATATGAAGATGGTAAAATAGGAGAAATTTTTATCGATACCAGTAAGGAAGGTGAGTTAGTAAAGGCTCTTATGAATAATTTTGCAATAGCAATATCATTAGGCCTTCAATACGGAGTTCCATTAGACGAATTTGTAAATGCATATTTAGACACAAAATTTGAACCTTCTGGCAAAGTTTACGGAAATGATCGAATAATGAGTGCAAGTTCAATATTAGATTATATTTTTAGAGAGCTAGCTATTTCCTATTTAAATAGAGAAGATTTAGCTCACACCCCATCTATAACTGGCAATTCTGAAACAAATGAAAGTCAAGAAAGTGAAGATCAAAATCAACTAATTAAACTTGTAAAAGATATTACAAGTAAAGGATTTGTTAGAAACGATTATAAAAAGAAACTAGTGGATTTGTCAGATATAAGAATAAATCTTAAAGGAAAAAAATAATTATTTTTTTCTTTTTGAAATATAAAGTTCTTTGAGTTGATTTTCGTCTACTTCAGATGGTGCATTCATCATTAAATCTTGCGCATTTTGATTCATTGGAAACATAGTTACTTCTCTAATATTTTTTTCTTCTGCTAATAACATTACGATTCTATCTATTCCAGGGGCAATACCCCCATGCGGAGGTGCCCCATAGCTTAAAGCATTAATCATACCACTAAATTTTTCATTCACTTTTTCTTTTGAGTAGCCTGCGATTTCAAATAATTTATACATTAAATCTGGTTTGTGATTTCTGATTGCTCCAGAAGACAATTCAATACCGTTGCAAACAATATCATATTGAAAAGCTTTTAGTTTTAAGGGTTCTGAAAGATCTAAGTTATCGGTATCACCTTGGGGCATAGAAAATGGATTGTGGCTAAATTCAATTTTTTTTGTATTTTCATCCATTTCAAACATTGGGTAGTCAACCACCCAACAAAATGAAAAAATATTTTCGTCAATTAACTTTAATTCATTTGCTATTTTATTTCTCGCATTACTTAATAATTTTTCAACTTCAGATTTATTTCCACAAGACATAAATATTGTATCGCCTGGCTCAGCATTCATTTTTGTCATTATCTCTTTCAAGGATTCCTCAGAAAAAAATTTTCCCACAGGTCCTTTAGCACTTAATTTATCTGAATTTTCTATAGAAAAATATGCAAGACCAGAGGAACCTTCATCTTTTGCCCATTTATCAATTCCATCAAAAAAACTTCTTGGTTTTTCAGATGTATTTTTTGCAACAATTCCTCTAACTATAGATCCCTTGATTACTAATTTTTTAAATATTTCAAAGTTAACATCATCTCTTTTAAAAATTTTAGTAATATCAGTTATTTCTAAAGGATTTCTCAAATCTGGTTTGTCAGATCCATATTTCAACATAGCTTCATTGAAAGAAATTCTGGGAAATTTTTCATGGAGTAACTTTTTAGAAGAAAATTTTTTGAATAAATTTACAAATAACTCTTCAACTATTTTAAATATATCCTCTTGTTCTACGAAAGACATTTCTAAATCAAGTTGATAAAACTCTCCTGGACTTCTATCCGCTCTTGCGTCCTCATCTCTAAAACATGGCGCAATTTGAAAATATTTATCAAAACCAGACACCATAATTAATTGTTTAAATTGCTGTGGGGCTTGAGGTAAAGCATAAAATTTACCAGGGTTTAGTCTGCTTGGTACTAAAAAATCTCTAGCACCTTCTGGGCTTGATGAAGTTAATATAGGTGTTTGATATTCTAGAAAACCGTATTTTTGCATTTCAGATCTAATAAATGAAATAATTTTAGATCTTAAAATAATATTATTATGAATTTTATTTCTTCTTAAATCTAAAAATCTGTACTTTAACCTTATTTCTTCAGAGTATTCTTGATCTGAAAAAACTGGTAGTGGTAATTCCTTTGTTCTTGAAAGTATTTTAAATTTTTCAATTCCTACTTCAATTTCTCCGGTATTTAAGTTTTTGTTAATTGTATCTTTTTCCCTGACTAAAACTTTACCTTCAACTTGTAAAACGGTTTCTAATGGAAGTTTTTCTATTTCTTTAAAAATTTTTTTACCTTCATCAATTACACATTGAGTGAGTCCATAGTGATCTCTTAAATCTAAAAATAATAGATTTCCGTGATCTCTTTTCTTGTTTATCCAGCCTGATAACTTTATTGTTTGATCTTTGTTATTTAAAGTTAGTTCTCCGCAAGTGTGTGTCCTATATTTGGTCAACTTATTATCTCTTTTATTATTTTAAAGTTAATAGATTTCTTTTTCTTTAAACTCAATTCATCAATCTTATATATAAATTCATGCATTTTGCTATATGATCTAGCAATTCTTTTTATAATATAATCTATAATTTTATTATCCAATTTAATTTGTCGATCAGAGAAACTTTTTAAAATTATTGCATAAATCAACTCATCATCTGGCTGTTCAATTGTAGCAATAATACAATTTTTTAATCTTGATACTAAATCTGGGAGTGTGAATTTCATTGTATCTATTGGTTTTTTTGATGAGATTAACAAATATTTATGTTCAACTAAATTGAATATCGAATAAAGAAGTTTTTCGTCAAAACTTTCTTCTAAGTCTTCAATTATTATATTATTTGAAAGTTTAATTTTTTTTAAAATATTATCTTCAATATCTTTGCTATATAAATATAAAGCATTACTTTTTTTTTTAAATATGTTTGATAAATGTGTTTTGCCAGAATATTCTTCTCCAGCTAAGTTGACAATTTTTTTTTCCCATTTAGGCCATGTCTCTATAATATTTTTTGCAAAATAATTACTTTTAGATACGTAATAATCATTTTCATCAAAACTTTCAGTAATTCCAAAGTCTATGAGCTTTTGATCTAATTCCCTCATTTTATATTCCAAATATCACTAGATGAATTTATGTTGATATCATTTACATTTAAGGTATTGAGAAATTTTTCCGGATTATTATTATAAATTATTTTATATATAATTTCTTTACTATCCATTTTTTCTATTTCATATTCATATACAAAATCAGATTGATTTAATATATTTTCTAATTTGTCAGAAATTATGAAATTACTGTTTTTTATTGAAATTTTTATGGGTATTGTAATTGATGTATTGATTTTATTAATTAACTTCCATTTGTCTTCGTATAAATTTTTTAAGTTTAAAATAATTTGATCTAATATTTTATTATCTTCAAAATTGACTTTTTTTTTATCTAAATTAAATTTGAAGTTCGAATTTGAAAAACTAATTTCAGAAAATATTTGTAAATTATTTTTATTTTTGTAGAAAGTCACAATAAAAATATTTTCGAAGTTATATTTATT
>LULJ01000391.1_pt1 | contig 12779 bp, 14 predicted proteins | sample 728171 | NCBI WGS metagenome assembly LULJ01 (sample SAMN03860292, study PRJNA289734) | marine metagenome | biome: seawater column; feature: ocean; material: water; isolation source: Red Sea water column Station 169 - depth 25m | place: Saudi Arabia: Red Sea | collected 2011-10-15 | depth 25 m
AATGAGATGTTTTTTTTATCAGCTATATTTGACGAGCTTGGTATTATTCCTCTTATGGCTAACGTATCATCATATTTTGGCTGAATTTTATTTTTTGATAACAGATTTTTACTCTTTGAAAAGACACCATCTGAAATAATTAAATAGTCAAATTCATAAGCTTCATTATTTTCAAAAGCGATTTTAACGATTTGATCTTGTTGTTCTATCGTTGAAATAGTGTGGTTAAATTTTATTTCTTTTTCTAAATCCTGTTTTAAAAAATTAATAAGTGATGATCTTTTAAGAGTAGTATATTTACAATTTTCAGTATTAAAATCTGATATATTTAACTCACATATCTTATTAGAATTTTTAACTGAGTAAAAATTTATTTTGTCTGGATTAAATTTTTTATTATTTTCTAATTTATCAAACTGAATTTTATTTAAAAGTTTGATACTGTTGACAGATAATTGAATTCCGTAACCTTCTTTTAAATCGATTAAGCTATTTCTTTCAAAGATAGTTACTTGATATTTTTCATTTCTCTTAAATAAATTCGCAATGAATAGCCCTGAAATACCAGCACCAATTACAGCTACTTTTTTCATTATTTTTTTTCTAAATATTTAACAACTTTCTTAGTGAATGTTGGAAGCATATAATTATCTAATTTCCTTTTATCAAACCAATAAGATGAGGGAAATCTTTTTGCATTTTTGAGATATTCAATTTTTATGTTCATATTCATATTTGACATTTTAAAATTAAGATTTTCATTAAAATTTTTTGGGTTAGAAAGCTCTTCCATCGGAAAAATTGCTAAATTTTTTAGAAAGTTAAATCTTGTATTTTTTACTAACAAGTATTTTTGATTTTTTTTATAAACTTTAAGAATAAAATATTTTTCTTTATTCTTTTTTGTAATTTTAGCTAAATCAAAATCTTTCTTCTTATAAGATTTGCAATTTTTTGAGATAGGACACCTACTACATTCAGGATTTTTTGGTTTGCATATCATTGCTCCTAATTCCATTAAAGCTTGAGCATAATCGCTTGCTCTTGATGAAATTCCAAAAATAGATTTTTTTTCTATTAGATTTTCTTTTTGTATTTCCTTATCTTTTTTTAAATAAAGATATCTTTTTAAAACCCTTTCAATGTTTCCATCTAAAGGAATATAGGATTTATTAAAGGCAATAGCTAAAATTGCATTAGCAGTGTAATTGCCGATACCAGGTAAAGATATTAAATCCTCATAATTATTTGGAATTTCTCCATGATATTTACTAATTATGATTTTAGCAGTTTTTTTTAGATTTCTTACTCTCGAATAATATCCAAGACCCTCCCAAAGTTTTATCAATTCTCTATCTGGGATTTTTGAAAGTTTTTTAAGATTTGGAATTTTATTTATAAATCTATTAAAATAAGGAATTACAGTCACAACTTGTGTCTGCTGCAACATGAATTCACTTACCAATGTATAATAATGTTTTTTTGATTGTGAAACATTTTTTCGCCACGGTAATGTTCTCTTATTTAAATCATACCAATTAAGAATTTTTTTTGTTATTATTTGATCTTTCATATGCAATTCAAAAAATATACTAAGCAGAGAAATAGCATTCAAGGCTTAAGATCCTTTAAAGACACTTTGCCAAAAAATATCAAAAAAGTCATCAATAAGAAAGGGCACGTGTACTCTGAAACTATCAATAATTGGAAATATATTGTTGGAGAAAATTTATTTAAAGTTTGCTACCCCAAGTCTTTTAAAAATTCTAATAAGTTAGGTGTTAGCACTTTGTTAATCAACGTTAAAAGAGGACATGAAGTTGAACTGGAATATTCAAGAAAAGATATATTAGAAAAATTAAATAATTTATTTGGTTATTCTGTTGTTGAAAAAATTAAACTAACAAGTTTTGATGATGAAAAAATTAACCCCTCTACAAATGATGAAAGCTCCTATAATGTGACAAATCATGATTATCAAAAAAAGATAAATAGTGTTAAAAATGAAAAAATAAAGAAATCTTTAATAAAGTTATCAAAAGTGTTTAAAACAAAATGAAAAAAATATTTTTAATATTATTCTTGTTTTTTGGGTCGATAAGTATTTTAAATGCTGAAGGAAATAGAATCATAGCAGGAAATAAAGATGCGAAGATTACAATAATCGCTTATGAATCTTTAACATGTAGTCATTGCGCAGATTTTCATAAAAACGTATATCCTCAACTCAAAAAAGATTATATCGATACTGGTTTAGTCAAAATTGAATTTAGACACTTTCCTCTAGATGTAGCCGCTTTTAATGCATCAAAAATTTCTCAATGTAAAAGTAATGAAAGTTTGAAAATTTTAAATAGCCTTTATTCAAATCAACAAGCATGGGTCAGAGGGAAAAATGTGGAGGAAATTAATGATAATTTAAAAACATTCATTAAAAATCAAGGCTTCGATTTAGATTTTGAAAAATGTATAAATGATAAAAAAATAGAGGATTATGTGTTAAACGATCGAATCGAAGGTACTAAAAAATTTAAGGTTAATGCTACTCCTACGATTATTATTAATAACAAAAAGTTTGAGAAACCCCTTAATTATAAAAATTTAAAAAAATCGCTGGAAAAACTGATATAAACTCCTAATGGAGTTTAAAAAAATCCAATTGAACGGATTTAAATCTTTCGCTGATAAAACTAATTTCTTAATTGAAAATGGTTTAACTGGGATAGTTGGTCCTAATGGATGTGGAAAATCAAATATTGTTGAGTCCTTAAGATGGGTCATGGGAGAAACATCAGCAAAAAGTATGCGAGGATCAGGAATGGAAGATGTAATATTTTCTGGAACATCTAACAAAGCATCCAAGAACATTGCAGAAGTGTCTGTTACTGTAACTAATGAAAAAAATGAGGGGCCAATTCAATATAGAGAATTGGATGAAGTAAACGTAAGAAGAAAAATAGAAAAAGATAAAGGCTCAAAATTTTATATAAATGATAAGGAAGTCAGAGCCCGTGATGCTCAAATGTTTTTTGCAGATCTATCAACTGGAGCACATTCTCCATCGATGATAAGCCAAGGTCGTATAGGTGCAATCGTTACAGCTAAACCAGCCGATAGAAGGGCAATCTTAGAAGAAGCTGCAGGAATTTCAGGATTACATGTAAGAAGGCATGAAGCTGAATTACGACTAAACGCTGCAGAAAATAATCTTAAAAGAGCAGATGAATTAAGGCGCCAACAAGAAAGGCAACTTGTTAATCTTCAAAAACAAGCTGAAGAGGCAGCAAGATATAAAAATATGTCTGAAGAAATAAAAAAGATAGAAGCAGGCTTATATTATTTAAAATTATTAGAAATTGATAAAGAAATAAAAATAGAAAATGAGATTAATGTTGAAGCAGAGACTGAAGTAACAGACTTTAATAATAAGATCGCAGATCTTGAAAATTTAATAAAGACTGAAACTGAAAAAGTCACACCATTAAGGGAAAAGAATATTGAAAACTTATCTAAAATACAGAGACTTAATCTTGAGCTACAAAGTCTGGACGAAGAAAACACAAGGATACAAGATGAAATTGAAAATATAAAAAAAACACTTCAAACATTTGAGGAAGATATCGGTAGAGAAAAAGGAATAGTAATCGATGCGAACTCAAATGAAAAAAGATTAAAAGAAGAAAAAAATGAGTTAATAGAAATTGACTCCAAATATTATGAAACTGAAAAACAGTCTGATAATGATCTAAACACCTCTAAAGATAAATTACAAAGTGAAATTGAAAAAGTTAAAGAACTTATTAATTCACAAAAAAATCAAGAAGCTATTTCAGCACTTGATAATTGTAAGCTGTTGATTGAAGCATATGCTGGGAGTTATAGTAAAAATGAAAATATAAAAAAAGAGTCTGTAAAGAGAAACGAAAGAATTAAAGTAATTGATACAGAGATAGAAAGTTGGAAAAACCTATTATTAAATTCTGAAAAAATGGTTTCCCAGCTTACCGAAAGAAGAAGTAAATTGAATGATCAATTAAGTAAATTAGACAATCAACCAAAATTACAGGCAGAAAAAAAAGGTCAAATAACTGAAGGGTTAAGAATTTCTGAAGAGGAAAAAAAAGAAAATGAAGAAATTATTAATTCAACAGATGAAAAAATAGAAAATTTAAGATTACAATTGAATGAAATCCAAGAGCAATCAATTCAGATAAGAGAGAGAAAAGCAAGTTCGGGTGCAACAGTTGAGGGACTAAAAAAAAGAAAAAATGATTTAATTGATAGAATTAATTCCGAATTAAATTTATCTGAGGAAAATATTTTAGAAAATTCAAATCTTTTCGGAGTTGAGGAACTACCCGATGCTGTAAATCAAGAGGACTTGCTAGACAAAAAAAAACAAGAAAGAGAAAAACTAGGCTCGGTGAACTTAAAAGCAGATGAAGAAACAAATAAGTATGAAACTGAAATTAAAAAAATGGAAAGCGATCGGGTAGATTTAGTAACAGCAATAGTAAAATTAAAAGAAAGTATCAATGAGCTTAATCAAAAAGGAAGAGAAAGATTAATTGAGGCTTTTGATAAAGTTGATAGAAAATTTAACGAGGTTTACACAAAACTTTTTAATGGTGGAAGCGCTAAACTTGAATTAGTAGATGCTGATGATCCACTAGAGGCAGGACTAGAGATGTTGGTGAGTCCTCCTGGTAAGCGTCTCCAATCAATAACTTTATTATCGGGTGGAGAACAAGCGCTTACTGCGCTTTCATTAATTTTTGCTGTTTTCTTAACTAATCCATCTCCAATTTGTGTATTAGATGAGGTAGATGCACCTCTTGATGATGCGAATGTCACAAGATTTTGTAATTTGCTTGATGAACTTACAAAAATTACTGACACGAAATTTATAATTGTTACCCACCATGCTTTAACAATGTCTAAAATGAACAGACTGTATGGAGTTACAATGCCCGAGAAAGGTATTAGCCAACTTGTAGCTGTTGATCTTCAAAAAGCAGAAAGTATGGTTGCCTAATAAAGCTGATTTCAAATGTCCAAAGATCCATTTAAAACTCGCTTAGAAATTGCAAAAAAAAAGGTTTTGGATAAAGAAAATAGGAAAAAACATAACCCCTCTCCAATTGGTAATGCTTTTAAACTAAGCACTGAGCTGGTTTCTGCAGTAGTTGTAGGGACAATTATTGGGTTTATTTTAGACAAGACCTTTGGTACTAAACCCTGGTTAATTTTAATATTTTTTTTTGTAGGTGTAATCGCAGGAATAATGAATGTAATTAAATCTGCAAAAAAAATGCAAAAATAGATCGAAAAATATATGGCTGCAAATCCAATGACACAATTCGAAGTCTATAGAATTGGTCCTGAAATTAAAGTAGGTGCTTTTGACATTTCATTTACAAACGCCAGTTTGTTTATGGTCATTAGTTCACTAGCTATTTTGGTTATATTTAACCTTGGATCAAAAAAAAATTCATTGCTTCCAAACAAAATTCAGTTGTTAGCTGAATTAAGTTATACATTTGTTTCAAAAATGATTAGTGATACGGCAGGCTCTAAAGCTAAACCTTATTTTTCTTTTATATTCTCTTTATTTATGTTTGTCCTTTTTTGTAACATGTTTGGAATGATTCCTTACACCTTTACAGTCACAAGTCATATTATTGTTACCTTTGTGTTGGCAGCTTTTATTTTTATCGGTGTAACAATAATTGGTTTTATAAAACATGGTATAGGCTATCTTAAATTATTTGTACCGAGTGGGGTTCCTATAGTACTATTACCATTAATTGTAGTTATTGAGATTATCTCATATTTAAGTAGACCTATCAGTTTATCCGTCAGGCTCTTTGCTAACATGATGGCGGGTCACACAATGATGAAAGTATTCGGAGGCTTTGTAATAAGTCTTGGGGTAGTCGGTGGATGGCTTCCACTGAGTTTTTCGGTTGCTTTAACTGGCCTGGAGATATTAGTTGCTTTTCTTCAAGCATATGTTTTTGCAATTTTAACCTGCATCTATTTGAATGATGCATTAAACTTACACCATTAATTAACAGAGGAGGATATAATGGAATTAGAAGCAGCAAAAATGATCGGAGCAGGTTTAGCGGCTATAGCCCTAGCTGGTGCCGGTGTTGGCATAGGTATAATTTTTGGTAATTATCTATCAGGTGCGATGAGAAACCCATCTGCGGCTCAGAAACAGTTTCCTAATTTGCTTTTAGGGTTTGCCCTAGCAGAGGCAACTGGTTTGTTTGGATTGGTTGTAGCGTTAATCATTCTTTTTGCATTTTAAATAGATGGTTAAAAAAATATTTTTTCAGTTAATATTTTTTAATCTCTTTTTTTTAAAAGAGGTTTTTGCAGCTGAAAGTGGAGGTATGCCTCAATTAAATCCAGAATTTTGGATTTCACAAATTTTTTGGTTAACATTTACTTTTGGCATACTGTACATTGTATTATCTAAACTGATACTACCTAAGATAAGTGCAAACCTTGAATTAAGAAAATCGCAAATACAAGAAAATATTGAGGCAGCAGAAAAACAGAGAGAAAGTAGTGAAGCCAAGCTTAAAGAATACGATGATATTGTTTCAAAAAGTAAATTAGAAGCTAATAACATTTTTAAAGAAGCTAGAGAAAATGCGCTCAAAGAAATAAATGCAAAAAAGGAAACTTTAGATAAACAAATTGATGAGGAAATAAAGAAAGTTGAGCAAGAGATAAATTTACTAAGAAAAGGTGCTTCAGAGAAAATAAATAAAATTGCAATCGAAACTACTTCAGAGTTACTAGTGAAATTAATCGGTACGGAAGTTAATAATAGTAGTATTTCCGCAATCGTTGATGATTTATCTAAAAGAAACGGGGATAAATATTATGGCAATTGATGCAACATTTTGGGTAGCTGTATCGTTTATTATTTTCTTTGGAGGCTTAATATATCTTAAGGTTCCGCAAAAAATAAATGAGTTACTAAACAAATTAATTTCAGATATCAAAAATGAGATTGATGAAAGTGAAAAGCTTAGAACAGAAGCTAAAACTTTATTGGATAATGCTCAAAAAAAACTCGATACAGCTCAATCAATCAGTAAGGAAATATTGGCTCAAGCTAAAAAAGACAGCGATAATCTTATTATTGAATTAAACGATAAATTTCATAAATCTTCAGAAATTAAAAAAAATTCAACAGAAAATAAGATCAATCAAATGAAAGATGCGGCAATAAAAGAAATAAAAGATGCTTCAATTAAAGTCGCGGTAGATTCAGTTAAAAAGATAATTACAACATCGGTTGATAAGTCCAAGCTTGATAACTTGTTTCAAAAAAATTTGGATGAAACAAAAGAAGAGTTAAAAAAAATCAACTCATAATACTCTTACAATTTTACAAAAAAGACTATAAATTATATAGATGAATTCCATTGTTATAGGTTCAGGATTTGGAGGGATAGCTGCAGCTTTACGTCTTAAAGCTAAAGGACATAAAGTTACTTTAATCGAAAAACATCGAGATCTTGGAGGAAGAGCTAGAGTATTTCAAAAAAATGGCTTCATTTACGATGGTGGACCAACAGTAATAACTGCTCCATATTTGATAAATGAATTATTTGAATTATTTCAAAAAAAACCAGAAGATTATATAAAACTCACTCCACTAAAAGTTTGGTATCAATTCATTTTCGAGGATAAATCAAAATTTAATTACTCTGGGGACGAGCTAGAGATGAAAAAACAAATAAAAGAGATAAATGAAAAAGATGTTAAGGGTTATGAAAAATTAGTCAATTTTACAAAAAAAATTTTTGACAAAGGTTTCACGGAGCTTGCTGATGTACCCTTTGATAAACCATTTGTAATGATGCAGCAATTGCCAGCACTACTAAAACTAAAAAGTTATAAATCTGTTTATTCTTTAGTCTCCTCATATATAGAAAATGAAAAATTAAGGAGAATGCTTAGTATGCACCCATTATTAGTTGGGGGAAATCCTTTTACTACAACTTCAATTTATGGATTAATCTTATACCTAGAAAAAAAATGGGGTATTCATTACTCAATGGGTGGAACAGGAAATATAATCAAGGGTTTTGAAAAATTAATGGATGAAGTCGGGATTAAAATAATTAAAGGTCACGAAGTTACCAAAATTATTTCAAACAAAAAAAAAATTACCAGTATCCAATTAGATGATCAAACAATAATAGAGTCTAGCAATGTAATTTGTAACGCTGATCCTCCTGCTGTTTACGAGAAAATGTTAAATGGGAACGCAAGTAATTCATTTCTTTTTAGATGGAAAAAAAACCGAATGGAATATTCAATGGGATTATTTGTCTATTACTTTGGTACCAAAAAAAAATACGATAATGTTGAGCACCATACTATTAAGTTTGGAAACAAATATAAAGAACATCTAGATGACATTTTCAATAATAAAAAATTGAACAACGATATTAGTTATTATCTTCACAGACCCTCTGCAACCGATAAAACTATGGCTCCCGAAGGCAACGATTGCTTTTATGTTTTAGTCCCGGTGCCAAATAATCAATCAAAAATTGATTGGTCTGTTGAAGGAGAAAAAATGAAAAATTTGGTTATTGATAAAATGCAAAATGATTTAATGCCAGATCTCAAAAATAATATTGTAGAAGATTTTTATTTAACCCCTGATTACTTTGAAAGAGATTTAAATACAAAATATGGTTCAGGTTTTTCAATCCAACCAAAATTTTCTCAATCTGCATATTTTAGATTTCACAATAAGTCTGAGATATACAAAGGACTTTATTTTGTTGGTGCAGGAACCCATCCTGGAGCAGGTGTACCTGGAGTGCTTTCGTCAGCTAAGGTATTAGAAAAGATTTTATGATGTCTGATAAAAATTACTTATCAGTTTATGCAAAATCTTTTAATTGGGCGGGTTTTTTTTTACCAAAAAAAACATATAAAAAATGCTCTGCGTTGTATAATTTTTGTAGAGTTGCCGACAATATTGCAGACGATGAAGAAAAATTAGAAGTTAAAGAAATTAAATTCAAACAATTTAAAAAAGATTTTGTTGAAAAGAATTTTGATAATCAAATTGTTAAAAATATGTGGGACCTTATTGATGAATTTAAAATTTCAGTAAAAATTATCGAAGATCTATTAGATGGTATAAATTCAGATATAAAAGATAAGGTGATATTAAATTCAAAAAAAGACCTTTTAATTTATTCTTACAGAGTTGCTGGAACTGTTGGTTTAATGATGGCAAAAATTTTAAAAGTTAATAAAAAAAGCTCACTTAAGTCAGCTATTGATCTCGGTATCGCAATGCAACTTACAAATATATCAAGAGATGTGATTGAAGATTCAAAAATAAATAGATTTTATATAAATAAAAATTTTGAGGAAATTACATCGACTATAGATCTTGCAGATACCTTTTATAAGAATTCCTTTTATTCTATAAAAGACATTCCAATAAGTTTTAGATTTTCAATTTTAGTTGCAAGAAGGATCTACCGAAAAATAGGCTATAATATTCTAAATAAAAAAACTTTTGAAAATTATAAAAATTCAGGAAAAATCTATGTATCCAATATTGAAAAGAGTATAGAGACTATTTTTGCAATTTTTGATCTTATAAAGTTATCTCTAACCAATATTAAAGAAAATCAGATTCAACATGATCATTTTTTAATTAACGAGGAAATAAATCTAGATGAGAGAATTTGACTATGTCATTATTGGTGGAGGCTGTGCTGGTTTATCTTTAGCATATGAATTGGAAATTCATGAAAAGCTTAAAGATAAAACTTTGGCGATTATAGAGCCAAGAGATGTATATAAAAGAGACAAAACTTGGTCTTTTTGGAAAGTAACATCTCACAATTTTGATGATTGTGTAAAAAAAAATTGGGAAAATTTTTCAATTAATATTCCTAAAAAAACTAACTATTTGGAGTGTAAAAGTTCACCATATCAAAGTATTGACAGTGGTTTATTCTATGAAAAAATTAACAATAAACTAAATGAAAATAAAAATATTTCCTACTTTAAAGATGTCAGTGAAATTAGTTTAAAAAATTCTTTTATTTTTAATAGCGTACCATTCATTAAAAAAGATTATCGAAATCTTTGGCAACATTTTTGTGGAGTGGAAATCGAAACTAAAAATAATTTTTTTGATGATGAAATTTTTAATCTTATGGATTTTGATTGTGATCAAAGAGAAAGTGTTCATTTTTTTTATACCTTACCCTACTCAAAAAATACTGCTTTAGTTGAAACCACTTGGTTGTCTAAAATTAATGATAATTCTCAAAAAGATTATGACAAACAGATAAAAGACTACATTGAAAATCATCTAAATTTGAAAGATTACAAGATAATTTATAAAGAGGAAGGTGCGATACCTTTATTTTACCCAGTCGATGAGAGTGAAAAAAATAAAATTAATATTGGAACTGCTGGTGGTATGACTAGATTAAGCACAGGTTATACTTTTCTTAATATTCAAGAACATAGTAAATATATTAGAGAAAATATTGAAAATATTGCTAATGTTAAAAAATATAAAATTAGCACCAAATATCAATTTTTAGATGAAATATTTTTAAGAGTTCTTGAAAAACATCCAGAAAAAATGTCCGATATATTCTTTAAAATGTTTAAGGCTTCACCAAAGACTGTTATAAAATTTTTGTCCAATAAAAGCAATTTTTTCGAGGATTTGTCTATTATTTTAAGAATGCCTAAATTGACTTTTATAAAAGCATTATTTTATTAGTAGAATTTTAAAATGAATAACAGATCAAAAAAAATAAATTTCAATCATTCTTTCATTTTTTTTTTAGTTTGTAATATTTTTTCATTGATAGCTTTTAATTTAAACACTTTGTCAATTTCACCATTTATTTGTTTGTTGTTAATTTTAAGTATCGGTATATCTCATGGATCACTTGACGATGTAAAAGGAAGAAAACTTTTTCAAATTTTTGAAATTAAAAAATTTTATATTTTTTACTTGGCATATATTTTAATAGCTATCATAGTTATAATTTTATGGATACTCATACCATATGTTTCTTTAATCATTTTTTTAACGGTTGCCTCATATCATTTTGGAAAAGAAGACACTCAGTTTTTAATTGTTGAAAACTCATATTACAATCAATTTTTATTTTTGTTAAAAGGTTCTTTAATAGTTTTTGCACCAATGTATTTCCATTTCAATGAGACAATATCAATATTCAAATTACTATTTATTGAAAATGAAAATTTCTATAATTTTTTAGATTTAATAGAGTCTAAAAAGATATTGTTATATTGTATTATTCTATCAACTTTAGCAAACATTCTACTATTTACAAAAAATTTTGAGCTAAAGAAATTCACAATATTTTTAGATTATTTTTCAATTATAATAATAAATTATTATTTTTCTCCATTAGTAGCTTTTACAATTTATTTCTGCTTTTTACACTCTGTAAGACATAGTATCTCATTAATGTCTGAATTAGACAGGGACGACCTTGGTAATGGATTTAAAATCTTTGTAAAAAAGGCTTTACCACTAACAATTATTACAGCTATTTTTTGTGTAATTGGCCTTTATTTACTAAATAATACTTACAATTTAGAAAGTTCAATTCTTAAAATTATATTTATAGGTTTGGCGTCTTTGACCTTTCCACATATATTGCTTGAGTATTTAATTGAAAAAAATGAAAAATAAACATTTGAAAATATTACTTTCTGCGCCAAGAGGTTTTTGTGCAGGTGTTGAGAGAGCTATAGAAATTGTAGAAAAATCAATCAAAAAATTTGGTGCTCCAGTTTATGTTCGCCATGAAATTGTACATAATAAATATGTTGTAGACGATTTAAAAAATAAGGGCGCCATCTTTGTTGAGGAGCTCGAGGAGATAGAAGATAAAACAAGGCCAGTTATTTTTTCTGCGCACGGTGTTCCAAAAAAAATACCGGAAGATGCTAAAAACTATAACATGACTTATATAGATGCTACATGTCCATTGGTATCCAAAGTACATAGAGAAGCGGAAAATTTACATAAAGCTGGGTATCATTTAATTTTGATAGGACATCAAAATCACCCTGAAGTAATCGGTACCATGGGTCAATTACCAGGAGGATCAATTGATCTTGTTCAAAATGAGGACGAGGCCAAAAAATATAAACCTCACAACAACAAAAAAATTTCATATGTTACCCAAACAACGCTATCAGTAGATGATACAAAAGATATAATTCAAATCTTAAAAGATAGATTTCCTAATATAAAAGAACCAATGAAAGAAGATATTTGTTACGCCACAACGAATAGACAATTGGCTGTAAAAAATATTGCAAAAAAATGTGATTTATTTTTTGTAATTGGTAGTAGAAATTCATCTAATTCAGTTAGATTAGTAGAAGTTGCAAAAAGATCTGGCTGCTCTAACTCGCTATTAATTCATTCACAAAGTGAAATACCATTCGATTTAATTAAAGATTCAAATATAATTGGAATTTCCTCTGGGGCTTCCGCACCAGAAATTTTGGTCAATAATTTTATAGATGAGCTAAAAAATAAATTTACAGTCAGTATAGATGAAGTAGAAATAATTAAGGAAAACGTTGTTTTTAAAGCACCGAAGAAATTAAACTAAAATGGCTGTTTATACGAAAATAAGTAAAAAAGATATTTCTTATATTAATAGAAAATTTGATATAGAAAAAATTTTAGAATTTAAAGGTATAAA
>LULJ01001224.1_pt1 | contig 12766 bp, 9 predicted proteins | sample 728171 | NCBI WGS metagenome assembly LULJ01 (sample SAMN03860292, study PRJNA289734) | marine metagenome | biome: seawater column; feature: ocean; material: water; isolation source: Red Sea water column Station 169 - depth 25m | place: Saudi Arabia: Red Sea | collected 2011-10-15 | depth 25 m
ATTAATATAGTTTTCCCTAACGAAAGGTGTTTTTCCCTTAGGATGAGCATTTGCATAATCTAATTGGTCAGTAATTTTATCATTATTATTTAATATAATTTCAACTTTTGCCCCCTGAGCTTTCTGTAAAGGATCACTCACGTCATAATATTTCTTATTCCATTCATCACTTTCAAACGTTTCAATTTTATTCCATAAATCAATAGTTTCTTTTCTTCTTTTTCTATTTTCTGTGTAACTTTTTTCGTGGTGCCATTCACCGTCTTCAAGCGCTACTGCAAATATATACATTGCAGAATGATCGAGTGTTTCTCTAGAGGCCTCAGGACTATATTTTTCTTTGTCATTACTTCCACTTCCCATAACTATGTGAGTGTACTCTTTCGTAAATATATTTATTTTTTTAATTTCCTTAGTGTCTTTAATCTTTTTTCTCATATTAAATGCTAAATCAATTAACGAGTTTCCGTGATATCCAGCTGAATGTTCTTTTGTAAACGTATTTAATATTCCTTCTCTCGGTTCATTGGACTCAGGAAGTTGAATTTTAATCTCTTCGCTAATTTTTTTTAATAAAATTTGAACAATTCCATAATCACCTTCCCAAACAGGACTTGGAGAAGTATCTCCTCTGATCGCTCTATCTATTGCGTCAATTGCATTTTTTCCAACTAATCCAGGAGCATATGCTTTCCAACTTGACAACTTACCTTTTCTACCTTGTCTTGTAAAAACTGAGGTATGGGCACTCCACTGTATTGCTTGGTAAATTGTTTCAGTATCAAGTTTTAATAGTTTACCTAGCCCACTTGTAATAGCTGGACCTAGATGACCAACGTGATCTATTCGGTTAGGATTAAGAGCGATAGATAACGATAACCTTAATTGTGTCTCATAACTAGTAGCAATAGCTTTTACTAATTCTTCCCCATTACAATTTTTTTGCTGAGCCACGGCTAGTATTGTGGGTATACAATCTCCGGGATGACATGTTTCTTTAGCCATTATATTATCATGAAAATCTAATTCTCTTACAGCAACAGCATTAGCCCATGCAGCCCACTGACAATCATATTTTTTATTTTGATCTAAACCAAAAAGAGTCGATCCAGAATTATTTTCAAACTTCATTGCTTGAGCTCTAGCAATTTTGACTGCTTTATTATTCAAAGCAGCGATTGCAACCCCTGCGTTATCTATAATTCTATTGCCAACCATATCTGAAATTTCTTTAGTTAAACTCCAATTTTCTGCAGCCATATTTGCAATAAGCCATGCTAGTTGATTTTTTTTTTCTAATTTTGTTCCAGGTTTTTGAAGTTTAATTGTGTATGATTTCATAATATGAAATGACATTTTACATATTGAACTTAAGTCTAATATCGTGTTAACTTTTGTCAATTATATATAACAACTAACAAACAAAATGGGAGAATATATGATAAGATTAATGAAAAAGTTTTTTGCTTTATCTACATTCTTATCTGCCCTAACTTTTGCTGCAATTGCAACAACGTCTGCTAAAGCGGAAACGTTCGCTACAAAAGCGTGTGATCCAATACAAGTAGTAATTCACGCTTCTTATGGAGGTGGAACTGATACGACTGCAAGAATGATGTCTATTAGATCAAGAAGAACTCTAAAAGCTGATATGCAAATTGTAGGTAAAAGAGGTGGATCAGGTGCTAAAGCTCAAAACTACACTTTAACTAGACCAAAAGATGGTTGTACAATAATGGCTCTAACTGAGTCTCACTTGTATACTATGGCTAGAGGAAAATCTGACATGAAGATCGATGATCTTGTTGGAGTTGCTAGAGCTATGGAAGAACCAACTTTTATTGTTGTTAACGCTAAAAATAAAGAGTTAAGCACAATTAAAAAGTTTATCAAAAGATCAAAAAAGAAACCTATTGTAACTGCTATCGCATCTATCGGAGGAACAGAGCACATTGGAATGTATAACTATTCTAAAACTGCAGATGTACCTTTCAAAGCGGTATCATTTGGATCAGGAGCTCAAAGCTTACAAGCATTAGCTTCTGGTAAAGTAGAGGCTTCTTTACTTAACCCTTCTGAAGCAGCAGCTTTAATCGAAGATAAAAAAATTAAAGCAATTTTATTGTTACATGACAAAAAAATGGCTGACTATCCAAAAGTACCAACTTCATACTCAATGGGTCATGAAGTAAAAGTTGTAACTACAAGAGGTTACGCTGTACTTAAAGGAACGCCTCAAGATAGAATTGATGCGCTTTCAAAAGGAATGGTTAAAGCTATGCAACATGAAACTTTTGGAAATTATCTTAAAGGTGCATCTCTAGACCCTAAAACTAGCCCAGCTGGTACAGAGGTTTGGGATAAGCAACTTAAAGAAAATTACAAAAAAGCTGCAGAAGCTCTTAAAGGTTTAGGTTTAACTAATTAGTTAATGTCTGACCAAAAAAAAATACATGATTTCGCGCCCAGAACTTTGGGCGCGGGATTTGTTCATAAAAGAGATTTAGTACTCGCGATAATTTTAGTCGCTTTTGGAGCCTTTATGTATTATGAGGCTAGTAAGTTTCCTGAAGCACCAGCAATATTAGGAGATACACTTAACGCTGATGTATTTCCAAAAATGTTGATTACAATAATATTTTTGTTGGTTGCAATTATACCTTTCGAATTCAAATTAACCCCTGAAAAAGTAGCTAAGATTGACAAAGATCGGGATGATAAAACTTTAACAATTACTTGGTTAACGATTTTACTATTATTAACAATAGTATCTTTTGCTGAATATTTAGGAGCTGTAGTAACAATGGTTATTACTTGCTTGGCACTACCGCTACTGTGGGGTGAAAGGAATTATATTGCAGTAATTATTTATTCAATCTTATTCCCAGGATTTGTTTACTTATTATTTAATAAACTCTTAGGTTTATATTTTAACCCAGGTATTTTGGAGGCATTCAAATAGTATTATGGAAGATGTATTAAGAGGTTTTCAATTATTAATGGAGGTGCAAAACTTAGCCTTAATTTTTGGCGGGGTTTTGATTGGAGTACTTGTTGGCGCTTTACCAGGACTGAGTTCGCCAATGGCTATAGCTTTACTAATGCCATTTACAATTAGTCTAGATCCGGTTGCGTCAATATCAATGATGGCTGCTCTATATTGTGCAGGAACTTTTGGTGGCTCCATCACGGCAATATTAATTAATGCACCAGGAGCACCACCAGCGGTAGCTACTGCTTTGGATGGATATATGATGGCAAAAAATGGTGAACCAGGAAGAGCTCTTGGTTTAGCGGCGATCTGTAGTGTGTTAGGTGGAATTTTTGCAATTATAATATTTTTGTTTGCTACACCACTACTTGCAGAGATTGCTCTTAAGTTTGGACCAGTTGAATATTTTGGACTAACATTATTCGCTTTATCTATGTTAGCCGCAATGAGTGGAAAATCATCTATAAGAAATTTAATAGCTGGAGCTATGGGAGTTTTAGTATCAACAATAGGCGTACACTTAGCAACTGGTGTAGAAAGATATGAATTTGGTGTTCCTGAATTAACAGAAGGAATTAAGTTTGTCCCAGTTCTAATAGGACTTTTTGCGATGTCCGAACTACTCAATCAATCAAAAACATTAAATGCAGCAGTAGAAAGAATGTCAGCGAAAGCTTTAAAACTTCCAACAATGGCAGAACTTAAAGAACTAAAAGGTACAATTTTAAGATCATCTGGATTAGGGACATTCATAGGTATTTTACCTGCTGAAGGAGCGACTGTAGCTGCAATGATGGGTTACAATGAAGCGAAAAGGTTTTCTAAAACTCCAGAAAAATTTGGTACGGGATGTGCCGAAGGTATCGCTGGGCCAGAAGCTGCCAATAATGCTGCAGCTGGTGGAGCGATGGTTCCAACTCTTGCTTTAGGAATACCTGGTAGTGGAACAACAGCATTAATTTTGGCTGCATTAGTAATGCACGGTTTTAGACCTGGACCTTATCTGATTTCAGAAACTCCACACTTAGTTTATGCAATATTTGGCGCAATGTTATTTGCTAACTTTGCCTTTTTAGGAATTGGTTTAGTGGGAGCCAAGTTCTTTTCATATGTAACGTTTATTCCAAAAAGATTTTTATGGCCATCAGTATTTATTTTCTCTTTAATCGGATCATATGCTTACAGTTCAGCAATTTTTGATGTTTGGGTAATGCTAATCTCAGGTATCATTGGTTATTTTGCATTGAGAAACGGATTTTCTCCAGCTCCATTCGTAATGGGACTGATATTAGGAAAAATGGTAGAGGAAACATTCACTCAATCAATGGTGATTTATGAGAGTAATTTTTTCAATTTCTTTGAAAGTGGAGTATTTATCTTCTTCATAATTCTTACTTGCATCAGTCTTACAACACCTTTCTGGGGTACAATCCGCAAAAAATTAGCTGCAAAAAAAGTTGAGTAGGGATTTCAATAAAAACAAAGTTGCAGTTCTCACTGGCGCAGCAAAGAAAATTGGAAGATCAACAGCGATAAAATTAGCTGAGCAAGGTTTCAATATACTAATTCATACTGGTGGCAAAAGTATCGAGGAAGCTAAAGATACAATAAAATTACTTGAAAAATTTAAAATTAAATCAAACTACGTTACAGGAGACCTAGCAAATTTAGAAACAATCAACATCATTAAAGATGCAGCTTTAAAACTAGGAACACCATCTGTTCTTGTAAATAATGCCGGATTGAGAATCCATGAGCATTTCGAAAAGATAGATTATAAAGATTGGAAAAAAGTTATGACTGTGAATGTCGATGCTTCATTTTTATGTGCACAAGCTTTAATTAATTATATGGTAAAACAAAAATGGGGACGGGTAATTAATATTGGTGGTTTATCAGCACATATAGGGGCAAAAGAAAGAGCTCACGTTGTAACTTCAAAAGCAGCTTTAGTTGGTTTAACAAAAGCTATTAGTATGGAATTTATAGAGAAAGGTGTAACTTGTAATTGCGTTGTTCCTGGATTTATTGAAGATTTTGATAGCAAAGAAACTAAACTAAGTGGTCACTGGTTGCGCCACCCTCAAACACCTAGTTTGGTACAAAATAGATTTGGAAATCCAGATGAAGTTGCGGAAGTCATAGCGAATCTTTGCAAGAAAGAAGCTGATTATATAAATGGACAGACTCTTCATGTGAATGGTGGTAGTTATACTCCATGACAATTTCAGAAGATTTTTCTAAATGGGCAAAAAATTTATCGACTAAAGATATTTCTGATAAGTCAAAGAAGACTTTAAGTTATCTAATTAAAGATATTTGTGGAATTATACTTTCTGCAAGAAATGAAAATTATGTTCAAAGTCTTGTTAAAGCTTATAAAGGATCAGGAAAATTTATTTCATTAGGACATGGGAGTGACTTTGATATTTCCTCCTCTGCTATAATTGCGGGCACTGCCGCACATGGTGAAGACTTCGATGATACATTTGAAGGAAATCCTATGCATGTTGGAGCTTGTATGATTCCAGCTATATTAGCTGCAGCGCAAAGATTTAATTTAAATGGTGATCAGATTTTAAAAAGTTTAGCTGTAGGTACAGAGTTAATGTGTAGATTAGCCTTAGTAGCGCCAACTGCTATGCACAAACAAGGTTTTCATCCTACTGCCGTTTGCGGTACCTTTGGCGTAGCAGCTGGACTTTCATCTGTCTTAAATCTATCAGAAAAACAGATGGTATCTTCATTAGGAATAGCTGGTAGTTTTACTTCAGGAATTATCGAATATCTTGCAGAGGGTTCTTGGACTAAAAGAATTCATCCTGGATGGTCTGCCAACTCAGGGATAAATTCTGTTTTAATAGCTCAAACAGATTTTTATGGACCTAGGACAGTCTTCGAGGGTGATCACGGTTTCTTTAGTGCTTTTGCAATTAAAGAGGTAAAAAGAGATTATTCTAAATTAACCGATTCTTTAGGTTCAAGGTGGGAAATAGAAAATTTGGCTTTTAAACCATTTGCTTGCGGAACTATGGCTCAGCCATTTGTAGATTGTGCAATTAAATTAAGAGACAAAATAAAAGACTTTAAAAAGATTAAATCTATAAAGGCAAAAGTTGGAGAGGGTACAGTACATCGGTTATGGGAGCCTTCTAAAGAAAAAAAGAAACCTTCCACACCATACTCTGCAAAATTTTCTGTCCCGTACTGCGTCGCTGTAGGATTCATAAGAAAAGACGCAGGATTAAAAGAATTTGATGAGAAAAGCATAAATGATAAAGAAATTTTAGATTTAGCTAATAAAGTTGAGTATGAAGTTGACCCAAATGATGAATATCCAAAAAATTATACTGGAACTTTGACTTGTATTACCGAAGAGGGAGAATTCACTGAACATCAACCTTGTTTTAGAGGTGGTAGAAAACAACCCTTGACAGAAAATGATATTTAACTTAATAGAATGGATTATTCTATTTTATTACCTCAAACGATTTCAACTAATAGTGCAATATTTTTAATTTTTTTTAATTTTTTAACATGTTTTATATCAACTGCACTTAGCCTGGGTGGAGGAATGTTAATGCTTGTGGGATTATCATTTATTTTACCAACAACAGCTTTAATACCAGTACACGGGCTTATACAGCTTGGTTCTAATTTTGGAAGAATTTTTGTTTCAATTAAAGATTTAGATAAAAAGATTATTTTGCCTTTTGTCATTGGAACAATAGTGGGGTCTCTTTTTGGAGCAAATATAGTTGATTATCTATCTCCTGGAGTAGGACAAGTTGGGGTAGGTTTATTTATATTATATTCTTTATTTGGTACTTTTCCGCCACTAGGGAGAAAATATATTTTAGTTGGGGGTATCGCTACTACAATTATGTCGATGTTGTTTGGCGCATCAGGACCAATAGTTTCAACTCTGATAAGAAATATGGGTTTTAATCCTACAAAGCATGTGACAATTCATGGAGCGTTCATGACTTCACAACATCTATTTAAATCAATTGGTTTCTTTTTTATTGGTTTTGCTTTTCAAGAATATATTCTACTGGTTGCTACAATGATTTTTGTAGGTTTTTTTGGTACTTATTTTGGAAAAAAAATATTAATTTCAAAAGGTAAGCACTACTTTCAAAAAGTTTTAACAATCATTTTACTATTAGGCGGAATAAGAATTATTTACTTGGGTCTACAAAATTTAAATCTATTATAGTTTAAACTAAAACTTCGCCTCTCATTAAAGGTCTGAAAGTTCTAAAAAAAATTGCAGATTTTGCAAAGGGTTTACCATTTTTATTTTCGATTATTGCACCTGCTGTCATTATACCTGATGGATTTCCTGCACGTAATTCTAAAGGATCTGAATTTTTTCTTTTAACTTTGTTTGGAATAGTTCCATCAATAGCTGCAGCAACCCCAATATTTACACCTGCAGTACCCATTATAGCTTTATGAGTTTTTTCCATTGAAAACATTCTAGTTGTAATATCTTGATCATTGGAACTAATTTTTGTTTTATCTAAACTTACATAATCTTTCGGGGAAGTTACAATTCCTATTCGAGGTGTATTCATAGGAGCTTCATTTTCAGAATTTGAAAGGCCTATGATGTGTGCAGATTTTCTTCTAATTTTTTGAATTAAATTCATTTTGTCAGTTTTAGCGTCAAGTTCATCTGGCGTTTCTGTTCCTTTAAGACCTATATCTTCTGCAAGTAAATACACTAATGGGGTAGCTGCATCGACAATGCTTACTTTTATTTTTCCATAATCTTTTATTTCAATTTCATCTATTACATTGCCAGTTGGAAGAAGTTTGCCTGTTCCTGATCCTCCTGGTTCGATATAGTCTAATCTAACTTTAGATCCTGCGCCATGAACGCCAGCAATAGAGTAATCTCCTTCTATTAAAGGTTTTCCATCTTTAACTTGAAAAGTTGAATGTATAATCTTATCAGTATTGACTTGATAAATTCTAACCAAATTCTCTCCCTCTTTTGCTTTTATTATGCCTTCTTGAACTGCATATGGACCAACAGCGCCAGATAAATTACCACAATTGTTGTTCCACTCCGCAATAGGTTTATCTATAGCAATTTGAATAAAATTATAATCTATGTCAGCATCATCTCTCTCTGAAGGGCTTATTATTACGCATTTTGATACTGAAGATACTCCACCTCCCATCCCATTAAGCTGTCTTTGATTTGTATCTGGACTGCCAATAACTTTTAAAAATAATTCATTTAATTTATTTTGATCGGAAGTGGGCAAATCTTTTTTCTGAAAAAAAACACCTTTGCTAGTTCCACCTCTATAGTAAGTAGCTTTAATCCATTTTTGGCTCATTATATTTAAGCTTCCTTGTAAGCGGTTGGCAAAATACCGCCGTTCTTCCAAAAGACAACTTCTTCAGGAACATCTAATCTAACATTAAGTTTTATATCAATTACATCTCCTGTTTCTTTGTGAATTTTCATTTGCACTTTCTTTTGATTATCATTTATTTTATCGAGACCTAAGATACTAAATTGATCATTACTTTGAATTCCTATTTCTTCAATTCCTTGCCCTTTTTCAAATTCTAGTGGCAATAATCCCATACCTATTAAATTATGAGCCACAGCCATAATTTTCTCCAGCTATAACTATTATTTCTTTATTCTCTTTTTTATACTCCATTGCAACTTCATAAAGTCTTCTCACTTTATTTTCTGGATATTTAACAGTTAAACTTCCCTCTTGATTAGGTGTCATCAAATTTCTAAGTCTTAAACTTGCAAAAGTTGATCTTGCAACAATCTCATGATTAGCTCTTCTTGTTAAATAATTATTAAAATCTTTTGAATCAATCCCAAGCTCAGTTAAATAATCCCATGCAGCAGTACCCTTAGTGATAACACTTGATGGTGAAATATGATCTGTTGTAACTGAGTCTCCTAAAAGCACAATTGGTCTTGCTAATTTTATATCTTTGATTTCGTTATTTTCAGCCTTCTTCATATACGGTGGTTTTTTAATGTAAGTGCTATCAGGCCAATCATAATTATTTGAGTTAGAAACATTTAAATTTTCCCATAATTCTCCGCCATCATTTACTTCTTTATACTTTTCTTTAAAAGTTTCAGATTTATAAAATTGGTCAATAATCTTATTCACTTCATTATTTGAAGGCCAAACATTTTTAAAATAAATATCATTTCCTTTAGTATCTTTTCCTAAAGCATCTTTAGATAAATCTTTTTTTACTGAGCCAAGTATTGAAAATAAAACTACTAACGCAGGAGATGCTAAGTAAGATGCTCTTATATTTGGGTGTATCCTACCTTGAAAATTTCTATTTCCAGATAAAACTGCAACAGAAAAAACTTTTTCTTTTTCAATTGTGTTTGCTAAGTTCTCTTCTAATGGACCTGAACTTCCGTTACAAGTAGTACAACCAAATCCAACGACATTAAAACCAAGTTCATCTAAATATTTTTGTAAACCAGATTTTTTTAAGATTTCAGCTGTAACTTTACTACCGGGTGCAAAAGATGTTTTTATTTTATTTTTCTTTTTAAAACCAAGGTTAATTAATTTTTTTGCAATTAAACCCGCTGCTATAACATTTTTTGGATTTGCAGTATTTGTACAGCTTGTGATAGCAGCTATCATAATATCTGCATCTTTAATTTTATAACCTTGAGTGGGCACTTCGAATTCGTCATCCCTGAGGTCTTTGTTATAAAGCATTTTAGAATGTGTATTAATCTCTTTTGAGAATTTATCTAAATCAATTTTATCTTCAGGATTTTTTGGTCCTGATACACATGGCTCTATCGTGGACAAGTCTAAATCTAGAACCCGATTATACTCTGGAGTTGTATTAGATTTTCTCCATAAATTTTGGCACTTCGAATATTCTTCAACAATTTTTATTTCCTCTTCTGTCCTCCCTGTCATACTCAAATAATTTAAAGTTGCTTTATCTACAGGAAACAAAACTGCTGTTGCACCGTATTCTGGTGCCATATTTGAAATAGTTGCTCTATCACCAACAGTTAAATTTTCAACTCCTTCACCACAAAATTCAATAAAACTACCCACTACTTTGCTGTCTCTTAATAACTTTGTTATGTACAAGACTAAATCTGTTGATGTAATTCCCTCTTTAAGTTGTTTCGTTAAATTCACACCTACGACCTCTGGTACAGACATTGGTATTGTTTTTCCTAACATTGAAATTTCTGCTTCTACTCCGCCTACACCCCAACCTAAAACTCCTATAGCATTAACCATTGGCGTATGGCTATCAGTACCGATGCAAGTATCGGGGGGATTTAAATTTAATTTTTCTAATATTCAATATTTACTTGATGGCAAATTCCTACTCCAGGCGGAATAACATTTACTTTATCCAAATATTTTGAGCACCACCTTAAAAAAGAAAAACGTTCAGAATTTCTTTCATATTCTTTTCTTAAATTTTCAATTTCAGCTTTCTCACTACCAAAATGATCTACTTGTAATGAGTGATCAATTACTAGATCAACAGGGACATTTGGTTGAATATCTTTTGAGTTTATTCCTTTTTTTTGCAAAGCTTCTCTATAAGCCAGAAAGTCTACTAACATGACTTTACCTAAGATATCATGACTTAAAATCCTATTTGGGGCAAAATTTATAGGGTTTCCTAATTTTTTCTCTAAAATTGATTTTACTTGCTCTTCGGCATTGTTGTTTAGACCTAACAAATTTTGCCGAATAATGTTTTCTATTAATATTCTATAAGTATAGGGAACTTTATCTATGTCTTTAATGTTACTTATATCTACAAAATCATATTCTTTATTATTAATACTAATTTTTTTAAATTCTTTAGGTATCATAGAAATTCTTTTAACTTATTAATAAAAAGAATTATATAATATACTTAAAAAACTTAAAAATAATAGGCTATAACAGCTCAAATAATTATGAATTCAAGAAAAAGATATAAAAAATCTGAATTAATTAATTTTACATATAATATTTTGAAGAAAGTAGGCTTAAATAATTCAAATTCTAAAATAATTTCAGATTTAATTATAAGAGCAGATGAAAGAGGAGTTTGGTCACATGGTATAGTTAGACTGCCAGTCTATGTAAATAGAATTGAGAAAAAAGCAGCTAAAAAGAATCCAAATTTTAAATTCAAAAAAATTTCAAATAATATTTTTCATTTATCCGGGGATAATGGTCTTGGGTATTTAGCTGCCAATGCGGGTATAAAAAAATGTGTTTCTTTAGCCAAAGAAAAAGGTATAGGTCTAGTTGCGATAAGTAAAAGCAATCATTTCGGCATGGCCGCCAATTATTTAGAATTTGCATCAAAAAATAAATGTATTGCATGGGTATACACCAATGCTTCAAAAGCATTACCGCCTCATGGTGCTATGGCTCCTTTTTTTGGTACAAGCCCTTTTGCATTTGGATGTCCGACAAAAAATAAAAATAAGCCTTTTATCTTAGATATGGCTTCATCCTCCGTAGCAAGAGGTAAATTAAAATTCGCAGCTCAAAAAAAAATCAAAATACCTTTCGGATATGCTTTAGATAAATTTGGGAAACCTACCAATGATGGGTCAAAGGCTGTTGAAGGTATTATGTTACCTTTTGGAGGAATGAAAGGTGCTGGTATATCCTGGATGATGGATATAGTAGCAGGTATTTTTACTGGAGCAAACCATAGTGGTAAAGTTAAAAATGCAATCAATGATTTTTCTGGCCCATCAAATGTAGGACACTTAATGATTTGTATGAGGACAGATTTATTTCAGTCACATAATAGTTTTATAAAAAAAATTGAATTTGGTTTTAAAAAAGTAAAAAAACTGAAAAAGGCAAAAGGTTTTAAGACAATTATGCACCCAGGAGAACCAGAATATTTAAATTATCTTTCAAATAAAAAAAAAGGTATTAGTCTATCCAAGGGAATAATTATTGAGCTCAATAAACTAGCACAAAAATATAAAGTAAAGACTCCTTTTAAAATTTAGCTGCTGATTTTCCAGCAATTTTTCCAAAAACTGCTCCAGACGTAAGCCCGCTACCTCCGGGGTAATTAAAATAAAAAATTCCACCAATTATCTCACCCGCTGCAAATAACCCTTTAATAGGTTTTCTAAATTTATTTAAAACCTGGCAATTTTTATCTACCTTTAATCCTCCGAAAGTAAAAGTTATTCCACATGTAACACCATAAGCATAAAATGGTGGCTTATCAATCAAGTTTGCCCAATTAGTTTTATTTATTTTTAATCCAATTGTTTTTTTTCCGTCTTTAATTGTTGGGTCAAACCTAATATTTTTTGTAACAGCATTATTATATAAAAAGATTGTTTTTAAAGCTTTTGATCTGTTCATTCCTTTGATTTTGTATATTAAATCTTTAATAGAGTTAGCTTTAACCATTGTTGCAGATTTTACATCATACTCTGGGTATAACATATGGCGTACTTTTTTATCAAAAATTTGCCAACCAACTTGTTTAGGTTGGTTTATTACTTCACGTCCAAATTTAGCATAAGTAAAATTCCTAAAATCTTCTCCCTCATCAATAAATCTTTCACCTTTCAGATTTAAAACTATTCCCCAAGGATAACTGATTTTTCTATACTTATTACTAATTTTTAAGTCACTAAACTCAGGACCATTCATGTCATGGAAAACTGCATGACATCCTGACCAGTTCCCAAATGGCATAGCTCCGATTTTCAAGGCCATACTTAATCCATCACCTGTATTG
>LULJ01002468.1_pt1 | contig 12730 bp, 12 predicted proteins | sample 728171 | NCBI WGS metagenome assembly LULJ01 (sample SAMN03860292, study PRJNA289734) | marine metagenome | biome: seawater column; feature: ocean; material: water; isolation source: Red Sea water column Station 169 - depth 25m | place: Saudi Arabia: Red Sea | collected 2011-10-15 | depth 25 m
TTCTTTATGATCTCATTTTTATCGTTATAAATTTTGGTCAAAATTCTCACTTCGTTCTTACCTATAAAAATAAGAGATATGATAGAATTCTTTAAAAAATATTTTTTTGTAATTTCATTAAAATTATAAGTTTCTAAGACATCTAATTTTTCTTTTATAAGATTTAGATCTTCAAGATCCTCTGAAGGAAGTAAATAATTAATTAATTGGTATCTTTTGTTTGTTTTATTCCAATTTTCATAAATTGGGTTATTTGAAAAAATTGAAATATTATTTCCATTTTCATTTATTATTATTGGTATAAACAAAAATCTTTCTCTAAGAATTTGCGATGGAAAAATATTTTTTTTCTCTAAATATTTATAGATTTTTTTTTTATTAAATGACACTCCTAGATTTAAATGATATTTTTGATCTATAAATTTTTCTTCTTTAATAGAAAATGTTTCGACCATACCTTTGATCTCATTAAGTTTGATTGAATCAATTTTTTTAAAATCTGAAGATTTTATTAAGGAATAAATTAATTCAAAAAAAGCATTTTTAAATCCTAGGTCAATTACTTTATTTTTATCGAAATTCATTTCAAATGGCTGAGAAATTTCAATATCATTGATTTCAAAAGATTTTGCTTCAACAGTTTCTGTGGAAAAAAAAAATATTATTAAAGCTAGAGTAGAAAAAAAAATATATAATCGTTTGATATAATACATACTTAAATTTAAAACCTATATTAATGAATAAAAATCTCTTTACCTATAAAAAAAGTGGGGTCAATATTGATGCTGCAGATAAATTTGTAAGTTTCATATCAAGTATTTCATCAAAAAAAAGAGGCAATAAAAAGAATGCTAATATTGGTGGCTTTGGTTCGGTTACAGATTTGCCAAAAGATATAAAAAATCCAAAAATAGTGGCTTGTACTGATGGAGTGGGAACCAAAATAGAGATCGCAAACTTACTAAATAAATATGACACTATAGGAATAGATCTAGTTGCTATGAGTGTAAATGATTTAATTGTACAAGGAGCAAAACCTTTATTTTTTTTAGACTACATTTCAATTAATAAAATTGATTTAAAGAAAATGAAAGCAATAATTCGTGGAATAGTTAAAGGATGTGATATTGCAGAATGTAGTTTGGTTGGTGGTGAGACTGCCGAAATGCCAGACACCTATGCAAAAGGTAAATTTGATATAGCTGGTTTCGCTGTTGGAATTACAGATAAAAAAAAAATACTTTATAAAAATAAGATTAAAAAAGGAGATTTAATTTTAGCTGTTCCATCTAGTGGTTTACATTCAAATGGTTTTTCACTTGTTAGGCATTTATTAAAAATTAAAAAAATAAATATAAAGAAAAATTTATTTCTCCAAAAAGAACTGATAAAACCAACTAAAATTTATGTAAAAGAAATCTTAAATCTTGTTAAAAGAAATTTATTAAATGGTTGTGCTAATATTACTGGTGGTGGATTAGCTGATAACATTAGAAGAGTTGTTCCCAATAACTTATCTGTAGAAATTGATTTAAATAAAATTAAACCTCTCAAGATTTTTAATTGGCTTAAGAAATACAAAATAAGTGATAAAGAAATGCTTAAAACTTTTAATTGTGGAGTTGGATTTTGTTTAATAATAAACCCCAAATATATAAAAAGAATTAATAAATTTTTTTCAAGTGAATATAAACCTTATGTTATTGGTAAAATTTCTAAAAATAGAAACAAAGTAAGTCTTAATGGTAAAGTTAACTGGCTATAAAAAAGTTAAGGCTGCAGTTTTTATTTCTGGCAATGGAAGTAACTTAAAATCTTTAATAAAATTTTCTAAAAAAAAAAAATCACCAATTTCTATTGAATTGATAATCTCAAATAATCCTAAAGCTAAAGGTTTAAAACTTGGTAAAATGAATAAGATAAAAAGAAAAGTGTATAATTTTAAAAGAAAATATAAAATTGAAAATCAGATACTTTCTGATTTAAAGGAGCATAAAGTCAAAATGATATGTTTGGCAGGATTTATGGAAATTTTATCTAGAAATTTTATCAATAAATTTAAAGGTAAAATTTTGAATATTCATCCTTCGTTACTTCCTAAGTATAAAGGGTTAAATACTCATGAAAGAGCCTTGGAAAATAATGAAAAATATTCAGGGTGTACTGTTCATTTTGTTAATTCGAAGTTAGATTCTGGAAAAATTATTTTACAAAAAAAAGTAAAAATCTCAAAAAATGATACTAAAAACTCTCTAGCCAGAAAAGTACTTATTCAAGAACATAAACTTTATCCAAGATCTATATTAAAAATTTTTAGTCTTTGAAAAAGAAATCTATTTCTATTTTAGCATTATCAATACTATCAGATCCATGCACAGAATTTTTATCAATCGAAACTCCATATTTTTTTCGAATAGTTCCTTCCTCAGCATCTTTTGGATTTGTAGCTCCCATAAGTTCTCTGTTCCTTTTAACCGCATTCTCTTTTTGAAGTATCATAACAACTATTGGACCCGAAGAAAGATATTCACATAAATCATTATAAAATGGCTTTGTTTCGTGAACCTTATAAAATTTTTCAGCCTCAGCTTTTTCAATTTGAATTTTTTTTTCTTTAAGAATTTGGAAACCATTACTTTTGAACATTTCTTTAATTTCGCCCTCAAGATTTCTTTCTACAGCATCTGGTTTAATAATAGATAAGGTTTGTTCAATATTACTCATAATGATCTTCTATAAGTTTGTTTAATAATCTAACTCCATAACCTGTTGCACCACCTGAATTTAAGGCTCCGCCATACTTTGAAAAAGCCATTCCAGCTATATCCAAATGAGCCCAAGGTGTTTTGTTTAAAATAAATCTTTGTAAAAATTGTGCAGCAGTAGTTGAACCAGCTCCACCAACATAATTAATATTTTGCATATCTGCATTTTTTGAATCTATCAATTTATCGTAATTTTTATTTAAAGGCATCCTCCAGACCTTTTCTTCAACATGCTCGCCCGACTCGATCAATTGTTGAGATAATCTATCATCATTAGAAAATAAACCTGCATATTCAGAGCCTAGCGAAACAATAATTGCTCCTGTCAAAGTTGCTAGATCTACAATAAACTTTGGTTTAAATTTTTCCTCAGTAAAGGTAAGTGCATCTGCAAGCACCAATCTACCTTCCGCATCAGTATTTAAAATCTCAACTGTTTTACCACTATAAGACTTAACAATATCACCAGGTCTTTGCGCATTGCCTCCAGGCATATTTTCAACTAGTCCAACCACTCCCACGGCATTAATTTTTGCTTTTCTCAAAGCTAAGCTTTTCATCAGTCCTACTACTACTGCAGAACCTGCCATGTCATAAGTCATGTCTTCCATAAACTTAGCTGGCTTTAATGATATACCACCAGTATCAAAACAAACACCTTTGCCAACAAAAGCTAAAGGTTTAGATTTATCCTTTTTTCCATTCCATTCAATTGTCACAAGATAAGATCCTCTAATACTTCCTTGACCAACACCAAGTAATGTATTCATACCTAATTTTTTTAACTCTTTATCATTATAAATTTTAATTTTTAAACCATATTTACTTAAAGTTTTTATTCGTTTAGCATATTCATCTGGATGTAAAATATTTCCAGGTTCTGATACTAAATCTCTAGTATAAAAAGTCCCTTTTTCTATGGAACTAAACTTTAATTGATCTTTATTATTAGGAATGTTCTTACCTATTATATTGATAGAAATGTCACCTTTGTCTTTTTTTGTTTTATATTTTTCAAATTTATAGGATTTTAGTTTTATTCCATGTAAAAAATGTCCAAGAATATTTTTTAACCCATTTGGAATAGTGTCCGAATTAACAATATATTGTGTTTCTTTTAACTCATTTAAAATAATGTAACTTTTAGCACCTAAATTTTCTGCATCAGAATCAGTAAGATTTTTTTTGAGTGAAACTAAAATTATTTTTTTTTTTGAGCTAATGTCAAAAGTTACAATTTTTTTTTTGGTATCTTTTTTTTTAAGAATATCTGAAATGTAAGAATACTCTGTAAAATTAAATACAATCTGTACGAGATAATGCTATATATGAGTAAAACAATTATATTTCAATGGAAAAAATAATTTTTAGAAAATTAATTTTAGATATCTCTCTTAGGGCTTTAATCATAACTTTTACAATAGGTTTAATTGTATGGATAATTCAGGCAGTAAACCACCTTGATTTTGTAATTAACGATGGTCATAACTTTAGTATCTATTTTTACTATAATTTGTACAATTTTCCGAAGATAATTCATAGGATTATTCCTTTTGTTTTTGCTATCTCTATATTTTTTGAGTTAATAAAATATGAAAAAAACAATGAATTATTAATTTTTTGGACAAATGGAATAACAAAAAAAAAATTTGTTCTTAGTCTTGTCAATTTTGCAGTAATAGTCATGTTTTTACAAATTGTCATGGGAAGTTTAATTTCACCAAATAGTCAACTCAAGGCTAGAACTTTTTTAAAAAACTCAAACATGGATTTCTTACCAAACTTGATCAAACAAGGAAAATTTATAGACATTGTCTCTGGATTAACAATTTTTATAAGTGAAAAAACAGAAGTAAATTCATTCAAGAATATTTATATTCAAGAGGGAGATTCGTTCAGTCTAGAAAAGAGTGATAATCAAATAATTTTTGCAAAAGAAGGGTATCTTGTTGATGGAAATAAAAAATTATTTAGATTATTAAATGGAAAGATTGTAAGTATTAATAACGATAAAAGATTAGTCAGCTTTGAATTTGATAAAATAGATTACGATTTATCCAGCTTTACATCAAAAACAATTAAGGTTGCAAAGATTCAAGAATTACCCTCTTATAAAATTTTACAATGTTCTTTAAACTTAATGAACGATAAGACTTATATAGATAAAATGTTTAATTGCGAGAAATCGAGGCTTAAAAATCTAAATCAAGAGATTTATAAGCGATTTATTAAACCCATTTATATACCGCTGTTAACTTTAGTATGTTGTTTTTTAATAACTTTTTCAAAAGTACAAAATAATTTTACAATTAAGACAATAAAAATATTTTTATATCTATTAATAGTTATAATTTTATCAGAAACTTTAATGAGATATGTTGGTGAAACCAGAATATTTTTAATAATTTTAATATCTTTACCAATATTATTATTTTTTACTATTTTCAATTTTTTAGAATCTAAGATGTAATATGATAAGAACTTTTGATAAATATTTTATAAGATTATTTTTTAAAAAGGTATTACTTATTTGTATGATCTTTTTTTCTTTAATCTTTATTCTAACCATATTTGAGGAAATCACTTTTTTTAGCGACACAAACTCTAAATTTTATTTGCCTTTTTTTTTATCGTTAATTGATGCACCAACAACCCTTCTAGAAATTCTCCCTTTTATAATTTTAATTTCATCTCAACTATTTTTTATTGAGATTATAAAGAATAAAGAAAATGAATTAATAAAGATTAATAAATTAGATAATTTTTATTTAATCAAATTATTAGCTTTGTGTTCATTCTTATTTGGTCTTTTTATCATAACTCTTTATTATCCATTTTCCTCTAAGCTCAAATTTATATATTTTGATATTAAAAATATATATTCTGACGACGGTAAATATCTGAAACACTACAATGAAAATGGTATATGGATAAAAGATGAAATTAACGATGATATCTATATTATTAATGGTTCTACGAAAAAAAATAACTATTTAGAGAATGTTTTCGTCACAAAATTTAATAAAAATTTTGATATAATAGAAAATATTTATTCTGCCAAAGTAGACATAAGCTCAAATAACTGGATTTTAGAAAATCCTACTTTATTTAAAAATAACAAACAGATCAAACTAGAAGAAAATTTGTTGTTAAATAGTAATTTCAATATCAATAAAATTAATAGTACATTTAGAGATCTTAATTCGTTTAACTTATTTAAGCTTATAAATCTTAAAGAAGAAAACGAGTTATTAGGATATTCCTCTCAAGATATAGATCTACACGTCTTAAAGATTGTCTCATTACCCATTTTTTTAAGTATAATGGTAATAATTTCCTCAATAATAATGCTTAATATTAAGAAAGATAAAACTCATATATTTCATGTACTTTTAGGAATAACCTTATCTGTAATTATATATTTTATTAATAATATTTTTAATGTTTTTGGGTTAACAAATAAAATTCCAATATATTTATCAGTATTTTTTCCAATTATTTTGTTAAGTATTATTTCAATTATAGGTTTAATAAGAATAAATGAAAAATAAAATTTCAATAATATTTATTATTTTTTTACAAATTTTTTTTACGAAAACTATATTTTCACAAGAGGTTGAATTTAATGCATCAAATATAGAAATTTTAAATGAAAAAGAATTAACTATTGCAAATGACGCTGAAGCATTAATTAAAAAAGATGGGATAAAAATTGAGGGTTTAGTAATTAGATATTTTAAGGGAAAGTCTTTGTTAACTGTTGAAAATGGAAAAATTTCAAATTTAAATAACAATTTAGAAATTAATGCAAATCAAATCAATTATGAGATAAATGGTTCAAAAATTACACTAAATAACAAAATTAAGATTAAAGATAATCAAAACGATATCATAATCAATTCTGATAAAATTATTTATGACATTAAAAATGAAAAAATTTTAGGTTTAGATGATTCAGAAATTTTAGATAATTTAGGTAATATTTATATAGTTTCAGAAAATTCTCAAAATGAACCCCGTCTAAAGGGTAGAAGTTTAGTCAGTGATGATCACAACACAATCGTTAAGAAAGGAACGTTTACATTTTGTAAAAAAAGAGAAAAATGTCCACCTTGGGAAATGAGTGCAGATGAAATTAGACATGATAAAAAAGATAAAACAATTCATTATAAAAACGCCAAATTAAAGATATATGATAAAAGTGTTTTTTATTTTCCAAAATTTTTTCACCCCGATCCGACTGTTAAAAGACAAACTGGTTTTTTAATTCCAAGTTTGCAAGATAACAGCACTGCTGGTTTGTCTTTTAATTTACCCTATTTTTTAGCAATTGCTGAAAACAAAGATATGACTTTGAATCCAAGGTTTTTTAATGATGATAAATTTTTACTTCAATCTGAGTTTAGAAAAAAAAATAAAAACTCTGATTATATTATTGATTTAAGTCAGTTCGTTTCAAGTGATGAAAGCTTTAAAGGTCATCTATTTTATAATTTTAGCAAAGACTATGTAAATAAAAATTCAGATAATATTGAATTAAATATTCAATTAGAACATGTAACAAACGATACATATCTAAAAACTTATAAACTAGAGAGTCCTATCATAAATAATACATCAATCCTTTCTAGCTCTATAGGTATCGTTCATAATAGCAATTTTCAGTCTCTTGATGCGAATATAAATGTTTACGAGGATTTATCAAAAAATGACTCTGATAAATATGAGTACGTACCTAATTTTTATTTTTCAAAAATTTTAAATGACAATTTAGTCTTGAATTCAGAGGGATATTATAAAAATTATAATACAAATATAACAGAAAAAATTTTAATAAACGATTTTGAATATAGTTCTATTCCATCTTATTTTGGAAAAGGAATAATAAATCAAAAAAAATTGTTAATAAAAAATATCAATTCTGATGCCAAAAATTCAAATAATTACAAAAATAAAAGTAATTTTAATTTAATACCGACTTTACAAACTAATTATTCATTTCCATTAAAAAAAGAGACTAAAAATTTTGATAAAATTTTAACTCCTAGGTTTTCACTAAGATTAAGCCCTTCTCATACAAAAGATATTCGAAAAAAAGACAGACAAATAAATTATAATAACATCTATGGTCTAAATAGATTGGGTATATCGGATATGAGTGAGGGGGGAATTTCAGCTACTTATGGATATGAGTATAAAAAAATAGATAAATCAACTTTAAATGAGCAAATAACTTTTGGAATTGCAAATAACATAAGATTGGAAGAAAATAAAGACCTACCCAGCAATAGTAACTTAGGAGATAAAATTTCAGATTTTGTCGGCTTATTAGAATACAAGCCTGATGAAAATTTAAAGTTCAATTATAATTTTTCGTTGAAAAATAATTTAGTTGATACAAATCACGAGGTTTTTGGCTTTGAATTTTATTTAAATAATTTAACTTCAAAAACTGAATATCTTAACGAGAATAATAGTAACTCAAAGACCTCGTATATACAATTTTTGAAACTAGAGAAAATAAGGAAAAGAGTTTTACAGAATATTATAATTTAATTTATCAATATAAGAATGACTGTTTAAGTGCAGCAATTGAATATAATAAAGAATATTATATTGATAAAGATTTACAGCCATCTGAAAATCTATTTTTTAAAATTTCAATCTTACCCTTCGGTGGATTTAATAGTCCTAACTTAAGATGACTTTAGTTATCAGAATTGTTTTTTTTTGTTTAATTTTTTTTTCATCAATTAGTATAGCTCTCTCTGAAATAAATCTTAAAATAATAATGAAAATAAATAATGAGATAATTACATCTTATGATATCGAAAAAGAGCGTGATTATCTTTTAGTTTTAAATCCAAAACTTAAAATGATGGATAAAGAAAAAATTTTTGAAATATCAAAAAAATCTCTGATTAAAGAAACAATAAGAAAAAATGAAATTTTGAAATATAAGAAATTGGATCTACAAAATCCTCAAATTGGATTTATCTTGAATGACATAATTAAAGATTTGGGCTTTCAAAATTTGAGTCAATTTCAAAGTCATCTAGGAAAATTAGAAATCTCAATTGATGATATTAAGGAAAAAATTGAAATAGAAAATCAATGGAAAAGCTTAGTTTATGCTAAGTATTCAAGTAGTTTAAAAGTTGATACAGAAAGTCTAAAAAAACAAATTGAAAATACTAGTAAAGAGAATTTTCTATTAGAATATAACTTGTCTGAAATAGTTCTTACAAAAAAAAATGATTTATCAATGGATGATCTAATAAACGAAGTTCAAGAAAGTATTAAAAATGTAGGGTTTGAAAATACTGCAATACTGTATAGTATCTCTGATAGTTCAAAGACTGGGGGTAAAATAGGATGGATAAAAAAAAATAATCTATCAACTAATGTTATCGAACATTTGGAAAAAATAAAATTGAATACCTCTGGTGATTCAATAAAAATTGGCAATAATTTTCTAATCCTTAAAATTAATGATGAAAGAAAAATTCCATTTGAAATTGATAAACAAAAAGAATTAAATAAAATGATTAGAATTCAAAAGATTAAAAGATTTAGATTTAAAGGAAAAATAGAAGAATTGATATTTAAAGAAATATATAAAAAAAAGTTACAAAATAGAAAAATTTATTTAGTAAATATTTCCAATAAAAGTCCCAAATCTTATGTAAAAAAATGCTTTGAAACAGCTTTTGAGTTGTTAAGGAAAGGTATAACAAATAAAATTATTAATGGTCCAGTAAATAAAACCAAAACTTTAAATAAAAAATTTTTAGGTATGACAGAATATGTTGCTAATTCTTTTAAAAAAAAAAAATTTGCGATGTTAATTTATAACCCTAAGTTATCGGTTTGTCCTTTGACAACTCATTTACCCTTAAGTCTAGTAAAAAATCATATTACAAAAAAAATAATAAGAGAAAAAATTCAGATCATTGACGATTTTTATAAAAAATTCCTTAAATTTAAACCTAGAATAGCTGTTACTGGTCTCAATCCTCATTGTGAGAGTATTCTTAAATTCAACGAGGATGAGAAAATTATATACCCTGTAATAAACTCCATAAAAAATAAGATTAATGTTAAAGGACCTTTTCCCTCAGATACAATATTTCTAAAAAAGAATAGAGAAAAATTTGACGTGATAATTGGAATGTATCATGACCAAGTTTTAGGTCCAATTAAAACTCTTTTTGAGTATGACGCAATAAATATTACCTTGGGTTTACCTTTTCTAAGAGTTACTCCAGATCATGGTCCGAATGAAAAAATGATTGGAAAAAATAAATCAAATCCAATTAGTTTAATTAATGCACTAAATTTTCTGGATAAACAATGATAAAGCCTAAAAAAAGTTTGGGGCAGAATTTTCTAATTAGTCAAGATGTAATTAAAAAAATAGTAAATATAGTTGATATTAGGAACAAAGATATCCTCGAAGTAGGACCAGGTACAGGAAATTTAACCTCCGAGATTTTAAGTAAAAGTCCAAATAAATTTTTTGTAATCGAGAAAGATAATAAATTAGCAAATATACTTCGAGAGAAGTTTAATTCAAACATTCAAATTATAAATGAAGATATATTAAAGATTAATGAAAATAATTTAAATAATCAAAGTTTAATTGTTTTTGGAAATTTACCATATAACATTTCAACAGAAATTTTAATTAAATGGATTTTGAATCTTAAAGAAAAGAAAATTTGGTTTGATTGTCTTGTACTGATGTTTCAAAAAGAAGTGGCGAATAGAATTATAGCGGATTTTAATACTCGTAGTTACGGTAGATTAACTGTTTTAACTAATTGGAGATTAAAAGTAAAAAAGGTTTGTGATATAAGTCCAAGTTGTTTTCAGCCAAAACCTAAAGTTGAAAGCTCTCTATTATTATTCCAACCAAAAAAAAAATTTTTTGATTTTATAAGCTCAAAAAATTTAGAAAAAGTTACAAGAGTATTTTTTATGCACAGAAGAAAAATGATAAAAAAACCTTATAATCAACTATTTAAAAATAATGCTGATATAGCTCACAAGCTAGGTATCAATTTAAATTTAAGACCACAAAATTTAGAACCAAATACTTATTTTCAGCTAACAAAAGAATATGAATTTTTAAGAAGTTAATTTTTCAACATGGTTTCTAATAAATTCAGAGTCATAATCTTTTGATCCATTGTTAATTTCAGCATCAATCAAATCTTTAATTTTAGAGTGACACTTACTAAGTTCATCATTAATTACAACATAATCATAATTTATCCAGTGCAAAACATCTCTTTCAAATTTATTCATTCTTTCCTTGACAATTAATTTATCATTTTTGTGTCTATTTATCAGTCTATTATGTAAGATTTTTTTACTAGGTGGTAAAATAAAAAAAGTAATTAGTTTATAATCTAACTTTTTATTTTTGATTTGGTCAGCTCCTTGCCAATCAATGTCAAAAAGCACACTATTACCTTTGTTCAAATTATCTATTACTGGTGTTCTAGTAGTGCCATAATAATTATCAAATACTTTTGCAAATTCTAAAAATTCTTGATTCTTTATTAATCTTTTAAATTCATTATGATTAACAAAGAAATAATCTTTGTTTGGAATTTCACCTGATCTAGGCTGTCTTGTTGTGTGGGAAATTGAAATCTTAAAGTTATCTTGATTTGATAGTAGATTAACTAAAGTAGTTTTGCCTGCTCCAGAGGGAGAAGAAAGAATAACCATTATCCCATCATTTGCTGAGGGCATTTAAATTTTTCTAGTTAGCTTTGCCTTCAATAAATTTAACTGCATCACCTACAGTTAAAATTTTTTCAGCTTCACTGTCCGAAATTTCTGAACCAAATTCCTCCTCAAAAGCCATAACTAACTCAACTGTATCTAAGCTATCGGCACCTAAATCATCAATAAAACTTGATTCCTCTGTGACTTTTGACTCATCTATTCCCAAATGGTCTGCAACTATTTTTTTAACTTTGCTTGAAATATCTTCTGACATATAAATTCCTTTTTATTTATTATAAATCGTTCATAGTTTAATTACTTGGATTGTCAAGCCATATACAAGCCTCCATTTACATGTAATGTTTCGCCATTTATATAGTCTGCATCACTAGATGCTAAAAAAAGAACTGCATTAGCAATATCATGAGGTTCTCCCAATCTCGCTGAGGGTATTTTAGAAACAATAATTTCTTTAAATTTCTCATCAATCTTATCGGTCATTGCTGTCTTAATAAAACCTGGGGAAATACAGTTTATATTAATATTCTTTTTTGCATATTCTAATGCTAAACTTTTTGACATTGCTATTAGACCTGCCTTTGATGCGGTATAGTTGGATTGACCTATGTTTCCAGTGTGTCCTACGACTGAAGTAATATTGACAATTTTACCTTTTTTATTTTTTAACATTTTCTTAATTGCATACTTACATAACAAAAAAGTAGATGTGAGATTGAGGTCAATAACTTTTTTCCACTCATCTAAAGTCATCCGTATCGCCAAATTATCACTTGTAACTCCAGCATTATTAATTATACAGTCTAAATTTCCACCAAGCTCTTTAGATGCTTGCTCAATAAAGCTTTCAACTTTATCATTTTGGGAAATATCAAATGGTAATATCTTAAGATTGTTAAATTTTTTTTTTAGTTCCTCTAATTTTTGAACTTTTGTTCCCGAAGCTATTATATTAGCTCCAGTCTCACTTAATTTTTTAACAATTGAGCTGCCTATTCCACCAGTAGCACCAGTTACGATTATGTTTTTTTTATTCAAATTACTCATATCGTTAAATTTTCTATATCTGATTGATTATTAATAGAAGTAATTTTTACATCTTTATTTATTCTTTTAATAAGGCCAGATAATACTTTTCCTGGACCAATTTCAACAAAATGTTCTACACCTTTGTTTATCATATTAATTATACTTTCCCTCCAACGAAC
>LULJ01000468.1_pt2 | contig 12728 bp, 13 predicted proteins | sample 728171 | NCBI WGS metagenome assembly LULJ01 (sample SAMN03860292, study PRJNA289734) | marine metagenome | biome: seawater column; feature: ocean; material: water; isolation source: Red Sea water column Station 169 - depth 25m | place: Saudi Arabia: Red Sea | collected 2011-10-15 | depth 25 m
AGAAATGCTAAAAGAACTGAAAAAAAAATTATAAATAATCTAATATACTTTGAAATTTTTTTTGAAGATGTTTTGGCAAACCAGTTTAGGAACAGATATACAACAATAAAAATAATAAGTATTAAAATAAAATAATTCATGTAATAAATTTCATAATGAAAATACCACAATTACGAAAAAAACTAGAAGTAAAATCTTGTCACGATGTCTCTTGGGAAGATAATTATAGCTGGATACATCAAAAAAATATTTTAGAAGTCCTCAAGGATAGTTCAAAGCTTTTACCTGAAGTTAGAAAATATCTAGAGGAAGAAAATGCATATTTTGAATATCAAATGAAAAATACTAAAGATAGTCAAAAAAAAATATTTGATGAAATCAAAGGAAGAATAAAATTAGAGGATCAATCGTTGCCTTATAAAGATGTTCGCTATGAATATTGGACCAAAACAACAGAAAAAGGGAATTATTCAATTAAATTAAGAAAAAAAATTAATACCAATGAAGTAGAGGAAATTTGGAATGGCGATAAGGAAAAAGAAAAATTAAATACTGAATATTTTGGTTTAGGAGATTTGGAAGTTAGTTTTAATGATAAATATCTTGCTTACTCTCTAGATTTGAAGGGATCTGAATATTACACAATTCATGTACGAGATATAGAAACAAATAAATTAATCACCGAAAAAATACAGGAAACAAGTGGAAGCATCACTTTCAGTTTAGATGATAAGTACATTTTTTACTCAAAACTTGATGAACATCATAGACCAAGAAAAATATTCAGACATAAATTGGGTAGCAGTGTTTTAGATGATGAGCTTATTTTTGAGGAAAAAAGTGAAGCATTCACGGTTGGGTTAGGTATTAGTTCAGATGAAAAATTTTTTTTTATTACCTCTTCTGATCATAATACATCAGAACAATATTATTTTGCAGTGGACGAGCAGGAACCAAAACCAAAACTTATTCAAAAAAGGGAAAGAGGAATAATCTATTCCGTAAATTCTTGGGATGAGAATTTTTATAAACACACCAATAAAGATGCTGAAGATTTTAAAATTGAGAGAGCAAGAAGTTTGGAAGATCAAAATTGGGAAGTATTTATACCAGCAAGAGATGAAGTTTTAATAGGCGGTTTAATATTTTTGAAAAATTGGATTATACGTTCTGAAACCTCAAATGCATTGAGTAAACTTATTCTTAGAGACCCCAAAACTAACGAAGAAGAGGAGATTATTTTTTCTGACGAAAAAGTTATTGTACCTGGTATCTCTTTAGCCCAAAAAGATAAGAATACTGACGAGGTTCACTTATCATATTCGTCACCAAAAACACCTGGAAGAACTTATCTGTATAATCTTAAGACTAAAGAGAGAAAATTATTAAAAGAACAGGAAATTCCCTCTGGTCACAATTCAGATGATTACATAGTGGAACGGCTTGAGTGTTCTTCACATGACAATAGATTAATTCCATTAACAATAACTAGGCATAAAAATACACCAGTCGATGGCTCAGCTAATTTACTATTGTATGGCTATGGGTCCTATGGAAGTTCAATGACACCAAACTTTTCTTCAACGAGATTAAGCTTAATTGATCGAGATATAATATGGGTCACTGCACATATAAGAGGGGGAATGGAAAAAGGAATGAAATGGTGGAAGGAGGGAAAACTTCTTAATAAAAAAAATACTTTTGAGGATTATATTGCAGTTGCAAAATTTCTTATTGAAAAAAAATATACATCTAAGGGAAAAATAATTGGAATGGGTGGTTCTGCAGGTGGTTTATTGATGGGGGCAGTTGTTAATAAAAATCCGGAATTATTTAAAGGTATCATTATGGCTGTTCCATTTGTAGACTCATTAACAACAAATTTAGATCATTCACTTCCTCTTACTGTAGGAGAATTTGATGAATTCGGAAATGCTAAGGAAAACAAGGAACATTTCGATTATATTTATTCTTATGCACCTTATAACAATATAAAAAAAATGGATTATCCGGATATATTAATTACTACAAGTTTAAGTGATAACAGAGTTCTGTTCGATGAACCTGCAAAATTTACTGCAAAACTTAGAGAACACAAAACAGATAATAATCTACTGCTATTAAAAACTGAAATGAATGCTGGGCACGGTGGCAAGTCTGGAAGAGATGGTGCTATTGAAGAAATTGCACTAGATTATTCTTTTATATTAAAAATTACTGATAAAATTTAATCAATCTTGAAAAAATAAACTTCATTCCTATATATAATTTGTAAGTCGCCTAATGGGGCTTGCAAAAATATACTTGCTTAACAAAGGAGGAAATTATGACAAGTAAGGATCTATCTATCTTCAATTCATTAAGGCCGTTTTCTATTGGTTTCGACGATATGTTTGACCAATTCGAAAATATGCTTGGAAATGGAGGTTTGAGCATGCAATCAAACTATCCGCCATACAACATCAGAAGAACTGGACAAGACAAATACTCTATAGAGGTTGCGCTTGCTGGCTTCAGTAAAAATGATGTTGAAGTTGAATTTGAAGATAATTTATTAACTGTTAGAACAAAACAAGTTGATAAGTCAGAAAATAAAAACGATGATGGTGAAATAATTCACAAAGGAATATCTCAAAGACATTTTGCGAGATCATTTACAATTGCTGATGATGTAAAAGTAAATGGCGCTCAACTAAAAGATGGTCTTTTAACTATTGCTTGTGAAAGAATAATACCAGAGCATAAAAAAAGAAAACTTATTGAAATCAAATAAGTAAACCTTGCTTGTGGGGTTAAGCCCCACAGGTTTAAAAACAACCGCTTGAATTAAATCCTATAATTGTACCTGAAGAATTAATCTCGAATTTTCTGTCACAAGGTAAACCATATTTTTTAGTTTTATAAACTAAAGTTTCATTCCCAAGTTCATTAACAAAATCCTCTGTAGGTGCTCCAAGTTCCATTTTTAATTCACTAACTTGTTTGCCTACGAATTGTCCATATTTCTCATTCTCTTTTTCTGCAACTTCATCAGATTTATTTTTGATTGTTTGACAACCAGATAGGAGAATTAAAGAGAACATAGAGATTAAAATAAATTTTATTTTCATGAACATGTTATGATAAATTATAACCACCAAAATAAGGCAAATTTAAACCCCACAGTTGAAAAATGTTAATAATTCAATCTAAAATCGCGAATTTCAATTAAGAATATAATAAAGATAGTTCTTTAGGAGGAACGAATGTTAGATAATTATTTTAATTATAAAAAACATAAAACAGACTTTCGTACTGAAGTCATAGCCGGTGTAACAACATTTTTAACTATGGCTTACATTATGTTTTTAAATCCATTTATACTTTCAGGTGAATTTGCTGGACCTGAAAAAGGATTTTTTGATTTTGGGGCAGTTTACACGGCAACAATTTTAGCAACTGCTCTTGCATGTTTTATAATGGCATTTTATGGAAAAACATGGCCTATCGGATTAGCTCCAGGAATGGGAATTAATGCTTTTGTTGCATTTGGAGTTTGTGCAGGAATGGGATACACGCCACAAGAGGCTTTAGGTGCTGTACTTGTTGCAGGTGTATTGTTTTTAATTATATCTCTCACACCAATTCGAGCTTGGTTAATTAACTCAATTCCAAGAAGCTTAAAGTTAGGTATTGGAGCAGGTATAGGATTATTTTTAGCGATCATTGGATTACAAATTATGGAAGTTGTTGTTGACGATCCTGTAACTTTAGTAAAACTTGGAGACTTAAGTAATCCATTAGTTTTATTAGGTTGTGCAACTTTTATTGTAATTGTGGTGCTTGAAAAAATGAATGTAAAAGGAAATATTATTATTGGTATTTTAGCGTTCAGTATAATTTCATGGGCAACTGGTCTTGCAAAATTTAATGGTATTGCAAGTGCTCCACCTCCTATGACATACCTTTTTGAATTTGACTTATCTGCGGCTATGACAGCAGGAATGTCGACGGTAATCTTTACGTTACTTTTTATCGATTTTTTCGATACTGCAGGAACATTAACTTCGGTTGCTAATGTTGCTGGCAAAGTTGATAAAAAAGGTAAAGTTCAAGATATAAATAAAGCAATGCTATCAGATAGTGTTAGTACTGTTGCAGGTGCAATGATGGGAACCACTACTGTAACAAGTTATGTGGAGTCTGGTGCTGGTGTAAAAGCAGGTGGGAAAACTGGAATGACTTCTTTGGTTATTGGGCTTCTATTTCTTTCTTGCATATTTTTTGCACCATTAGCAACTAGTTTACCAAAACAAATTGATGGTGCTGCTCTATTATTTGTTTCAGTTCTTTTTGTAAGAAACATTACAGATATTGAGTGGAATGATATAGGTGAATCAGCCCCAGCAATACTTGCAATGATAACGATGCCATTAACTTACAGTATCAGCAATGGTATTGCCTTGGCATTTGTATCTTATGCATTAATAAGATTATTTACAGGAAAAGCTTCTGATACTTCTCCTGCAATATGGGTTATTGCGGTTTTAAGTTTAATTAGTTTCGTAGTAGCTTAAATAATTATCTAAATGGGCTAGAGTTAATCTCTAGCCCTACCTTGTTTTTCAATTACCTCATCAATAGACATTTCCTCATAATGCTCTGTAGGTTGGACTATCCACGGATCGTTATCGAGCTTAATTGGACAAAAATCTGGTGTAAATTTAGATGATTTTTTCTTCCATAAACAAGCAGTTTTAATTTCTTGAATTTGATTTTTAATTGGTTGGTAATTTTTCAACCATTCTATGCTTTTATTTAGTGTAAGACCCGTATCAGATAAGTCATCAACCAATAAAACTTTTTTAAAGTCTTCCTCTTTAGCTATAGAGCTTATATCTCTAGCAAAAACTAATTCTCCTTGCTTATCTTCCATGCCTTCGCCAGAGTAACTTTGGATTACTATATAAGCTGTAGGTAACTTTAAAATCCTTGATAAAATATCAATTATAGGCGCAGCGCCTCTCATAATTCCAACTAATACAGTTGGTTTAAAATTATTATTTATTTCTAATGCAAGTTTTTCTACTGTGTCCAGGTATTCTTCAAAACTGATTATTAATTTTTCTGACATAAAATCTGGTATCATAAATTTTAAAATTTAAAAAGGAGAAATATAATGAAAGGATATTGGATAAGTTTATATACAAAAATTGAAAACCAAGAAAACTTAAAAAAATATGCTGAAGCAGCAACACCAATTATTAAAAGTTATGGAGGTGTGCCTCTAGTAAGAGGGGGAAAGAGTCAATCTTTTGAGGGGGATAATTTTTTAAGAACAGTTGTTTGGGAATTCCCAAATTTTCAAAAGGCAATTGAATGTCATGACTCAAAAGAATATCAAAAAGGTTGGGCGTTAGCTAAAGATACAACTGTTCGACACATGCAAGTTGTAGAAGGATTTAGTACTGAATAGGTTCATCATCTATAGATCTCCATAAATACCATGTTGCAACTGAACAATATGGGGAAAATCTAATTTTTAATTTTTCTACAAAATTATTTGGTGGCAAATATTTTTTTTTATAATTATTTGATATAGCTCTCAATAAACCAATATCTTGAACAGGCCAAATATTTGACCTGTTATAAGTAAATAAAAGTATCATCTCAGCAGACCATCTGCCTATCTGTCTCAATTCTGATAAATATTCAATGGCTTGCTCGTCTGACATATTTTTTATTAAATTAGGTTTAAATTCTTTGTTAAGCATTTTTTCAGCTAACGACTTAATTCCTTTTACTTTTTGCCTGCTTAATCCACAGCTTTTTAATTGTGTGAAGGTTAATTTTTTAATTGTTTTAGGAGAAATTTTATTCTTACATTTTTTTTTAAACTTTAAAAATACTGAATTAGCAGCCGCTACACTAATCTGCTGACCAATAATACTTTTACAAAGTGAAAGAAATATATTTTTTCTAGTTGTAAGTGAGGCATCAGAATATTTTTCAATTAAAGTTTTCATTACTCTATCCTTTGATGATAAATATCTCCTCGCTTTATTCCAATATGATGGCGGTTTACTCATGTCTTCCAACTGTTAACTGTTTTTTGAGATATATCTCTCTTCTAAAAATAATTAATGATGAAATTATTACCAAACCTGCCCCCATCAAAGTTTTTATTGTTGGTATCTCTCCCCAAATTAGATATCCAAAAAATATAGCAAAAACTAAAGCTAAATACTTAAGAGGAGTAACTAATGATACCTCAGAATATTTATATGACTGACTTAACCATAAATTTGCAACGCCTCCAAAAAAACCTATAAAAGATAGAAATGCAAGGTCATATAGACTTGGCATAATCCACCCATAAGGTATTGTAAATAAGCTTAATAGAGTGATTGCTACTGAAAAATAGAGAGAAATTAACCAAACTGGCTCTGTTTTTGACAACTGTCTAATAGCAATTGCTACATACGATAATCCCAAACAAAAGATTATTGGGTATATGTAATAAATGTTCACTGAACTCAAACCAGGCTCTGTAATAATAATTATTCCAACAAAACCTATTATGACTGCTAACCATCTAAATATGCCAACTTTTTCTCTCAATAAAAAAATTGAAAATATAGTTGTGAATATAGGTGCAGCAAATGAAATACTTACTACTGTCGCTAATGGCAAATTTCTTAAAGCTATAAATATTGCAACTAAAGCAATTAATCCAAAAGCACATCTTAAAAAATGTAACCCTGCCCTCTTAGTGTAATAAAAATTTTTTCGTCTATCTGATGGTATAATAAATAAATAAAAAATAACGCCAAAAAATCCCCTAAAAAATAAAACTTCACCCAAAGGGTAATGTTGAGACCATTTTACAATTATATCCATTACTGAAAATGCACATACAGATAGAAACATGTACAAAAATCCCAATTGATTTTTAGAGAGCATGTTATTATCTTTAAATTAAATACACTAATTATCAATGGAAATAGCAATTTTAGCACTTGGATGTTTTTGGGGTCCTGAACAAAAATTTAGTAAGATAGATGGAATAATTAGAACAGAGGTTGGTTATTGTGGAGGTAATACTGAAAACACAACTTATAAGGATGTTTGTACCGGGACAACTAACCATGCTGAAGTTGTTAAACTTGAATATGATGAAAAAACTATCACTTACACGGATATATTAAAATATTTTTTTGAATTTCATGATCCTACTACCCTTAACTCTCAAGGTTATGATTTTGGTACACAATATAGAAGTGAAATTTTTTATTTAAATGAAAAACAAAAAATGTCTGCTGAAAAAATGATTGAAGCTGAAAATAAAAAGTTAAATGGAAAAGTGGTGACACAACTATCACTCTTAAAAAATTACTGTACAGCAGAAGAATATCATCAGAAATATTTAGATAAAAAATTCTAATGTATTTAGTTTCCACAGACTGGTTAATAGGAAACTTAAGTCATGTAAAAATAATAGATGCCTCATGGCATCTGCCCTCGACAAATAGAGATGGATTTGAGGAATATAAAATTGAACACATTGAGAATTCAATTTTTTTTGATTTAGATGAGTTTTCAGAAAAAAATACTGATCTTCCTCATATGCTATCAGATGCTAAAACTTGGTCAAAAAATATCTCAAAGCTTGGTATAGAAAACGAAGATAAAATAATAATCTACGATAACTCTGATGTGTTAAGTGCATGCAGATGTTGGTACAATTTTATTTATTACGGTCATAACCCCAAAAATGTAAGTGTTCTCGATGGAGGACTGGGTAAGTGGAAAAAAGAGAAAAAACCTACATCAAAAGAAAAAGTTAATTTTAAAGAAACGAAATATGAAGCTGTTGAAAATAGAAATATGGTAAAAAATAAATCTGAGATTGATTTAAATATTAAGACAAGTGAATTTTTAGTTTTAGATGCGAGAAGTGAGGAAAGATTTTTTGGAAAAGTATCTGATCCTAGAAAAAATGTTAGAAGTGGATCGATACCGAACTCACACTGTTTGCCATTCACCAATATTATACGATCAGACAAAACATTTAAAAATATTGAAGAAATTAAACAAATATTTGATCAAATAAATCCTGATAATAATAAATTGTTAGTTTTTTCTTGTGGCTCAGGAGTTTCAGCTTGTATATTAGCACTTGCATATTCTTTGGTTGATAATAAATATGTGCCTACCATTTACGATGGTTCATGGGCAGAGTACGGAAAAATAGAATAAAAAATAAATGAAAAGATCATCTAAAATTACAACAGTTATATTTATATTTTTTTTTATTATTGCAGGAGTAATCATTGCAAGAACAATGATTGGAAATCATTTCAAAAAAAAATTTAGTAAAATGCCACCTCCTGGCGTAATAGTAACATACGCTAAAGAAAGGATTTTTGAAAATAATATAAGTACTTTTGGTACGGCAGTACCTATTCAAACTCAAGCATATAAAATAGAAAAATTTGAAATAATTAAACCAATAGAATTTAACCGAAAAGTTAAAAAAGGTGATGTAATAGTCGAATTAAAAAATAGGAAAATTTTTGCTCCATTTGATGGGATTATTGGTAAAAAAGAATTCTCCGAGGACGTTGAAGTTTCAAAATCATCACTTTTAATAAATTTAGATGACTCATCAACAATATATTGTGACGTTCAAATCCCAGAGATCTATTTTCCTTTTATTGAAGTTGGATTGCCAGTCAAAATTGAATACTCCGGCTCTGCAAAAAAATATTTTGATGGAGTAGTAGACTCCATATCAAGTAGAATTACAGAGGACACAAGATCATTACCTATTAGAATTAAAATAGATAATCAAAAAGGTGAAATTTTACCTGGATCTTTTCTTGAAGTCTCAATTAGATACAATGTAAGAAATAATTTGGGTGCACCTGATACAAGCACAATTGTAGAGGGAGACAATGTATTTATTTATAAAGTAAACAATGAAAACAAAGCAATTAAAACTAAAGTTAATATAGGTGATCGTTATAAAGGATTTATTGAAATTAAAGACGGCATAAATTCTGGAGACAAGATTGTAGCTGAGGGATTAAAAAAAGTCAGACCAAATTTAGAAATAAAGCCAATTGAAAAAGGTGAAAAACAGAAAGCATCGACATGGGGGAAAAAAGAGAAAACTACTAAAAGTGAAACGACAAAAGGAAAATTTGATTGGCTTAAAAAGTTAAATATTTTTAAAAAATCTGAAGCTGAGAAAAAAAGTTAAGATAAACATTTATAATGAATCTTACAGAAATAAGCATTAAAAGACCGGTAGTAGCATGGGTGATGTCCTTAGTATTGGTTATTTTTGGGATGTTTGTTTTCTCAGAACTTCCAGTAAGAGAACTGCCTGAGGGAATTCAACCACCTGTAGTCCAAGTTCAAACAGATTATAAATCAGCTTCTACTGAAATTATTGATGAGGAAATTACACAAAAAATTGAAGATGTAATAGGGGGTGCTGAAGGGATCAAGAACATAGATTCCACTTCTTTAAATGGCAGAAGTAGAATTAATATTGAGTTTAATACCGATATAGACCTAGACAATGCCGCTAATGATATTAGAGAAAGAGTATCAAGGGTAGTTGATAATTTACCAAGTGAGTCTAGTCCTCCTCAAATCTTAAAAAGAGCAGCAGGATTTACTACAACTATGTGGCTAAGTCTTTCATCTCCTACATGGAACGATTTAGACCTTGGAGATTACGCCGAGAGATACCTTGTGGATGCCTTTTCAAGCGTACCAAATGTCGGTAGAATTTTAGTCGGGGGTCTAAGAGAATTAAGTGTTAGGGTATGGATTGATCCAATTAAATTAGCTGCAAACGATTTAACTATTCAAGAAGTTGAAAGAGCTTTAAGAAATGAGAATGTTGATCTTCCTGCTGGTACTTTAGAAGCAGATAATAGAGACTTAACTTTAAACATTGATAAATCTTATACAAATATAGAAACAATAAAATCACTACCAATTAAAAAAGTTAAAGATAAAGCAATATTATTATCTGATGTCGCAAATATAGAATTTGGACCTGTCTCAGAAAAAACTCTGTTTAAAGCACAGAGAAAAAATGCAAAAAATTTAAAAACTGTAGGAATTGGTATTTATGCTAGAAGCGGTGCCTCTACAGTTGAACTATCTAATGAAATTAAAAAAAAAATAAATGAAATAAAACCCTTATTGCCAGATGGTTTAAATCTTGAAATTGCATTTAATAGAGCAACTTATGTTGGAACTGCTATTCAAGAAGTTTATAAAAGTTTAATAATTGCTTTTGTATTAGTTGTATTAATCATTTATTTATTTTTAGGAAATTTAAAAGCTGTCATTGTGCCTGCAATTGCACTTCCAGTAAGTTTAATTGGATCTTTTTTGGGCTTATATATTTTTGATTTATCAATAAATATTTTCGTGCTGCTAAGTTTTATACTAGCAATTGGAATTATAACAGATGACTCTGTTATAATGACTGATGCAATTTATACTCGTATTGAAAAAGGAGAAACGTCTTTAGTTGCTGCTTATAAGGGATCAAAACAAATTACCTTTGCAATTATTGCAACAACATTAATTTTAGTGGCAGTATTTTTACCTCTAATTTTTATAAAGGGTATCTCAGGTACACTATTTAGAGAAACTGCTATAGCTTTATCTTTTTCAATTGTTGTTTCCTCATTTGTTGCTCTTACTCTGTCTCCGATGTTAGGTAGCAAATTTTTAAGTAAAAAAGAAAAAAAAGGTTTATTTGTTAAAAAGTTTAATAATTTATTTAAATCTTTCTCTGAAGGTTACATCGAAACCTTGGGATATTGGTTAAATAAAAAAAAAATAATATCAGGATTTATAATATTTGTGGTCTTAGGGTCTATTTTCCTTTTCAATTTTACCAAAAAAGAATTAATCCCTATTGAGGATCGAGGTGCATATTTAATAATTGGTTCAACAGATGAGGGAAGTTCTTTTGAATACACTCAAGATAAGGCACAAATTATTGAAAGTAGATTATTAAAACTTCTTGAAGCTGAAGATAGTCCTTATGAAAGATTAATTATGCGTGTTCCAGGATTTGGTAAATCAGCAACCACATACAACAGTTTTATTATAATAGCATTACTAGATGAATGGAAAAATAGGAAAAAAGGAAGTCAGACAGTTTTAAGAGAAGCTATTGGAAAGATAGTTACAGTTCCACAAGCTTTTGCTTTTCCAATTTCTCCACAATCTATAAGAGTATCTAATTACAACAAACCAGTTCAAATGGTTATTTATGGTACTAGTTATGAGGAGCTAGAGAAAATTCAAAATGAAGTAATTCAAACTCTTAGAAAAAATAGAAATCTTTCGAGAATTGAGAGTGATTACACAAAAAATAAACCTGAAGTTAAGTTAATTACAAATAAAAATAGAGCAAAAGATTTAGGTGTTTCTACGGAGACAATAGGGAGAACTTTGGAGACTTTTTACGGTGGAAAAAGAGTTACATCATTTAATAGTCTTTAGCAAGTTTAGTTGAGTTTGAGGAGAAAGGTACAGCAGAGACTTTACCAAGGTATAATCGACAAAGAGCTGTTACCATATCTGCAGCAATTGACGAAAATTATAGTCTTGCTGAGGCAATGAATTACTTAGAAAATACAATGAATAATTTAGCGCCACAAAATCAAATCACTTGGAAAGGTAAGTCAGAGGAATTGAAGGAAACTAGCAATGAAATATTTATTATTTTTGCTTTAGCATTAATTACTGCATATTTAGTTATGGCTGCTACATTCAATTCATTTATTCATCCATTCATCATAATTTTAACAGTTCCACTTGCTGTGTTTGGAGGATTGATATTTATTTTATTTTTAAATAGTTCAATAAATATTTTTTCACAAATCGCTCTAGTAATTTTAATTGGCATATCTACAAAAAACAGCATTTTAATTGTTGACTACGCTAACCAAATAAGAAGAACAGGTGCAAAAATAGAAACAGCAATTAAAGATGCTTGTAAACTTAGAATAAGACCTATCATTATGACTTCTTTAAGTACTATGATTGCAATGTTGCCTTTGGTTATTGGAAATATTGGACCTGGAGCAGGTGAAGGATCAAGATTAGCTGTCGGATCAACAATTTTAGGTGGAATGATAATTTCAACATTTTTTACATTGTACATAACTCCAACAATGTATTTGGCTCTTGCAAAAAATACTAAAAGAATAGATGCCGTAGATTTAGAGCTAAAAAAACAATTAAACTAAAAAATAATATACCTTTTAGTTGATAAGGAATTTTTACATTCATTAAGTTGTTTTTTGTATCTATTTGAATTGTTCTCTACCTTCTTTGCTAAAAGGATAACCTTTTGATTTTTTTTGTAATTTTTGTATCCGCCCCATCCCTCGTGATAAGCAAGATATTGTCTGAAACTGTCATCTAACGGTATTTTAAGTATAGATTTTGTTTTGTTTGTGTACCACCCAATAAAATCAACACTATCTTTAAATCTTGCCCTTGATGCAAATTTATTTCCAGTCTCCTCTTTATATTGTTTCCACGTTCCTTTGACAGCTTGTGAGTATCCAAAAGAACTTGAAGGACGTTTGTAAGGTATAACCTTAAAAATTTTTTGTCTTTGTGGCTTTGCCAACCAATCAAAATCTGATTCCATTTTAATTATAGCTAGTTGTAAATAAACTGGTGTACCCCATTTCTTC
>LULJ01000669.1_pt1 | contig 12702 bp, 14 predicted proteins | sample 728171 | NCBI WGS metagenome assembly LULJ01 (sample SAMN03860292, study PRJNA289734) | marine metagenome | biome: seawater column; feature: ocean; material: water; isolation source: Red Sea water column Station 169 - depth 25m | place: Saudi Arabia: Red Sea | collected 2011-10-15 | depth 25 m
GTAGCTAAATAATTTGTAATAACTTTAAGAATAGATGCACTTCCAAAGTCTCCAGTATACAAAATTTTTCTACCAAGACATTTTAACACTGGCATAGCCTTTTCAAATCCCTCTCTACTTCCTCCAACAAAAATAGAAATGTTACCAGTTGCTGCCCTATGACAACCCCCACTTACAGGAGCTTCTAAAGCTATTGCATTTTTTTGCTGAATTAATGAAGCATGTTTTTTTAGTTGTTCATCTTCAGTTGTGCTCATCTCAATCCAAATTTGATCTTTTTGTATTGTATCAATAATACCATCTTTGGACTCTAAAACTTCTGCACATATCTTGGGAGTGGGAAGACAAGTTATTAAAATATCAGAATTCATCACAAGATCTTTTATTGATTTAGCTGTCTTAGCACCCTTTAAATTAAACTCCTCCATTAATATGAGATTTTTATCTAAAACTGATATTTGAAAATTATTTTCAAGAAGATTATTTGCTAGTTTTCCACCCACATTACCAAGTCCAACAAAACCTATTTTCATCACTACCCCCTTTATTTAATAAAATACTATTACTTTATTTTTCAATGTTAATATTAAATAATTCTTATAAAATTAGATAATGTCAATTTACCTTAGAACAGAAAAAATTATTTCAGATTGGACAGACTATAATGGTCATATGAATTTAGCCTTTTATATCCACTTATTCGATCAAGGATGGGATGTGTTGCTTGATAGATTTCAAATGGGAGGAGAGTCAGCTAAAAATGAGAAAAGATCAACATTTGCTGTGGAGTCCCACACTAAATATATTCAAGAGGTTAAAGAGGGAGATGAAGTTGATATAAACTTACTATTCTTAGACCGTGATAAAAAAAGATTTGTATATCAATTGGAAATTGTAAGTAAAAGTGGGAATTTTAGAGCAGCTACATCTGAAGTTTGCTCTCTTTATGTTGACTTAAGTATCCGCAAAGTTATTGAAATGGAAGACCATAAATTAAAGTTAGTAGATGATTTCATAGCTGAAAATAAAAATCAATTTTCACCAATAGAATTTTACCTTTTAGATAAATTAAAAAAGTAAATGAAAGTTGCTATCATTGGGTCGGGCATTGTTGGTCTCACAATTGCATATACCTTAAGTAAAGAAAATATCGACATAACTATTTTTGAGAAAGAGAGAGACTCACTATCACATGGAACTGGAAGAAATAGCGGAGTTATTCACTCTGGAATCTACTATCAACCTAAAACGTTAAGGTCAACTCTCTGCATCAGAGGTTCAAAGTTAATGAAAAAATTTATTAGTGAGAACAATCTTTATATCAATAATTGTGGAAAGTTATTACTTCCAAAAACAAAAAAAGATATCGAAACACTTAATTTATTGTATGAGAGATCAAAGGAGGTAGGTGTCGAAACAATCAAGTTAAATAGTTTCGATGAGATTTTAAAAATAGAGCCAAACTGCAATCCCCTATTTAATGAAGCTCTCTTTATTAAAGAAACAGCCATAGCTGATCCAAAAGAGGTATCAAACAAATTGATTGAAATTTTAAAAAAAAGAGGCGTGATAATTAAATACGATACAAAAGTGGACTCAATTTCATCTGATAATACAACTATTATATCAAATAATAAAATTCATAATTTCGATCTTATTATTAACTCTGCAGGTTTACATGCAGACTATTTGGCAAATAAATCAAATTTAAAAACTAGATACACATCTTTACCTTTTAAAGGTAAATATTGGAAAATTAGTTTTGGAGATAAAAATGAAATTCCAAATAGATTAATTTATCCAGTGCCAAATTTAGACCAACCTTTTTTAGGAGTCCACACTGTATACGATAAAGATGGAAACTTTTATTTAGGACCTAGTAGCACCCCTGTATTTGGAAGAGAAGCCTATAGGCCTTTTAGAAAATTTAATTTTTTAGAGTTTTGTGCCTTAAGTTATAAATTCATTTTGAAAATAATTTTTAATGAGAATAACCTTAGAAATTTAGCTATTAGTGAGTTTAAAAATCTATTTTTATCTAGTGTCATGAAATCTTCTAATGTTTACTTTAAGCATAAACCAGTAAAAATTGAATTAAGTAGTAAAGTGGGGATTAGATCTCAAATGTTTGATAAAAATAGTAAAAAACTATTTAATGATTTTGTAGTTATTAAGCAAAATAACATTATACATATTCTTAATGCTATATCTCCAGCATGGACATCTTCTTTTGCTATGGCCGAATTTATATGTGAAAAATATACTATAAAAAAATAGAAATAATAATGAAAGCGCCTAATTTTAAGTTGCCAAGCACATCTGGAATATTTCAACTAAGTGATTATTTAGGGAAAAACATAATTTTGTATTTTTACCCAAGAGACAATACAAAAGGATGTTCTTTAGAGGCAATTGATTTCAATAATTCTCTCAAAGCTATAAATAAATATAATTGCATTGTAGTAGGTGTTTCAAAAGACTCAATTGAAAGTCATCAAAAATTTAAAAAAAAAAATAAATTAAAATTTGATTTGTTATTTGATGAAAAAATAAAGGTCTTAAAAAAATACAAAGCTTGGGGACTTAAGAAATTTTTAGGAAAAGAATATTATGGTATAATTAGAACTACAGTATTAATTAATGAAGAAGGCAAAATTGTAAAAACTTGGAGTAATGTTAGAGTAAAAGATCATGTAAAAAATGTAATTAACGAACTATCTAATATTTAATTTAATCCAAAATACTTACTCACAAATTATAAACAGAAAAATTTATTTTTTTATTTTTTGTTATTGTCAAAAAAAATAATTTATTTTAAAGTAATAGATGTAGAGGGTAGGAAACTTCCCAAAACAAAGAAAAGAGCCAAGGTAGTAGAGGCCTAGAGAAGGGAAACCGGAACTAAGTCGAGACAACCGAGGCTCTTTTCTGCTTTTAGCCCCAGATTTAATGATTGAATTTCTTACATTAAATAGTTTATCATTACACGTGAAAAAAATTTTCAAATACACTTTTATTTTTATTTTTGGTTTGAATTTAAACCTATTTTCTGGACCGTTTACAGATGAGTTTGCTAAGTGCATTGTAATGAAAACAACAACTCAAGAAAAAACTGATTTAGTAAGATGGATATATGTGACAATGTCATTTCACCCTCAACTGATGGATTTGTCTAATCTAACAGCTGATGATGTTGAAATGGTGAATATAAGAGTAGCTGACTACATGACCAATGTCTTTGCTTATAAGTGCAATGAAGAGTTAAATATGGCCATAGATTACGAGGGTGAAGAAAGTGTTTATTATGCATTTGAACTCTTGGGTGAAATAGCAATGACAGAGTTAATGGAAGATCAAGGTGTTAGCGCTGCAAGTGAGCTATTTATTGATTATATAGATGTGTCAATTTTCGAACAAATACTAAATTACTAACTAATAAAACCATTTTAAAGAAATTTAACTTATGTGGTGCCGCCGAGAAGAATTGAACTTCCGACCCCACCCTTACCAAGGGTGTGCTCTACCACTGAGCTACGGCGGCAATAGCTAATGTTTACAGCGATTTTTTATAAGTCTCAAGTACTAGATTTTAGTGTTACTGATTATGACCATTTGATTTTTAAAAATTAAGCAAACTATCTTTAATGGTGTGCTTTTAAATTAATTTACATGCAGACATTACAGAAAATGACCGTATTTTTTTGCATCAAATGGTAAATTATTGAAAAATAATGTTAAATTTTGTTTGAGAAGATTGCATAAAATGAATTAATATAAAATATTATATTAAAAATAAAATTATAATGAAAAATAAAAAACTAATTATATTTTCCTGTATCTTTGCAGCTCTACTTTTATTTATATTTTTAGCATTTACTGCACAAAAAAGTAAAAATTGGCTTGTAAATAAAATTGATGCAAAAATAGAAAACAAATTATCTATTGAATTAGATCAAATTAAATTCGAATTAAAAAAAACTAATCTTCAATTAGGATTAATTAGATCTGAAAAAGATGAGAATTTTAAAATTAATAAAATTTATTTTAATAAGAAAAATATAATGGATAGGCCTTTTGGTTATGTAGAAGAGTATAAAAATGAATTAATTTTTGTACATGGAAATGGAGATATATATTTTGGAAAAAAAGAAAAAAAACTTCATGAAACAAAATTTTTTATAAAAGACTCAAATATTAAAAAATTTTTTATTTTTGATAGTGAAAAAGATAGCTATTTTAATAATTCTGTAAGAGATATTTATATTTTTAAGGATAATATTTACGTAGTCTATATTGATAAAATAAAAATTAAAGATGAATATATGACTACAACAAATGTAGTAAAATCAAGCATAAATAAAAATAATTTAAATTTTAAAAAAATATTTGCATTAAAAGAAAGATATCCAGAGTCCATTGTTCACGCAGGTGGTAAATTACAACATTATAGTGATGATACCTTCATATTAGCTATACCTGATAATGGATACTTGGATGGTGTCAATTCTGATAATTTTGCTGTTGGTAAAACAGTTTTATTTAAAGATAATGATAAAATTTTTGAATATGAAGTATTCACTAAAGGACACCGCAACCCTCAAGGACTTTTTAACGATAAAAAAAATAACTTAATCTTTTTAACAGAGCATGGCCCAGCAGGAGGCGATGAAATAAATATATTAAAAAAAAATCTAAATTATGGTTGGCCTAAAGCTAGTTATGGAGAGGCAGATCAAAAAACTTTTAATAATCATATGGCTAATGGCTTTGAAGAACCTGTCCATTTTTGGAAAAAAAATCCAGCAGTATCAGAAATTACAAAAGTTTATAAATTTTATAATAGTGCTAATGATTGCTATTTTATTTCTTCCCTTTCAGGAGCTAGTGAATTTTTTGGACATCATATATATGTGATGTGTGGAGACAGTTCTAAAAAATTTAATATTAAAGACAAGATTTATATTGGTGATAGGATAAGAGACATTGCTTTTATTCAAAGTCATAATGTGGTTATTGCAGTCTTGGAATCATCAGGTTCATTAGGAGTTATTTCAAAATAAAAAATAATGAAATTCATTTTTAGTAAATTTTTTAAAATTATAGACTATTAATACATATTAAAAAACATTATCAAAAGACACCCTGCTGTCAGGTATTTAGAAATTTCATAAAGAATTTTCCATTTATTATTATTTTGACTAACACGCCATGTAGCAAAAGTAATTGCCAAAAAAACAAATGATACAAACCACATTAAATTAGGGTTTTTTGTTAGCTCAATGAAGACTGACATTATTAATTCACAAGGTAAAACTTATCTACCAGATAGTTTATTAACAAGACTAATCCAATCATTAATACCCAATATAGTTTTTTGTTATTTCTAATGAAGGGTATCCCGATAGCACTGTATCTAAATAATTTATGAAGTCCCCACACAATTAAGGGGATTAAAAACAACCAAAAAATAATTTCCCAAATCATTTTCTAACTTTAATTATTTCTTTTTTAATAAGACTATCCTAATTTTAATATCTGAACCAAAATCTTTATTGTTTGGAAGATAATTTAAAGGTCTTGATATATAGATTGAGTTAAAATCAGTTAATTTTTCCAAGACACTATCAAATTTTAATTCTTTCCATAAATCTACTCTATGTGTAAATATAAAATAACCATTTTTTGCAAGATAATAAGAAACTAGTTTAAAAAGTGATTGATGATTTTCACAATATGTCATTGCACCAATAAGACTTACCACAGTGTACTTATTTACTATTTGAATTTTATTCTCAAAACTTTTTTTATAAAGATATCTGTATTTTCCATTTCTTTTAGATATATCTAATATTTTTTTAGAAATATCAGATCCATCACAAATACAGTTAGGGTAGACTCGTAAAAATTCATCAATAAAAAGTCCTGTGCCACATGCTAAATCTAAAATAAATTTTGGTTTTGTTTTGATATATTTCTTTAAAATTTTAACTGATTGTAATGGCGCTTTGTAGTTCCATTTATACAATGTCTCATCATATGAACTAGACCAGTTATCATAATATTTTTCTATGTCTTTTTTGTTACCAATGCCTTTACGAAGAGATTTCATTTAATTTTAAAAACTAGCTAATTTATTATCATTTACCAATTAATCCTCATCATATTGTAATTTTTGTAAAATGATGATATTTAAATTTTATGGATTATAATAAACCAAAACCTGATTGTGGTTGTTCTTGCTCATGCTGTTGCACATGCGGCGACGGCTGTTGTCAATAAATAATTTTAACAAGAACAATTATTCCTAAAATTAAACCGAATATTATGTCTACGTATTTTCCTTTTTTTCTGGCCATTAGATAAAAAGAAATTAAAGCTAGAGTAATTACTACAAAGCTCGATAAGTTTGTTACAAAAGAAGAGGGCTCCATTTATTATTCTTCCCATTTAAAACGATCGAAAGATTTAAAAATTTCAAATATTCCTTTTTCCCATTGTTTAGATATGTATTGATAATCGTCATCATTAATTTCAAGAGATTGTTGGTAAACTATTTCTGATAAATTATTTTTATATACAACTAAGTCGATTGGAGGACCAACAGATAAATCTGCTTTCATTGTACTGTCCATACTTATTAACGCACATCTTGCTGCATCTCCAAGATAAGTGTCTGACTTGACAACTCTGTCTAATATTGGCTTACCATACTTTATTTCTCCAATGACAAGGTAAGGTTTGAATTCACTTGATTTAATAAAGTTACCCTGTGGGTAAACCAAATATAATTCCGACTCTTGATCTTTTATATGTCCGCCAACTATAAAAGTTGAACCTAATTCAATAGTCTCTTGATTAATACCATCTGGTGAGGAATGTTTAACATTTAACCTCCCAATATATTTTGCTATTTCATTTAAATTAAATAAATTATTTAAATTATTCCCATTTTTATCGTCTTCTAAATCTTTAGTAATCGAATTAAACACTGCTTGAGAAGTAGCTAAATTTCCTGAAGTTAAAATTATTATATTTCTATCAATGCCTTTATGGACATACATTTTAGAATAAGAGTTAAAGTTATCTAGGCCTGCATTTGTCCTTCTGTCAGATGCAAAAACCATCCCCTCATTTACTTTTATTCCTACACAGTAAGTCACATTTTAATTAAATAGCTAATTTTTTAAAAATACAAACGATTATTTACATACCTTCAATCTAAACTATGCATAACTAATAATAGGCAATTATTGTATTTTTAAGCAGTGAACATAAACTGGAAAAATTACAATTCAAAAAATAGCTATGATGAGTATTTAACTCCTGAAAAAAGTCTAAGAAAAGAAGCTAAAGTAATTTCTAAAATATTAAATAGCTACTCAATCAAAGATTTAGAAAGAATTGAACAAAATTGTCAAAGCACAATAAGCTCTCGTGGCATTAATTTTAAGGTTTACTCAGCTGATAAAAAAGCTGCAGAGGAAAAAAAATGGCCATTGGATATTATTCCAAGAATTATTCTTAAATCCCAATGGCTTAAGGTAAGAAAAGGATTAATACAAAGGTGTAAAGCTTTAAATCTTTTTATAAATGATGTTTATAATCAAAAAAAAATATTTAAAAACAACATTGTTCCAAAAGATTTAGTGTTTAAATCTCAAAATTATCTTAAACAATGTGAGGGTTTTCATCCAAAAAAAAAGATTTGGTCTCATATTTCAGGAATAGATTTAATTAGAAACATTGATGGAAAATTTTTAGTACTAGAAGATAACCTTCGTGTTCCTTCAGGTGTTTCATATATGCTTGAAAATAGAATGGTAATGGGGGAAGTGTTTCCTGAATTATTTACACGTTATAGAGTTTCACCGATCAATCACTATTGCAATAGACTCTATCATTGTATGTTAGATGCAATACCTTATAAAAAAAATAACCCAACAATGGTTGTATTAACGCCAGGTGTTTATAACTCTGCCTACTTTGAACATTCATTTTTAGCACAACAAATGGGAATTGCTCTTGTCGAGGGAAAAGATCTTTATGTCGAAAATGATAAAGTTTACGTAAAGACAGTTAAAGGGGGTTTAAGAGTTGATTGTATATATAGAAGGATTGATGATACTTTTTTAGATCCCAAAACATTTTTTAAAGGTTCTTTGTTAGGTGTAGCAGGTTTATACAAATCTTACAGAAAAGGCAATGTTGGACTTCTAAATGCACCTGGAAGTGGGGTAGCAGATGATAAGGTTATATACTCATATGTTCCTAAAATAATTAAATATTATCTAGATGAAGAACCTAAATTGGATCAAGTAGAGACATATTTATGTCACAATAAATCCGAGAGAGATCACGTAATATCAAATATCTCAAAAATGATAGTAAAACCAGCCGATGGATCTGGTGGTTATGGTATAATTGTAGGACCTAAATCTTCTAAATCTGAGAGAGAGGCATATATAAGAAAAATTTTACATAACCCAAGAAACTTTATCGCTCAACCTTTAGAAATATTATCAACTACCCCAACTTTGCAGGGGAATTTAATTGAACCTCGACATCAAGATTTACGACCATTTATTCTTTCTGGAAGAGAGACATACGTAACTATGGGTGGTTTGACGAGAGTTGCTCTTAAAAAGGGAAGCACGATAGTAAATAGTTCACAGGGTGGAGGCTCAAAAGACACTATGATTGTAGAAGATTAAATTTTAGATCTTTTGCTTCACAACTATAGTCTGATTTAAATTTTCAACTTCTAATAATTCCTCTTCTCCATTAGTCCATTTAATTTTAATCTTAAACTCATTTTCATTATCTCTAATTCCATAATGAGCAACTGGCTCCATTTGGCACAGATAACCTGATCCGGCATCAATTGTTTTTGAATGTGTTCTTTCATTTGTGTAAAGAGTTACTGTAGCTCCTCTAGCTGGTGCGCCATGGATATTTAAAGGTCTAATTCTTAAAAAAGATCTTTTCTCATCATTGTGGTATTTAAATAGAGTCAAAGGTTGAGCACCAGACTCACCATGAGATAAAAGAATCTCTAGAACTCCATCATTATCAATATCTGCAACTGCTGCTCCCGTTCCAAGACCATTTGGCTCTAGAGCTTGCTCAAGTTTAATTTCTTCAAAAACACCATTTTCAATTATCTTATAAAGTCTATTTGGCTCTCCTCATAGGCTCTATTAAAACCTTCCCAATTACCGTTTAGAATATCTAGTCTTCCTCGATAAAGAATGTCAGATAATGCTGTTCCTCTTCCATTTTGATAGATATCTTTGATATTCATTTGACTCGCCACATCTGAATACTTTCCGTTTTGATTAAAATAAAGAAAATTCGGACCTCTTTCATTAGCCGCAAACACATCTATTTGGTCAGATAAGATATGACCGGCAACTACAGCTCTACCTCCTGTAACTTTATCAAGTCCCAGGCTCGCAGCTAGGTCTACAACCCTATTATCAATAAACTCATAGAATCTTGTTGGACCACCATAATTTGCTACATAAATTCCATAATTTCCTTTACCCTCTCTGTCGACGCAAACTACTGATCTTCCAGCTGTTAAATTTAATTCACTTTGATTTATTTCTTTTTCGAATAAGTCATCTATTACGTTCTGTGTATTTATTAAGAGTCTGTCTGAGTACATTTTCATACCACTGTATGTATCTGTGTTTAGGAAATATATTTCTTCAGAGCCATCTTTATCTATATCGCATGCGGCAACCCCAATAGTAGATCTTTCTGGATCAGAAAATATATTATCAGTAATTTTATTTTCAAGAGTTTCTCCATTAAAACCTAATGCTAGATTATTATATCTAAATCCAGTTACTATAAATTCATCATTACCGTCATTGTCAAAATCAGTTACAGCCACCCCGTAACTTAGTCTAGCACTTTGATCAGGTAATAAATTACTAATATTTTTGAAAAAGCTTTTTTCTGCAAATACATTCATAGAATAAAAAATAAATAAAAATAAAAACGGAGTTTTATAAAATTTCATATAATTGATACTATTTTTTTGATGATCTAGATTTAGATATGATTTGTACCACTATCAAGTGTATATAAAATTTATAACTTTTAATGAAGCTTACTACTATGATACACTTGCCAAAAACTGGATTAATATATTTCCAGATGGAAATAGGAATGCTGCAGGACCAAAGTTTTTTAAATATCTTATAGATCAAGACCTTAGTTTTAAAGATTTTGTTGAATTCAATAAAAGATATTGCCCAGTATCTGGTTCATTGATAGCTCCTGGATCTGAGCCTGCATTTATAAGTATGAATGAAGTCGACTCGAATAATAAAGTATGTGGTGATATGTATCGCTGTTGTTGGCCATGTGTTTGTGATTCAATGAAATACGCAAAAGCTATGGAAATATCACATAAATTTCAAGGTATTGAAGAAAAATTTACTGTTATGACTATTGATAACCCCTGTGGTAAAGAGGAATTTCCACTTGAAGTAAATCGAGATTATTTTTGTATTGGCGAAAAAATGAATTTAGATCAAGTCTTTGCAGTTGATCAAAAAATGATAATTGGCTTATTGCACAAACCAACTAGTTGTAATAGCAGTGATCTTTTAGCAATTAACAACCATCCTGTAGTTGGGCAACAATGTAAGATTAGAAACTCTACTAAAGAAGAGGAACTTATTTCTGGGATGGGTGATATATTTATAAAGCTATCCAAATAACTTTAAAAAAAATTAATTTTTTAAAGCATAATCACCGTATATAATTGTATTACTACTGTTTAGTCTATATTTTTTTACAACTCTTACCGACTTATATTTATTTCTTAGTTTTCTTAACTCTATAGAGGCCTCTTTTCTGTATTTTTTATTTTTCCACCAAGATGAATTACCAATCTCTAAAGTAATTATTTTAATCATTTAAAAATAATAAATATTAAAAAAATATACCTAGATATTTTTGAGATACTAACAAGAAGAAAAAAAGTGAAAAACTTTACTCTTAATATTCCTGCTACTACAGTAAGAGGATCTCCAATGATTGGTACCCATGCCAATAACAATGACCAAATGCCATATTTTTTAAAATAAATTTCACCTTTTGCAATTTGCCTTTCATTGGCTGGGAACCACTTCTTATCTTTAAAAATTAATATTTTTTTTCCTAAATACCAATTAACTGATGAACCAAGAATATTTCCAAAACTTGCAACAACCAAAAGTAAATATTTATCAAATGAGTCTGTTAATAGCATTGTTGATAAAACTAATTCAGAGGAGAGCGGGAGAATTGTAGCTGCTAAAAAACTTATTATAAATAATTGAAAATATGAAATTAATATTATCACATTACTAACATTTAAATATAAGTTTCAGCTTTTAAAATATCTAATATTAACATAAAGGTAAAATAACCTGCATTTATGAATACGATAAAACTAAACATATAAACAATTTCTTTAGAAACATTTTCACTTACAAAATTAGGGAAAAAATATTTTCCAAGAAGAAAACTTATTTCTGAATATATTATTGTTATTGTAGCTGCAATAAAAAGAACGTAAGTAAATTTACCAAAAAAATTTACAACAAATAAGCTAGCAAAAGCAATAAATAATAAAAAAAGAGAAGAATATATTGATAAATTTGAAACTGTTAATTTTTTTTTATAAATTTTTCTTGTTAAAAGTAGAATAAAAAAAATTATTGTTAAAATAATCGAAATAATAAAAACCTTCGTGTTATAAAGAGAGTCTGTAAAAAAAAGGTCCAAAAATTATTTTTTTCTAATTTTTCTGATAGTCATTATTGAAAGGAACAATACAAAGAATATTAAAGCAAATGCTCCAATTAAAAATATCCATTTCATGAATTAATTATACAAATTTTACTTTAAGTTGAAAGTTATGATCTCAAAACCCTAAGGTTTTTATTAGCAATTACTAGTCCGTATTTATCTTTAGTAAAAATTAATTTATCTTCAATATTCTCGCCTATATCTAAAATTACCTCTGATAAGGGGTTTAAAACTTCATCTTGTAATAATCTTTTCAAAGGTCTGGCCCCAAATAACGGATCAAAACCTTTTTCTTTCAAGTAGTTAAAGGCTTCATCAGTAAAACCTATAGAAATACCTTTTGAAGAGATTCTTTGTTCAATTAATTGAATTTGGTTATTTAAAATCGCACTAATATTTTCTTTTGATAATTTGTTAAAGAGTATTATGTCATCAATTCTATTTAAAAATTCTAGTCGAAAATGATTTTTAAGCTCTTCAAGGGCTAAGTTCTTTTTTGTTGTATAGTCAAAATTGTCATCAATAGGAATTTGTGAGCCAATGTTAGAAGTCATAATGATAAGGGTATTTTTAAAATTTACTATTTTTCCTTTTGAGTCTGTTAACCTACCATCATCTAAAATTTGTAGTAGAATATTAAATACATCAGGGTGCGCTTTTTCAATTTCATCAAATAAAATTACTTGGTAGGGGCGTCTACGAACAGAGTCAGTTAACTTCCCACCATCATCGTAACCAACATAACCTGGAGGAGATCCAATAAGCTTACTAACCGAGTGTTTTTCCATATACTCGGACATGTCAAGTCTTAGCATTTGCTTTTCGTTATCAAAAACATACTCTGCTAGTGCTTTTGATAATTCAGTTTTTCCTACACCAGTTGGGCCTAAAAAA
>LULJ01000523.1_pt1 | contig 12608 bp, 12 predicted proteins | sample 728171 | NCBI WGS metagenome assembly LULJ01 (sample SAMN03860292, study PRJNA289734) | marine metagenome | biome: seawater column; feature: ocean; material: water; isolation source: Red Sea water column Station 169 - depth 25m | place: Saudi Arabia: Red Sea | collected 2011-10-15 | depth 25 m
GTCCTGGAGAAATAATTATTTTTTTTGGATTCAAATTTAGTACTTCATTTGCAGACATTTCATCGTTACGAATAACTTTTATGTCTTTCTCATACTCACCAATATAATGAACTAGGTTATATGTGAAACTGTCATAATTATCAATTACAACTATCATGAAATCATCTCCATAGCATCAAGAAATACTCTCGATTTCTGAAGACACTCTTCCCATTCACTTTCAGGATTTGAGTCAGCAACAATACCCGCACCAGCCCCAACATGTATCAAGTTGTCTTTAATAACTGCAGTTCGTATTGCTATAGCAGTATCAATATTCCCATTCCAAGAAATATATCCTATTGCACCTCCGTAAATACCTCTTGAGCTTGGCTCTAATTCATTAATTATTTCCATTGCTCTAATCTTAGGTGCTCCAGATAAAGTGCCGGCTGGTAATGTCGCTTTCAGTGCATCTATGAAACTAAGTTCAGAAGATAATCTACCAACTACGTTAGAAACAATGTGCATCACATGAGAATATCTCTCAATTATCATCTTTTCTGTAACTTTTACTGTACCTATATCAGCAACTCTACCAACATCATTTCTCCCTAAATCAATAAGCATTAAATGTTCAGCAAGTTCTTTTGGATCATTTAACAAGTCTTGTTCATTTAGTTTGTCTTCCTGCTCGTTTTTACCTCTTTTCCTTGTACCTGCAATTGGTCGTAATGTTATTTCGTCTTTCTCTAACCTTACTAAAATTTCTGGAGAAGCTCCCACCACGTGACACTCATCAAGATTAAGATAATACATATAAGGTGACGGATTTAACTTTCTTAACGCTGCATATAATTCAAAAGAATCGCCGTCAAAAGTTTTAAAGAAATCTTGTGCCAATACCACTTGCATCACATCACCTTCTTTTATGTATGTTTTGATTTTCTCAACACTGCTTATAAAATCTTCTTTCTTAAAATTTGATTCAAACTGAATTGTTTCTTTAACTTCTTTAAAGTCTGTCTCTCCAGAAATATTAGCCTCACCTAAACTTATTTCGATCATAGATAACTGTTTTAGGGCATCTTCATATGAAATATTATTGGGATCAGCATTGAATATGGCAGATATCGAATTATTAAAATTGTCATAAACAATTAATTGTTCTGCTTTTACTAAATAAACATCTGGCATATGTTCTTTAAATTTAGATTCCTTTTTTAAAAGTGCTTTTATTTTTTCCTCAGCATACTGAGAACTTTCATATGCAAAAAAACCTACATAGCCACCATAAAATCTTGGAAGCTCTTCAGGCTCAAAGGACTTGTATGTTTTTATGATTCTATTGAGTTCTTCAAGGGGACTTTCAGATACATAACTTTTATTGGAGCCATTTTCTTCAATTAAAACCTCATTACCAGAAATCTTTATACTATCTTTACAATTTAATCCTATGATTGAATATTGTGCCCATTCTTGACCACCTTCAATTGACTCCAATAAGAAAGTATTTTTTTTGTCCTTGATTGATGAATACAAACTTATTGGGGAATCTAACTCAATGTTTAGATCCTTAATCAATGGAATAATATTAAATCCATCATTAGCAAGCTTGTTGTATTCTTCTTTACTTATCATTTGAAATTATTGATTCAATATTAACCACATCTCCAACAAATAGATTATTTTTTTTAAACCATCCCTCATTCACTTCAAGTGCATACTTAACATTACTCCTTGAGCAAACCGATTTCCTAGAAAATGGAACCATATCATATATTTCTAATATTTCACCTTCATTACTAATGTAAGCAATACTCAAAGGCATAAAAGTATCCTTCATCCACATACATTGTTGCTTCTTACGCTCCCAAATAAAAAACATACCATAGTTTTTTTAGAAGCTGATCTAACTTTATGCTTTCTGATGCATGTAGATTAAAAACTAAAAATAATAAACAAGAATATTTAATTAATCTTAGAACGAAGTTCAGATATAGTTTGCTCATAATTTTCTGTATTAAAAATAGCTGAGCCAGCAACAAATGTATCTGCGCCTGCTTTAGATGCTAAACCAATAGTATCTTTGTTAATGCCGCCATCAACTTCAAGACGAATATCTTTTCCAGAATCATCAATCATCTTTCTAACTTGAGAAATTTTTTCCAAAGAACTATGAATGAAAGACTGTCCGCCAAATCCAGGATTAACACTCATTATTAAAACAAGATCAATATCATCAATTACATTTTCTAGGGTATGCAATGGAGTTGCAGGATTGTATACAAGTCCTACTTTGCATTCATTATCTTTAATTGCATGAATTGATCTATGAATATGTTTAGAAGCTTCTGGATGAAAACTTATCAGATCTGCCCCTGCTTTTATAAAACTTTGAGCTAATTCATCTACAGGATCGATCATCAAATGAACATCTATAAATTCTTTGATTCCATAGTCACGAAGTGCCTTACAAACCATAGGTCCAATTGTAAGATTTGGCACATAATGATTATCCATAACATCAAAATGAACCCAGTCTGCTCCAGCATTTAAAACGTCTTTTACCTCATCACCAAGCCTTGCAAAATCTGAAGCTAAGATTGAGGGAGCTATTATGTAATTCTTTTCACTCATAATTAGTCATCATTATAAACACTATTAGCTAGTTTTAAACGTTCATGAGTTCCAACATCTATCCAAGGGCCTGTCGTTACCTCGCCTGTAATGACTCCTTCTTTAATGTAATTAGGTAATACTGAGTCCCACAAATTGAAAATTGATTTATTGAATTGATTATCTTTAAAGATTGTTGGATTGATTATCGATACTCCTGTCCATGTTTGATCATTTTTATGTTCATTAACCTTAACAATATTATCTTTAACATTAAAATCGCCTTGCGGATTATGATCTGGGTTATTAATTCCTACCAAATGTGCTGCCTCTACCTCTTTGGGTAATTTTTTAAGATCAATTTGGTGCAATATATCAGCATTAGTTAAAAGGAATGGATTATTGCCAATTTTTTCCAGAGCATTATAGATTCCACCTCCAGTTCCAAGTGGTCTGTCTTCAATTGAAAATGAAATATTTAATTCAGAAAAGTTCTTGTTTACATGATTAATAATCTGGTCAGCGTGATGAGATACATTAATTATAATTTCATGAAAACCGCTGCTTACAAGATAATTAATATTCCTATCTATCAATGACATATTGCCAACCTTGATAAGAGGTTTTGGAATAGTATCTGTGATAGGTGCGAGCCTTTTTCCGTATCCAGCAGCTAAAATCATTGCTTTCATATGTCTAATAGTTTCTTATTTAGAAGTGGCTGTAATTGTTCAGAAATAAAAAGTTTAGATTTGTGATTATCAGGGATCATACATTCTAGATTTGAAAGTATCATTGGTAAATCTTTAAGCCTGAAACTTCTTTTATGTTCTATAAAAAGATTTGCTAATGTTCCCAAGATTCTCATATTTCTCTGAATGGATCCCCATCTTAAAAAATTAAATAGTTCTTCAGAATTATATTTAGATTTAATTTGTTTTGAAAAGTAAGCAAGCATCATATTGATATCTTTTAAATTCACGGGATAATAATGATCTATTAGAATTCCAGAAAGGTCTATACCAAGAGGTCCAATCTTCATATCTTGATGATCTATTACTGTAATTTGATTTTGATAAAGAATAAGATTACGTCTTTCAAAATCAAAATGACAGTTAACCAATGGTTGTTGCTTTATATTTTCTGTTGTCAACAACATTAAATCATCAATTGAATTATCTGGTTCTACCTCTAAAAAATTAATACAAAAGATATCTTTAAAAAGATGCATTTGATCAACCAATTCATCATGAGTTAATTTAGGAATCTCCTCTTGAGATAATCCTTGAATTTTGGCAAGCAAATCTAATGATCGTTTTAATAAGTCTTGCTTATTTTCCTCATTAAATATGGTTAAGAGATCATCGTCACCTAGGTCTTTTTGCAGTGTAACGCCAATATCAGCATTATGATGAATAACATCTGCTGTACTAATATTATTGGCATTTAATAAATTCGATATTTTAAGAAAATCTAAATGATCTCCCAATGAAGGATTCAAATAACACAATACTAAAGAATCTTTGTTATCTAATACTCTCCAATACTCTCGCCCACTTGCTTCAAGCTTTAAAGGTATTGCTTTAGTCGCATTAAAATTACACTTCGAACTAAGATTTATTACTTCTTCTTCTTTCAACTAGCTATTCTTAATTTCCTCTGGTAAAGGAGTATCATCGGGAACAAAAAAATCAGGCATTAATTCACCAAATGGAGCTGAAGCATATTTTGTAAAATCTTTTACTCCTGCATCAAAAAGAACCATGTCATCTATGCAAAAATTACCTGTAAATTCTTTAGAGTCTTTTGTTAGTATTTCGTATGCTGCATCAGCCATAATGTCGACATTTCTTGAAAGTTTCATGATCTCATCTCCTCCAAGATGATTTTGCACCGCTGCTGTTGCAATGGCAGTCCTAGGCCAAAGTGCATTAACTGCAATACCAAATTCTTTAAATTCTTCAGCCATACCCAATACACACATACTCATAGTGTATTTAGCCATGGTGTAAGCAACTGTACCTGCAAACCACTTTGGATGCATATCTAAAGGAGGCGCTAAATTTAAAATATGTGGGTTAGATGCTTTTTTAAGATGAGGTAAACAAAATTTACTTACCATATATGTTCCTCTTCCGTTGATTTGATGCATTAAATCGTATCTTTTCATTTCAGTATCTGTGACATTTGTTAACTGAATAGCTGAAGCATTATTTATACATATATCTATTCCTCCAAAATGATCAACTGTCTGATTAACCGCATCTCTAACATTGTCTTCACTTCTAATATCACATATTAGTGGCAAAGCTTCTCCGCCGGCTTCTACAATTTCATCGGCTGCAGTATATATAGTTCCAGGAAGCTTTGGATGAGGCTCTGCGGTTTTTGCAGCTATTGCAACTTTAGCTCCATCTTGAGCAGCTTTTTTTACCATTGCAAGACCAATACCTCGACTTCCACCTGAAATAAATATTACTTTATCTTTTAAACTCATTGTTTTACCTCTTTTTTTAAAATTTCTCCATATAAGGACGTAAGTCTAACTCATGCGTCCATGAACTTCGATGTTGAGTATGCACAAACCAATAGGCATCTGCAATCGAATCTGGTTGAAGGATGCCATCTTTTTCCTTTAATGCGTATGTGTCAGGGAACATTTCTTTAATAAAAGCTGTGTCAATTGCGCCATCGATCACGAAATGTGCTACATGAATGCCTTGAGGTCCCAGCTCTCTTGCCATACTTTGAGCGACAGCACGAAGAGCAAATTTAGCGCTTGAAAATGCTGAAAAACCTGAACTTCCTCTCATAGAGGCAGTGGCGCCAGTAAAAAATATAGAGCCCTCATTTCGTTTTTTCATATATTTTGCAGCCTCTCTACCGGTCAAAAAGCCTGCAAAAGCTGCCATCTCCCATACCTTTCTAAAGACCCTTGAGGTGGTATCTTCAATTGGAAAAAAAACATTTGCACCTGGATTAAAAATTACAACATCTATTGGGGCAATCTCCTCTTCAACTTCTTTAAAAAAACTTTTTATTGCATCTTCATCTCTTGCATCAACACCAAAACCTTTTGCCCACCCTCCTGAACTATTAATTTCTTCAGCGAGCTTATTAACTTTATCGATGCTTCCAGGTCTTCTGGCTGGACATACCTTATAACCATGACTTGCAAACTTTTTAGTTAAAGCTCCGCCGGTAGCATCTCCCGCCCCTATAATAATTGCAGAATATTTTGAAAAATCTTTCATATAAGTGTTTAATTATCTTACTTTACAAAATTGTGTGTAGAAATGATAGTAGACTTTGTTTTCGATATAGCCAGCCCCAATACGTATCTTGCTCATAAGATAATTCCAGACTTTGAGTCTAGAACTGGAGCAAAATTTAACTATATTCCTTGTTTATTAGGTGGAATACATAAGCTAACAAATAATCAACCTCCTTTTATAGCTTATGCTGACTGTAAGAATAAAACTAATTACCAAATGATAGAGATTGAGCGCTTTATCAAATTACATAATATAGAAAACTATAAGTTTAACTCTCATTTTCCTCCTAATACTGTGCAAGTGCAAAGAGGAGCAATTGCAGCACAAGAATTAAATATTTTTGAGCAATACTTCGAATGCGTAATAAAAGCTATGTGGGAAAATGATAAAAATATTTCTGATGTAGAGGTTTTAAAAAATCTTTTATCTGAAAGCGGATTCGATGTTGAAGCAATCATGAGCATAGTTACATCACAAGCCTGCAAAGACAAATTAATTGAGAATACTAATAATGCAGTTGAAAGAGGTTCATTTGGAGTTCCAACCTTTTTTTATGACAATCAAATATTTTTTGGTAAAGATCATCTTTATCAATTAGAGCAGTATATAAATTCGCAAAAATAACCGAACTTTTATCAAAATACTCTTTCAAACCATTGAGGTATAAAATATTGTTATGGTTAAAATGAAAAAATCATTTTATTTTCTTTTTTTGATTGGTTTTCAAGGTTTATTAAGCGCAAACTTAATTGATGAAGGCATCCTGATGAAGAGTGACAATAATAATGCATGCCTTATTTATCAGCCATATTTAGGGACTGTTAAAGACATAGACAATTTAGATATTAAATCGGATAAATTTCAAATCAATGATGAAAAGATTTTATTTTTAGATGGAAACGTTGTAATAGATTTTCCAGATGGGATACTCAAAACAGGGATTGCCAGAATTGATCAAGATAATGGACTTGTTAATTTTAAAAAAAATGGTGATTTATTTCTCAAAGATTATTTTTTTAGAGCACGAGAAGGAAGTTTCAATAAAGATGAGCAATTAATAGAGCTTAAAAAGGGAGAACTATTCTTAGAAAGCAGAGGTCTAATTGTAAGATTTGATGATTTGGGAGGAGACTTAGATAAGAAGATCCTGCTTAACAATGTTTCTATGACATCGTGCGCAGATACATCTGATGGCTGGGAGCTTGCAGCTGAAAGAATTGAGATTGATGATGCAACCAAAAGAGGCAAAGCGGAAAAAGTAAAAATCAAAATATTTGATCAAACTATTATTAAGCTGCCCTATCTTCCATTTGCAACGTCTTCAGACAGAATGACTGGATTTCTTGAACCAACTTTGTCCTACTCATCTGATGGATTAGATTTTATGATTCCATACTTTAAAGTTATTTCAGAAAAATCAGATGTAACTCTAGCAGCAAGAAATATTTCAGAAAGAGGCTTTGGTTTTGAAGGAAATGTTAGAGCTGTTCATGGAAATAATAAGCATTTAAGAAATTTTGATTTTATATACTTTAATAAAGACAAAGAATATCAAGAGTTATATCCAAAAACATCTGATTCTAGGTGGGGATTTAATCTTATAGATACCTTTGGTAATAAAAATAAATTCTGGGTAAATGTAGATTGGTCAAAAGCATCTGATAGTCTTGTTTTAAGAGATATACCCGGCGAAATAACAACTATAGGTACAGAAAGGGCACAAAATCTTCAACAGAGTGTAGTTATAAATAGTGTATACAATAACCTCAGCTTTAAATTAGAACATGAGGGATATCAGGCTTTAAATCCCATCCTTACAAATGGATATAAAAAGTCTCCCGTCATAGCCATAAATTATTTTAAAAATTTAAATAACTTTACTTTTAGCCAAGATATTAATATTACTTACTTTAAAGCGAAAAGCATTCATGGCTACTTAGGATATGAGGATACTAACAATAAATTTTTATCTCTTATATCAAATCCAGTTGAAGGAAGAAGAACTTATTCAAGCCTAAAAATTAATAATAATTCTTATTCAAATGGTTTTAAGATTTCCAGTGCCATCGGCATGCAAACTTTAAGTTATAACTTAGATAACAGTATGCAAAAAACTAACTCTGTTGCAGTACCTAATCTAAGTATCGATATTAGTTCTTTGTTTGTAAACAAGATTGATGAAGCAATTCATTTGATCAAACCCAAAATATTTTATGGATATGTTGGATACAAAGATCAAAGTATGAATCCAGTATTTGATTCCAATAATGTTTCAAAAATGAATCAAATATTTAATGTAAGTCGTTTTTCAGGGATGGATAGAATTGGCGATGAAAACTTTTATTCCCTTGGCATAAATTACACTAAACGCGAAATGGGAAGAGATAAATTTTCATTTGAAATTTCAAAAAAATATTATCTAAAAGATAGAAAAGTATCTTTAAGTGACCTGAATATGCATTCAATGAATATGTCCTCGATGCAAATGATGTCATTAAGTTCAGATGAAGATCCTTTAATGTTAATGAGCAAATGGATGCCCAATATGAGCACCATGATTATGACATATGGAAGCTATCACAAAGATCAAAAAAAATTTCCAATGGCTGGTATTACAGCAAAGCACAAATTTGAAAAAGGAAGTATTGGCTATGCAAAAAGATATACAAAAATGTCTGGGGATTTCAATACTGTGTTAGATTATTCTGAGTTTTTTGCCGATCTAAAACTTAAAAATAATTTTAGTCTTATTGCAAAATTTAAAAGAGATGATGATTCAAACACTAAAATTGAATCCATATTTGGTGTGGGTTATGAAAACTGTTGCGTTGCTTTAAGTGTCACAGCATCGGATAGAAATCTATCTAAATACTTAGATGGATTAGAATCAGACTCCTACGCATATCTTAATGATGCGTGGGATAATATAATAACTATAGAAAATAAAAGTAGAATTAACTTTGAATTTCAACTAAAAGGTTTGAACTCAACCTTTGAAAAAGTTGGAAGATTAATGAATAATTCTATTCTGAATTACTAAAGATTTATGAAAAAATTATTTCTAACACTATATTTGTTATCTTCAACAATCTTATATGCAAAGATTGAAGTGCTTGATCGTATTGCCGTAATAGTTGATGACGGGGTAATAATGGAGTCTCAAATCACAAAGACATTGGCTGATGTGAGTAAAAGATATGATGACCAAAATATACCACCACCACCTGCAGACATATTACTTGAGCAGGTTACAGAAAAGCTAATTATCGAAGAATTACAGCTTCAAATGGCTGATAGAGCTGGCGTAAGAATTAGTGATGCTGAACTTAATCTTACTTTAAGTAGATTGGCAGCTAATAATCAATTATCTCTAGAGGAATTTGTTGTATTTGTTGAAGAAAATGGAGACTCTTATGAAGATCTTCGCGAACAAATGAGAAGAGAAATGAGAATTCAAAGAATTCAAAGAGGCAGAGTTAACTCAAGTATAGATATCACAGAGAAAGAGTTTGAATCTTTCTTGGCAACAGATGAAACTTTAAGCGCTCTAGATCCTGAGTTATTGGTGAGACAAATACTTGTAAAGAATCTTTCTACAGCAAACGAAGTAATCGAATTATTAGATAATGGATCAGATTTTGCAGAAATTGCCAAAGAAAAATCTATTAGCTCAAATGCACAATCTGGCGGCCTTCTGAATTGGAGAAAAGCAGTCGATATGCCAGAGTTATTTGAGAAAGCCTTAGTAAATCAATCTATAGGATTTATATCAGAACCTCTTGAAAGTGGATCTGGATACCATATTCTCCAACTTGAAGATAAACGAGGTGAATTTGTTCAATTTGAAGATCAATGGCAATCAAGGCATATCTTGTTAATACCATCAGCAATCAGAACCGAAAACGATACAGAGCTTGAACTTAATAATATTAGACAAAGGGTCATTGATGGAGAAAGCTTTGAATCGCTGGCAAAAGAATTTTCTGAGGATCCAGGCTCAGCTCTACAAGGTGGCGATCTTGGTTGGTTAGGTCTTGGTGTTCTAGCTGAAGAGTTTGAGGCGACCATGCTGGAAATGGAAATAGGCGAAATCTCACCAGTATTTCAAACTGAATTTGGTTTCCATTTTCTTGAGGTTTTGGCCAAAAGAAGTCATGAATTAACTGATGATTTAATTAAAGATAGAGCCTATTCAATTCTGTATGCAAGAAAATTTGATGAAGAGCTTGAAAATACTCTCAGATCAATGAGAGCTGAAGCTTTTGTAGAGTTTAAAGATCTAGATTGAAAAAAATTATCTACTCGCCTGGAGAGCCGGCTGGTATTGGACCAGATTTAATAATTAAATTAGCAGCTTCAAAAAAATGGTGCGATTTCAAGGTTCCAATTGTTAGTATTGGAGATCCAAAACTTTTTCTGGATAGAGCCGATCTTCTTGGCAAAAAAATAGAAATTAATGAAGTTGATTCCATAAACAAAGTTAGAACTAATCAAAAAAACTTAATACAGGTCATCAATATTGCAAAATGTAATAAAACTGCAGCTGGAAAAATTTATAAAAGCAATGCTCGCTATGTATTAAATAATCTTGACTATGCGATTAAACAAACATTACATAATAAAAGAACTGCCTTAGTAACAGGCCCTCTCAATAAAGAAATTATTATCTCAATTGATAAAAAATTTACTGGTCATACAGAGTACATCCAAAAAATTACAAAAAGCAATGGCGTTCTGATGATGTTAGCATCTGACCAGCTAAGAGTAGCCCTTGCAACTACCCATATACCAATAAAAGATGTTGCAAAAACTATCACCAAAGAATTAATTATTAATAAAGTGAAAATACTAAATAATGATCTAAAGACTAAATTTAATATTAAAAATCCACATATTAAAGTTTTAGGTCTAAATCCTCATGCGGGTGAAAATGGAAAAATAGGTAACGAAGAGCTGCTCCATATCAAACCTGCCATTAAAGACTTAAAAAGAAAAAATATAAATGTCTCTATGCCATTATCAGCAGATACAGCATTTTCGAAAAAAAACTTAGAAGAAACTGATGCATTTTTAGGAATGTATCATGATCAAGTCTTGCCAGCTCTTAAAGCTCTTAGTTTTGGTAACTCAATAAATATAACACTTGGGGTTCCAATCATAAGAACTTCGGTTGATCATGGAGTTGCTCTAGATATCGCAGGAACAAAAAACTCAGATACATCTTCGCTGGAACTTGCAATCATGACTGCTAAAAAACTTATCAAATGAAATCTAGAGACACTAGAAGAAAATTTGGACAAAACTATTTAAAAGATCCTGCGATATTAATACAAATGGGGGGAGCTATAAATCCAAAAAAATCTGAGAATATCCTAGAAATTGGACCTGGACTTGGAGCACTTACAAATCAGATAAATCTAGAGGGCGTAAATATTGTTGGAATAGATATAGATGAAGAAAATATAAATTACTTAAAAAAGAAATTTCATGGCCCTGCTCGGTTTAGCTTTGTTAAAGAAAATATTCTTAAGTATCAGCTTAAAGATACTAACCAAAGAGTTGTTGGTAACCTTCCCTATAATATTTCAACTCAAATCATCTTAAAGTTAATTGATAACGCAAAGAACATCATAGACATGCACTTTTTAGTTCAAAAGGAAGTGGCTGAAAAAATCTCTGGTGCAGTTGGTACAAAAGATTGGGGCAAATTAGCAATAAAAATTGCTGCATTTTTTGAGAGTCAAATATTATTTGACGTTCCGCCTGAAGCTTTTGATATTAAACCAAAAGTAAATTCTAGCTTTATTAGATTACTTCCAAAGCAAAATATCACTTCTAATTTAGCTATCAAAAATAATTTATTTAAGCTTATTGATTTAGCTTTTATTTCAAGACGAAAAAATATTAAAAATAACCTCAAAAGCCTTAATGTAGATTGGAGCAAAATGAATATTGATCCATCAAAAAGACCAGAGGAACTTTCTCTAAGTCAATTCATTAGTCTTGCAAAGGAATATTCTGCTTAATGAGTCATTACGTAATTGGTGATGTTCAAGGATGTTACGATGAACTTGCAGCTCTTTGCGCTAAAGTTAAATTTGATCCTCAAAAAGATAAATTAATTTTTGCTGGGGATCTCGTTAACAGAGGTCCTAAATCTTTGGAAGTGCTAAATTTCTGTATTGAAAATAGAAAGTCTGTAAAAGCTGTTTTGGGGAATCACGATTTTTATCTTTTATATTTAATTGAGCATCAAAAAAGGAATAAGTCACTGAAACAAATTCTTGAGGCTGATAATTTAGACGAAATTAATAAATGGCTTAAGGGATTGCCATTGTTATTAAAGATTAAAATTAAAACTAATGTTTACTGGATAGCTCATGCAGGCATACCCTTTTTATGGGATTTTAAAATTGCACAACAGCTTTCAAAAGAAATTCAATCTGCTATCAAAAATGATGCTTATAATCTTTTTGAATATATGTGGGGAGATACTCCAAGCTTATGGAATCCAGAACTAGAAAAATATAAAAAGCAAAGGCTTATTATCAACTACTTCACTAGAATGAGATTCACAAATAAAAAAGGAGCACTAAAATTAAAGAAGAAAGATCTAACGCCTGAAAAAAATCACATACCTTGGTTTGAACAAACAAAAAATAATCTTAAAGACAATGAAAAAATTATTTTTGGTGCAGGATTAGATGTTTTTGAAAAAGAACCAATTGATAAAAA
>LULJ01001250.1_pt1 | contig 12567 bp, 12 predicted proteins | sample 728171 | NCBI WGS metagenome assembly LULJ01 (sample SAMN03860292, study PRJNA289734) | marine metagenome | biome: seawater column; feature: ocean; material: water; isolation source: Red Sea water column Station 169 - depth 25m | place: Saudi Arabia: Red Sea | collected 2011-10-15 | depth 25 m
GGCTAGCTGAGTAAGGAACATAGGTATGGCTAGCTTAAAAAAACTACTAGCTTCTGTAAGAGATCTTTCAGAAAAAAAGCTCTTTTTTGAGTCCAAGGGTTGTTCCATAGAAGGTGCCTATCTTATCATGTACACAAGAGGCAAGACATCAGAAAAGATCACAGACCATATTGGCTAAAAAAGCTATTTGCTAAATACAATAATTTTTATGTAGATAACTATTTAGCTCCCCAATTTGAGTATTTCGGAAAGAGTCACAATATTATGGGAGCTCGATATTTTGATGTCTATGGGAAGAATATATCAATTGATGATTTTCCTACTATGGTAGCTTCTCCTGATAACTATATTCACTTAACCACATGGAGCTTGGAAGACCATGAAGGAGAAATATCAATTGGGAAATATTGCTTATTAACTCCAGGGGTTAGAATTGCTTCAGCATCAAAGATAACAATAGGCGACGGCTGTATGTTTGCTAATAGTGCTTATGTCTCAGATGCAGACTGGCACGGCATATATGATCGAGCAACACCTGTCGGCAAATCATCTCCTGTAACTCTAGAAGATAATGTATGGATTGGAGATAGAGCAATGGTAGGTAAGGGCGTTAATATAGGAAAAAATAGCATAGTTGCTGCAGGAGCTGTTGTTGTAAAGGATGTTCCTGATAATGTTGTAGTTGGAGGAAATCCTGCAAATATTATTAAAGAACTTGATCCAACTATTGATGGAATCACACGAATGAAACTTTTTGAAGATCCAGATGGTTTGAAGGATTTATATGATCAAATCGATCTCTACACATTAAAAAATAATACTCTTTTTGAATATATTAAGAGTAAATTTTATAGAAGTAAAAAACATTAAATCTATAATTGACATGTTCGGAAAAACCCAATAATGTTAATGCCCGGTTTCGAGAAAGTTGGGGAGCACTCTTAGAAAACCTAGAACTTTTAGAATGATCTAAAGGTTAATTGGAGAGGTACGATGACCAAACTTTTTCAGACAATTCTAATTGTCTTTTTTTCTTTTTGTATATTTGCCGATGACACGGACTTAGGACCTCAGGGTTCAGCAGTTGAAATATTCCAATGTAACTTTTCAAATGGAAAGGATTTAGAAGATACTTTAAAAGTAGCTTCTAAATGGGATTTATGGGCGGATGATAATTATAGCGTGCCCTATGCTGGGTATGTAATGACTCCTTTCTACCAGACTAAAACAGATTTCCCGTTTGACCTTTTTTGGTTGGGAGTCACTCCAAGCTTCAAGGCTTTAGGAATTGCACAAGATGAGTGGGCATCTAAAGGAACAAAATTAGCAGCGGACTTCGAAAGAGTATCTCCTTGTCCAAATCATGCTTCGATCTATTCATTTGCTGTTAGAAGACCTGAAAATCAGACACCAAATGGTTATTTAACCATCAGAGGGTGTACCAATAAAGAAGGTACCACACAAGCCGACTATTTTGCTGCTAACGCAAAACAAAACGAGTATATGGATAGTATCGGGTTAGATAGCGGAATTTACTATTGGTTCATGGGAGCCGGTTCTGGAATAGATCAACCCTATGATTATCTTGAGGTAACTGCAGTTTCTTCTATGAGCGAATGGGGAAAAATGCCAGATAACTTTTTGACTGGCAATCCGGCGCCTCAAGACTTAGATGCACTAAGAGATTGCGATACTGCCAGAGTTTATTCTATCCAGTATGTTGGTGGAAAAACTTTAGATTAATTATTTAACGAAGGAAAAAAATATGATGAATAAAACTTTAACCTTACTTTTAGCACTTTCAGCGTCTTTCTGGTTATTTTCCGATGACCACACCCCTGAAATGCCTAATTTTTTCCCTATTGAAATTCAGCAATGTAATTTTAATGGCAACAACGATATGGAAGATTTCATGAGGCATATTGATGAATGGAATGACTTCCTGAATGAACACAGTGAATATCCTTACGCGGGTTGGGTTGTTACACCTCACTACAGATCAGCAAGTGATAATTCTTTTGATTTTGGATGGCTAGGTGGATCAAACTCCTGGTCAAGCTTTGGAAAAATTTATGATATTTGGTTTGAAGAAGCTGCTGCTTTGGGTGCAAAGTTTGACAAAATTAGAACTTGCAATACGCAAACAATATTTGCTGCTCAAGTAATAAGACAATCAAGTCCTGATGAAGATTCGGAAGGTGTAATGATGGTAAGTAATTGCACTGTATCTGAAGGAATTACTCCGGTTGATCTCGCTATGGCAGATGCTAAATGGAATGCCTATCTTGATTCAAATGAGGGGAAAGGAAGTATATTTAGATGGTATCCGGCTGTTGGTGATTCAATTGAGGCCGATTATGATTTTAAAAATGTTTTTACCGCCGCTTCAATGAATGAATGGGGTAGTGGAATGGGATCAATCATTAATGAAGGAGGTTTGCTAGCGCAATTAGAGATATATGGCGAAATGCTTTCATGTGATTCACCAAGACTCTATCAGATCAATAATGTTAGATCTCCAAGTAACTAATTTTTGAGAACGAGAAAGAAATATGAATAAGTATTTACTAATATCGCTGATATTTTTTGGATTGAATAATCTTCTGGCCGATGACCATATGCCGGTGAGCTATGGAATGGAAGGTTACCAATGTAATTTTGAAGAAGATAAGAACATGGATGATGTTGTTGATTTCATATCTGAAGATTTGAATCCCTATGCTGATAAGAGCTGGAAAGCTGCTTACAGTGGATTTGTACTAACACCATTTCTGAGATCTGCTAATGAATCTAACTTTGATTTTGGATGGGTTGGCTTCACTAATTCTCATAAAGATATGGGCATTGTACAAGATTCATGGTTCTCAGATGAAGCGGCTAACACATTTGCAAAGTGGGATTCCATTTCTGACTGTGGTTCTCAAGGTTACTATATGGCTGTTGAAGCTAGAGCTCCAACAATTCCCTTTGAAGAAGGGGGAACCACTTTTTGGGAAATCAGAAGTTGCTCTTTCATTGAGGGTAAATCAGTAGAAGATTTAAAAGCAAGTGATGAAGCTTGGAATGATTACAATGATAAGAGAGGATTCACCGGAGGTGTATGGCGTTGGTGGCCGGGTCCAGGAACTTCCAATTCTTTGGAAATAGATTTCTTACTAAATGTTACTTACAACACATGGGAAGAGTACGGAGAATCATTAGATGACAGATTTTGGAATAGAGCATCTCAACCAGAAAGCATATTAAGTTGCGACACACCACGAGTTTATACTGCAATGAATGCTAGAAATAGACCTTTTAACTAAACTAAGGAGGAAAAAAATGAAAACTAAAATTATATTAATATCAATATGCTTATCTTTTCTGAACCTCGCTAATGCAGACGATCATGTTGAATTCGGAGCACTTGAAGGTCTGCAGTGCAATTTTCAAAACGGAAAAGATATGGATGATGTGATGAAAGTTATATCCGAATGGAATGAATTTGGAGATGAAAACTTCAGTGCGCCCTACAGTGCATGGATTTTTACTCCTGTTTATAGAACCAATTCCGATTATGATTTTGATTTTATGTTTGTAGGCTTTACAAGCCAAAAAATTGAAGAAAAATGGGCGAGAGTAACTGACTGTGCAGGACAATCAATTAGCTTGAATGTAGAGGTGAGAGCACCTGTCAGGCCTTGGGAGGCTGGTGGAGACACATATACTTCAATTCAGTCTTGTTCGTTTAAAGAGGGAAAATCTGTTGACGATCTCCCAGACAATGACAAGATTTGGAACGATTATCTTGATAATTATGGTTACGAGGGAGGTATTTGGAGATGGTGGCCAGAAACTGGATCTGCTACCACGTTTACTCATGACTATTGGGCAGTTGCCAACTTTGCAACTGTAGAAGAATATGGTTTGGGTCGTGATGCAAGACTTCAAGCTATGATGGCAAATACACGACCTGAAGAAATCCACGAGTGCGATATGCCTAGACTTTATAAATCAACTAATATCAGACTTGAAGTAGCTGATAGTTAAATAGGAAATTTTATGAGAAATATAATTATAGTAATAAGTTTGATGCTGGGCCTGAATAATTTTATTCATTCCGATGATCACCTAACCACATATGCAATGGAAGCGCTACAGTGTAATTTTGCTGACAGAAAAGATATGGATGATGTCATGGATGTTTTGGAGGAATGGAAGGAATTAGCCGAGGAAAATTCATGGCCTTATAACGCATGGACGTTGACCCCACTTTATTACTCTGAGTCAGACACTTCTTTTGACTTTGGCTGGATGGGCTATACGCAAAATATGCAAGAGTTAGGAAAAGTCCAAGATTCTTTTAGTGAAGTAGCACAAGAAACTTTTGCAAAATGGCAAAAAACAACTGATTGCTCGGGCCAGTCTCTTTTTAGAGTAATAGAAGCCAGAACACCTCAGTCAACTTTTTACCAAGATCAAGTCGGTTATATGTCTATCTCTAGTTGTTCCATCATTGATGGTAAGTCCTCAGATGATTTGGCGGAGAATGATAAAGTTTGGAACAAATATAATGATGAAAATGGATTTACTGGAGGAGTTTATCGCTGGTGGCCTGCACTCGGTACTCCAACAGATTTAGATTTTGACTTTTATTTAGCAATTGGCTTTGAATCAGTGGAGCAATTGGGAAGAGCTAGGGACATAAGAATGTCTAGAATGATGGACGGTACTAGACCAGAAGGTATTTTGGATTGTGATACACCCAGAGTTTATACCACTCAGAACATAAGGCTTGTGGAACCTGAAGAAAGTTAAGAAAAAACGGCCATCAAGGCCGTTTTTTTCTCGTTTACTTAAAATCATTGCAAAGCTTAGTTATAATTCCTCGATGGAAAATATTAAAATCAAGCCAAAAGATTTACTTGATGATATACAACTAAGAGAAATACGAAAAAAAAATGACTTAAGAAATGTTTTTGCACTTCTTTTTGACTGGGGTTTGATAGTTTTATCTTTCACTATTTTTTATAATTTCCCTACTATTTTAACTTTCATTGGCAGTGTCATCCTTATAGGCTCCAGACAATTTGCATTGGCTGTTCTTGTACATGAAGGAGCCCACAATCTACTTTTTTCAAATTCTAAAATTAATGATTTTATCTCTCAATGGTTTTGTGCCTATCCTATTTTTCAAGACAATAGAGTCTATAGGCCTTATCACTTAAAACATCACAGATTTACAGAATCTGAACGCGATCCAGATTTAGCTTTGAGTGCACCATTCCCAATAACTATAAAAAGTTTTCTTCGTAAAATAGCCAGAGATCTGCTAGGGATAACAGGGTACAGAAGATATTCCCAGGCCTTATCGTCAATTTTTAAAACTGAAGCAGATAGTTTCTCAGATAAGATGAAGAAGGTATGGTTTAAGATTCATGGTTTCTTGATCACAAACATCTTCATCTTCGCAATAATTTCGACCTTCTTAGACTGGACGCTTTATTTTCTGCTTTGGTGGTTACCAGCCTTCACTTATTACAGCTTGATTATTAGGATAAGGAATATTGCTGAGCATTGTGTCACACCTGGGTCTACGGATTTTGATAATACGAGAACAACACTAACAAATCCTTTTGTAAGGTTTTTAATGGCTCCGCATGGAGTGAATTATCATCTTGAACATCACTTATTTATGATGTGTCCATGGTATAACTTACCGAAGGCACATACTATGATGATTGAAAATGGATATGAAGATAGAATGTGTATCGCAAATTCTTACAGAAGTGTTTTAATGAAAGCAGTGAGTGCCTAACTATGAGTCAAAATAAAGATAATCTTAAAGATAAGCTAACACCTGAAGAGTATTATGTAACCCAAAATCATGGGACTGAACCTGCATTTAGTGGAAAATATGACTCTAATAAAATGCCTGGTACATATCACTGCGTGGTATGCGGAGCAGAAATCTTCAGTTCCAAAGAAAAATATGATTCTGGATCAGGTTGGCCGAGTTTTTTTCAGCCTTCGGTAGAGAGTAATATTGAAACTCAAGAAGACCGCTCAGCTGGTATGATTAGAACAGAAGTTCATTGCAATAATTGCAAGGCTCATCTTGGACATGTTTTTCCCGATGGGCCTCAGCCTACAGGACTTAGATATTGTATCAATTCGGTCTCAATGGATTTTACATCTTCCGAAGAGGATTAGGCCTGAGCCAAGACGACCCATCTCAAAAAAAATCTTTAAAGCTCTTAGCAAGCAGCGGACTAGTTTCATTCTGGACTTTTGTATCAAGAATACTCGGATTGATTCGAGATATTGTCATTACTGGCTTGCTTGGAGCAGGAGCCCAGCGAGATCAAAAACCTCATAGATAATACCTTTGGTGCTTTATCTGCCATTTTATTATTAGTCACAACTTTAGCTCTTTTATTTGCACCAATTTTTGTAATGATCTTTGCACCTGGTTTTTATATGGAACCTTTAAAAAAGGATTTGGCCATAGATATACTTCAGATTACTTTCCCCTATTTAATTTTGGTTTCTTTAGTGGCATTTTCCGGCTCAATATTAAATTCTTATCAGAAATTTTCTCTACCAGCGCTTACACCTTTATTTTATAACCTTAGTCTTATTGCAGCTGCCGTTTGGTTTGCGCCTAAATTTGAACTTCCAATCTATGCTATTGCATGGGGAGTATTTGCTGCGGGTATCATTCAAGTCTTCATTCAAATACCTGCATTAGTAAGTATGGGTTTATTGCCTAAATTCAAATTAAATATGAGTCATCCGGGTGTAAGGAAGGTGATGTATTTGATGATTCCAGGAATTATTGCTGGAGGAGTAAGTCAAATAAATATGCTTGTCGACACAATACTGGCTTCACTACTACCTACAGGAAGCCCAAGCTGGCTTTATGTTTCTGATAGGCTAATGCAATTGCCTTTGGGAATATTTGCTATTGCTATAGGAACAGTGATTCTCCCTAGACTATCATCATTGTTTGTGACAGAAGATAAAACATCTTTCTCTAATACTTTAGATTGGTCTATCAGATTAATATTGCTCATAGGGATACCGGCAGTTGTAGGTTTAATTATGCTTGCAGAACCGATAATCTTAACTTTATTTGAACGAGGTGCTTTTAATTCTCAAGATTCTTTGCAAGCTTCATATAGCTTGATTGCTTTAGCATTTGGTTTAGTTGCATTTATGCTCATAAAAATTCTGACACCGAGTTTTTTTGCTCGACAAGAGCCTAAAAAACCAATGTATGTCGCTTTGGCTTCAATGATTTTGAATGCATTTCTAGCCTGGTTTTTAGGCTTTAATCTTAGCTATGGTCATGTAGGTCTTGCACTAGCAAGCTCCATATCAGCCTTTTTCACTGTATTAACCTTATTAATTCTTCTTAAACGCGATGATGTTTACAGGCCTTCAGAAGGGTGGCTTTTATTTTGGTTAAGATTGGTTTTTGCCTCTCTGCTACTAGTTCTATTTTTAAGTTTTTTTGGTCAAGAAGTTGCCTATTTAAGAAACTCAAGTGATTTTGAACAAATATTCTATCTTTTAAAGATGATCATCATTGGTATAGGTTTGTATTTGATTGCTTTAAGATTAACAGGATTAAAAATTAAGAGCTTTATGAATTAGCATGTATCTAATAAGAGGAATACAGAATATAGATCTTTATCTTTCTCAATATAAAGAAGTTGATCTTATAGCAACTATTGGTAATTTTGATGGACTTCATCTTGGGCATCAGCACATCATTAAGAATATGAAAAAAGATGCTACCCAGAATAATTGGCAGACTCTTGTAATTTTTACTGAGCCACATGCAAAAGAGTTCTTTGCTGAGGCCTTAGGAACCGAAGAAGAAAAACCGCCTAGAATTTTTCCTTGGCCTGAAAAAGTTAAAAGATTAAAGGAATTAGGTGTGGAGTTTTCATTTTTCCTAAACTTTAACAACCAGCTAAGAAAAATGACTCCTGAAGTTTTCATAAGAGAGGTTTTGTCAAGATTATCAATAAAGAAGATTGTTATTGGGGATGACTTCAGGTTTGGTGCCAATAGGGAGGGTGACTTTAATTTCTTAAAGAGCTGGGGAAATGAAAATGATATTTTAGTAGAAAATACAGAAACTTTCGAAGTAAGTGGAGAAAGAGTAAGTAGCACAAGAATTAGAAATTCTCTTATCGCAGGAAACTTTATAGAGGCAAAAGAACTTTTGGGAAGGCCCTATACTTTCAGTGGAAATGTAGTTTACGGTCAACAACTTGGAACTCAATTAGGTGTACCTACAGCAAACTTATGGCTACCAAAAAATAAGCTTCCAATAGCAGGAGTTTATGTTGTTAAAGTATATTTTGGAGGTAAGCATTATGGTGGTATTGCTAATATGGGCACCAGGCCAACAGTCAATGGACAGCATCCAGTTTTAGAGGTTCATATTTTTGAATTTTCAGGTCACTTGTACGGAGAAAAGATCACTGTTGAGTTCTTAAAAAAAGTAAGAGAGGAGAAGAAATTTGATGGTTTGGATGCCTTGAAAGAGCAAATTTTTAAAGATATTTCTTACGCGCAGGAATATTTGAGTTAAAGTGCCAAAATTTAAAACATGTCTGATTACAAAGATACACTGAATTTACCCAATACTGGATTTGCTATGAAGGCTAATTTGCCTTCAAAAGAGCCGAAAATGATCGAATTTTGGGAAGAAATAGATCTACGAAAGGAAGTGGCTAATGCAAGGCAGGGCAGGGAAAAGTTTATTCTTCATGATGGCCCACCATATGCTAATGGACAAATTCATATTGGACATGCTGCGCAAAAAGTTCTCAAAGACATAGTGATTAAATCTCAAACTCTTAACGGGAAATATGCTCCTTATGTCCCTGGGTGGGATTGTCATGGACTGCCTATTGAATTAAATGTTGAAAAGAAGAAGGGCAAAGCAGGTCATAAGATTCCACTATCCGAGTTTAGACAAGCTTGTAGAGAATATGCTCAATCCCAGATTGATATGCAAAAGAAAGATTTTCAGCGATTGGGAATCATTGGAGATTGGGAAAATCCATATGTAACTATGGACTTTACTTTTGAGGCAAACATAATCAGATCGTTAGGCAAAATAATTAAAAAGGGACATCTTCGAAGAGGAGACAAGCCTGTTCACTGGTGTGTTGATTGTGGTTCAGCCTTAGCTGAGGCTGAAGTAGAGTATCAAGACAAGATATCAACTTCCATAGATTTTATTTTTCCTATAGATAATAAAACTGTGTCAAAGATTTTCTCATGCTCATTAAAGAACCCATCCTATATAGCAAGTTGGACGACTACTCCATGGACATTGCCCGGCAACATGGCTTTGACGATAAATGAATCATTTACCTATGCTTTAATCGAGATAATTCATGAAACGAGAAAAATTAATATAATTATTGCTGAAGATTTAATAGATTCGACCTTAGAAAGAATTGAGGTAGAAAAGTTTATTTCCTTAGGAACTTGTAAAGGCTCTGATCTTCTCGGTTTTGAGGCTACTCACCCTTATCTTGAAAGAAATTCGTTAATAATATCTGGAGATCATGTTACAACCGATGCAGGAACAGGAATAGTACATACCGCACCAGGTCACGGATTAGAAGACTATACTGTAAGCACCCAAAATGGTATTGAAGTGCTGAATCCAGTAAAAGGTAATGGAACTTATAATGAAGACGTGGAGCATTTTGCAGGGCAATTTGTTTTCAAAGCAAATGACAATATAACAACACTCCTTAAAGAAAGAGGAGTTTTATTATCGAAATCGTCTTATAAACATAGCTATCCCCATTGTTGGAGGCATAAAAGTCCTGTCATGTTTAGAGCAACACCTCAATGGTTTATTTCTATGGAGGAAGAAGATCTCTTGAAACAATCTCTAAATTCTATAGATTCAATTAACTGGGCACCAACTTGGGGTCAGGCCAGAATGAATTCAATGCTGGAAGAACGTCCAGATTGGTGTATATCTAGACAAAGGTCTTGGGGTGTACCGATTGCTTTACTGATACACAAAGAAACAGGCGAGCTACATCCAGAAACTTCAAAAATTATAGAAAAAGTAGCTGATTTAGTTGAATTAGAAGGTATCCAAGCCTGGCATGATATAGAAATCAAAGATCTAACCAATGATTATGAGTCTTACGAAAAAATAACAGATTGCTTAGATGTTTGGTTTGATTCTGGAGTTACTCATGCTTGTGTATTAGATGTAAATGAAGATTTACATTTCCCTGCTGATCTATATCTAGAAGGGTCTGATCAGCACCGAGGATGGTTTCAGTCATCATTACTTACAAGTATCGCGATGAAAGAGGTTCCACCTTACAAAGCAGTCTTGACTCATGGCTTTGTAGTTGATGCTGAAGGCAAGAAGATGTCTAAATCTCTCGGAAATGTCATTTCTCCTCAAAAAGTATGGGAGACAATGGGTGCTGATGTTTTAAGAACATGGGCAGCATCTGCTGATTACACTAAAGAAATTGTTCTTTCTGATGATATTTTAAAAAGATCATCTGATTCTTACAGGAGAATAAGAAATACAATAAGATTTTTATTAGGGAACTTAAGTGATTATTCAGGCCAAAAACTGGCTCCTGAAAAACTTACAGAATTAGATAAGTGGATGATCCTTAAAACTAAAAACCTTCAAGAGGAGATCATAGAAGATTATCTAAATTATGACTTTCATCATGCGTTCCAAAAAATCCATAATTTTTGTGCCAATGATTTAGGTGGTTTTTATTTAGACATACTAAAAGATAGACTTTACACAGCTAAATCAACTTCAGATGCTCGTCTCTCTTCACAAATTGCTCTTTCCAATATTTTGCAAGCATTATTAAGATGGATCAGTCCAATTCTTTCTTTTACTGCAGAAGAAGCATGGCAGCTATTGAATAATGATATTAAATCAGTGCATCTACTTGAGTGGTTTGAGGAATGGGATGAGGTAGGTAACTTAATGTTCTCTAATGATGAATGGACTAAGATTTTAGAAATTAGATCAGAAGTGAATAAGCATATAGAAGACGCAAGGAATAAAGAAATCATTGGATCATCATTAGAAGTGGAGTTGGAGTTATTTTGTGAAAAAGATATTAAAAATCTTCTTGATAAATTTTCTAGCGAACTAAGGTTTATTTTTATTACTTCAGAAGCAAAAGTCTCAGATATTGGACAAGAAGGCAATGATTCAGCCATCCAAGGAATGAGAGTTCAAGTTAACAAGATTACTCACCAAAAATGTGTTCGTTGCTGGCATAGCAGACCAGAAGTTGGAACTATTAAGGGACATGAATCTATTTGTAAGAGATGCTATGACAATGTCAAAGGAAATGGTGAAATAAGGATTTTTGCCTAATTGTGACTTATTCACATGAAAAAGATTATTCTCCTTGTATCTCTCATTTTTACAGATCAACTCAGTAAGTACCTTGTAGTAAAAAATTTTTCCATAGGAGAGAGTTTAAACTTGCTACCCATTTTAGATATTTATTTAATATTTAATACCGGTATAGCTTTCAGTTTATTTGATGATGGAGGAGACTTAGGGAGATGGATTCTAGTCACTTTAGTTTTATTTGTTTGTTTATACCTGATTTATATTTTGGCTTTTGAAACTTTAAATAAATATGAATCCTTAGCATTATTATTCATACTGTCAGGAGGGATTGGAAATTTAATAGATCGCAGCTTTAGAGGTCATGTGATTGATTTTATAAATTTTTACTATGAAAACTACTCATTCTATGTTTTTAATTTTGCGGATTCATTTATAACAATTGGAGTAATAATTTATATTCTTGATATAGTAATTTCAAAACTTAGACTAAATGGAAATAAGACTAGCTAATACTCGTGGTTTCTGTGCAGGAGTAGACAGAGCCATAGAGATCGTTAAGAAGGTTATCGAAATGCACGGCGCACCAGTATATGTAAAACATGAGGTAGTCCATAACAAAACCGTTGTTGAAGAATTAAAACGATTAGGTGCAATTTTTGTAGAAGATATTAAAGAGATACCGGAAGGAGAGGTTGTTGTTTACAGTGCTCATGGTATTTCAAAAGCAGTTGAATTTGAATCTGAAGTCAGAAAACTTGATGTATTTGATGCGACATGTCCTTTAGTAAGTAAGGTACACGCTGAAGTTAATACATATGCGAAGATGGGGTTTGATTGTTTGCTAATCGGTCATAAGAATCATCCCGAGGTAGAGGGAACAATGGGACAGTTTGATACATCATTTGGCGGAACAATTACTCTTATTGAAGATATATCAGATGCTAAAAAGCTAAATTATAAAGATTCGTCCCGTTTGGCATTTGTGACTCAGACCACTTTATCTGTAGATGACACAAAAGAAATAAAAGATTTTCTGATTGATAGATTTCCAGATATCAAAGGCCCAAAGAAGGATGATATTTGTTATGCAACCCAAAATCGACAGGATGCAATTAAGCAATTAGCTCTAGAGTCGGATCTAGTGTTGGTTATTGGTTCTGAAAATAGTTCTAATTCCAATAGACTGAGAG
>LULJ01001237.1_pt1 | contig 12551 bp, 16 predicted proteins | sample 728171 | NCBI WGS metagenome assembly LULJ01 (sample SAMN03860292, study PRJNA289734) | marine metagenome | biome: seawater column; feature: ocean; material: water; isolation source: Red Sea water column Station 169 - depth 25m | place: Saudi Arabia: Red Sea | collected 2011-10-15 | depth 25 m
TTATAGGATTTCAGGCTGGGCATGATGTCTCATATTGTATATTAGAAAATGGTATTCCTATCATACATGAAGAACTTGAGAGATTTACTCGTGAGAAAGAACCACATGGCGATGGTTTAGAAATGTTTTTTGATATGCAGCCCAATTATATTAAGGACGATCAAAATGATTATTGTTTTGCTTATGGGGGGTTAGGGTATGAAAGAGGCACTTATGATCAAAAATCTAGGGATTTTAATAAAATGATGGATATTGTTAAAAGATGTAACAGTGAATTTTATAGAATAGGTCATCACCAATCCCATGCCGCTAATGCCTTTTACTCCAGTAATTTTGATGAGGCATTGATTCTTACTATAGATGGAGGAGGTAAAGAAAAAGCTAATACTGAAGATTGGATTAATGATACTAAACAGCTTGAGCAAATAGGTGAATATGCTAGTTTTAGATCTGGTAACCACACGTGTGGTAATGGTGTGGTAGCTGTTACCTTATGGGAGGGCAAACAAAATAAAATGCATAGGATTAAAGCATTTAATAATTTTAGAATTAATATAGGTAATTTCTGGAATGTTTGTTTAGTACAAATCTTTGGTTTAAAGTGTGGTGGAGGGAAAGGCCAAGGTGGCAATCAAGCTGGAACGATAATGGGCGTATAGCTATTTGGGAGGCGTAACTCATCTATTAAAAAAAGTAGCTAATAAAAGTGAACAGGATAAATTTAATGTGGCTATGGGATTACAAATGGCTACTGAGTTTATGATTAGACAAGTATTATCAGAATTTATTAAAAACCACCCCTATAAAAATTTATGTGTTTCAGGGGGAGTTAGTTTAAATGCTGTTAGTATGGGAAAAATATATGATTGGTTTCCATCAATAGAAAACGTATATTGTGACCCGGTTCCATATGATGGGGGTTTATCTTTGGGTTCCGCTAGATATGTTTGGCATCACGTTTTAGATAATCCCCGAATTAAAAGAAAGGGAAATTCTTCCCCCTATTTAGGAAGACAGTATTCATTAGAAGAAATAGAAAAAGCAATAAATAAATTTAAATAGTAATATGGAAAAAATAGTAATAACAGGAGGTTTAGGCTATATAGGTACTGAACTTTGTAAATTATATTCTGGGGAAGCTAGATATAAAAAAATAGTAGTAACAGATAAAAGATTTGTATCTGAAAGGGTTAAACAACTTAGAGATTGGGGTATTGACTTTATTCAGGGGGATATTCTTAATGAAGATTTTATTAGGGGTTTGGTTAAAGATGCTGATGTTGTATATCATCTGGCAGGTGTAACTGATGTTGCCTATACTAAATTAGAGGAAAAATTTGGGCAGAATGATTTAATTACAAAGGTAGGAGTAGAGGGTTCCCGAAATATTATAAATAATGTAACTAAAAAATGTAAATTAGTATTTCCATCTACTCATGTAGTATATGAGGGGTTTGAAGAAACTAAATATGATATTCCTGAGACCGAACCTACTAACCCTGTACTTACTTATTCTATGGGTAAAGATCAAACAGAAAGGGATCTTGAGGCATCTAATTTAAATTATGTTATTTTAAGACTTGCCTCAGTATATGGTTATTCTACTGATACTATGAGAGTAGGAATAATGCCCAATTTATTTTCTAAAATAGCTTCCCAAAACGGTACTATTAAATTGTTTTCAGGAGGTGTACAACTTAAAAGTCTTGTACCCTTAATGGATGTAGCTAGATGTTTTTAATTGAAACAGATGATGCGATTCCTAATTTGGGGTATACTATATCTAATAAAAAATTATTATCTACTGGTTTTGCATTTAGATACGATTTGGAATCATGCCTTAAGGAAATGATAGGTAACTGGTCTAAACAAAATATTAGACCTGAGTTAGAATATACTATTCAAGGAGGTAAGGAATATATAGATGAAAGAGGTAAAATAAGTAATTATGAACTAACTGAACCTATAAATTTAATAGGTTATATAGAATCAAAAAAGGGTACAGTTAGGGCTAACCATTATCACCCCATTCAAGAACAAAAATGTTTATTAATTAAGGGCAAATATGTTAGTGTTATAAAAGACTTAGCCGATCCAAAGGCCCAAATTCATACCCAAATAATTCAACCTGGAGACATAGCAATTATAAAACCTAATGTTGCCCACACTATGGTGTTTTTAGAAGATTCTATTTTTCTTAACTTAGTTAGGGGTGAACGTGAACATGAAAACTATGGTATAACTCATACTATACCTTATACTCTAGTAGATGAAAAATTTAGACAGGAAATATTAAATAATTACTCAGATAAATGTAGGGCTAGTAATAGTGAAAACTTAAGACCCGTTTTATCTTTGGGTATGTCCCCTCTAGCTAATAATTTATTAAATTCTAAAGAGGATAAAGATGAATTATTTCCATTAGAAATGAATTATTGCCCTGATAGCCATAATTGCCAATTATCCTATGTGGTCCCTGCTGAAAAAATGTTTGATCATTATCTATACGTTTCTTCTACTACTAAAAGTTTCAGACAACATTTTAAGGATGCAGCTATAAAGTATATTAATAAATTTAATTTAAATAAAAATTCATTAGTTATTGATATAGGTTCTAATGATGGTATAGCCTTAAAACCATTACAGGATAAAGGTGTAAAAGTATTAGGTATAGAACCAGCTAAAAATATAGCTGAATTAGCTAATAAAAATGGTATAGAAACCATTAATAGTTATTTTAATAATACTTGTAAAGAAGATATACAAAATAAATATCAAAAAGCTGATATTATTACTGCATCTAATGTATTTGCACATGCTGATAACTTAGAGGAAATTACTAACTGTGCTTTTAATTTACTCAAGGATAATGGCTGCTTTATTATTGAGGTTCAGTATTTATTAGATACTATTAAAGATCTAACATTTGATAATATCTACCATGAACATGTAAACTATTGGAGTGTAACTTCTTTAACTAAGTTCTTTTCTAGATTAGGACTTACTATAGTAGATGTTGAACATATAGATACTCATGGAGGTTCTATTAGGGCATATGTAAAAAATTCTTCTACAGGTAATAGTGGGGAGTCCGTAAATATGTTTTTGCAACAAGAGGAAGAATTTGGTTTAACTAATTATTGTACCTATTTAGATTTTGCAGATAGGGTAAATAAGGCCAAATCTAATGTAAATAAAAATTTAAAAGATTTAAAAAACCAGGGATTAACATTAGTGGGTTATGGCTCACCCGCTAAAGCTACTACTGCCCTTAATTTTTATGGTGTTACTAATAAAGAAATTGATTACATTATTGATGATAATCCCTTAAAACATAATAAAATTCTACCAGGAGTTAGAATCCCTATTTATTCTAGAGAAAAACTTAATGAAAAGTTACCTGATATTATAGTAGTAATGGCTTGGAATTTCATTGATTATATAAAGAATAATAATCCATTTGCTATTACTCAGATGAACGTAGGTATGATTTAGCTTTACCTATCTATGAAAATATAAATAAAATAAATAAATTATTTGATGAAGGACATAATATTACTTATTGGACTGCAAGGGGTTATGTGAGTAAAATAGATTGGTATCAAGTAACTAAATCCCAATTAAATAAATGGGGCTGTAAATATCATCAACTTAGTGTGGGAGAAAAACCAGCTTATGATTTATTAATTTGTGATAAAACTAAAAGGATAGAAGAGATATGAATGTTAAAATTATAGCTGAAATAGGTATTAATCATAATGGTGATTTAAATATTTGCAAAAAAATTATTGACTCTGCTGTTTTAGCAGGTTGTGATTTTGTTAAATTTCAAAAACGAAATCCTGACTTATGTGTCCCAGAAGAACAAAAATCTAAACCTAAATCTACTCCCTGGGGTGATATGACTTATCTAGAATACAAACATAAAATAGAGTTTGGGGAAAAAGAATTTGATGAAATAGATAGATATTGTAAGGAAAAAAATATAGGATGGTTTGCATCAGTATGGGATAAGGATTCTGTGGATTTTATGTCTAATTATACTACTATAGCCAAAATCCCTTCTGCATTAATTACAGATATAGAACTATGTAAATATGCTAGATCTAAGTTTGATTATCTCATAATTTCTACAGGTATGTCTACTGAAAAAGAAATAGAAAATTCAGTAAATAATTGCAACCCTGATGTAATAATGCACACTAATTCTACTTATCCTTCACCCATTAATGAGCTTAATTTAAATTATATAACTTTTTTAAAAGAAAAATATAATAAGGAAGTAGGATATAGTGGTCATGAATATGGTTTAGTAACTACTTTTGCTACTATTCCTTTAGGAGTGTCATGGGTAGAAAGACATGTTACCCTAGACAGGACAATGTGGGGATCTGATCAGGTAGCCTCAGTAGAACCGTCTGGGTTATTTAAATTAGTTAAGGGAATTAGGGATATAGAATTAGCACTAGGGAAGAAAAACTTAGAGAGAACTTTATTCAATAGCGAATTATTAAAAAGAAAAACTTTAAGGGGAGAATGAACTATGTAGTTTTATTTTGTGTTAAAAATCAGTATGAGATGTTTGAGGAATTTCTCTTTAAATATTCTTTATCTGATTTTAGTAAGGTTGAAATTTTAATTTTTGATGATAATTCCCTTCCTGATCAAAAATTACTATTAAATAAACTTTGTGCTAAATATAACAATATCTCATGGATTAATCCTGACGTAAACAGTAATGCTCAAGCCCCTATATTTTCTGCTTTTAAAAGTGCGGATGAGTATCTTATTAGAAATAATAATAAATCCAATTGGATTTTATTTTTTGAAAACGATTGTTTTCCCTTTCAAGAAAATTTTTGGGAAGAATTAGATCTTACTATTAATAAAAATAGTTGGGTTAATGAAAAAGTAGGTTTATTTGGTTTTAGTAATTACCAACATTTCAATAATGGTAAAAAAATATATGCTAGGGGGAATCCAGTACCTGGTAGAGGCTGTTTAGTTGATGGGATTTTAAAATCCCCCCACTCGGGGTGGTATCAGAATTTGCCTAAGGAATTTTATACCACGGATTATTTTGTGTTGGAGGTCCCTAATTGGCAATCAGTTTGTGTAAATAGAAGTTTATTTAGGGATAAAATATCTTGTGATGTAGAATATGAAGGTAGATTACTTAATACTGATGATATAGCACATCAGTTTATGTTAAATAATATATTTAATATTTGTTTCCCCAAACTTTCTGTTTACCATGATAGTGGTACCTTAAAAGGAAAAATTAAATTAATTAGTGATAGTAATTATTCCAGAAGTGCTAATGTCCATGAAGTATTCCAAGACCGTTGGGGTTGGAAATGGGGTAAAAGAAATTTACATTTAAGGAAACAGTTTAAATATGTTATAGATAATTCTAATTTTTATGATAATACTATCCAATTAAAATTATTTAATATGCATATTAATGATGGGCCTAAAAAAATAGAAGATTTTGAATAAAAAAGTAGTATCACTAATTACAGCTAGGGGTGGAAGTAAGGGTATACCTAAGAAAAATATCCTGAATATAAAGGGGAAGCCCCTTATATCTTACACTATACAGGAATCTTTAAAATCTAATGTTAATGAAACTTGGGTTAGTACGGAAGATAAGGAAATAGCTAAAATAAGTAAAAAATTTGGTGCTCAAATTATAGAACGACCTAGTGAATTATCTAATGATATTATTATGCCAGATGCTTCTTTAGTTCACTTTGCCCAAAATTACGATTTTGATGTTTTAGTCTTTATCCAACCTACCTCTCCTTTATTGAATTTTAAGTACATTAATTTAGGTTTGGAAATGATGGATAAATATGATTCTGTATTTAGCGCCTATGGGGAACACTGGCTACCTAGATGGAGGAGAGAAAATATATTGGGGACATCTGTATCTGTTCCTGTAGATTGGGATATTAGTAATAGACCCAGGAGACAGGATATGGAGGAGTTATTTGTTGAAAATGGAGCCTTTTACATAACTACTAAGGATAATATTTTAGAGTCAAATCTTAGGTATAGTAAAAACATAGGCATAGTAGAAATGCCATATTACACAAGCTTTCAGGTTGATTCGAATGATGATTTAGAAATAATAAAAAAATTATTATGATTATAGCCGAAATCGGATTAAATCATTTAGGTGATATAAAACAAGCTAGAAGATATGTTAATTTATTGTCCCATTCATCTATTGATGCAATAACTCTTCAAGTTAGGGAAAAGGAATATTATAAGGAAAAACCTCATTTATTATTGGATGATGTGGATTATATCAATTTAAAACATTTAGCTCAGTCTCATGGTAAGAAATTGGGGATAGCCTTAGCTGATGTTAGTAAAATAGATTATTTTGAATCTATAGGTGTTGACTTTTATAAAATTATTAGAAATGACATAACTAATACTGTTTTAACTGATAAATTAATATCTACTAATAAAAAAATTATAGCTTCAACAGGGTTAAGCTCACATTCTGATATTAAAAAATTTTTATCTAGATACCCTGATAACCAAAATATTACTTTAAACCACACTCAATTATCCTATGATATAAATGATTGCAATCTTTCAGCTATAGCTAGTTTAAAAGAAAATTTTAATATTAATGTTTCTTATGGTAGTCACTGTAAAAATTATAACACACTTTATATGGCTCTGTGTTATAAACCTAGTGATATATTATTTTATGTAAAAGAAACTAATAGTAAAAAATATCCAGATGATAAACATGCTATACTAATCTATAATGTACCTGTATTATCAAAAAATTTAAAGGAATTGACCATAGCTATAGGCGATGGTGTAAAAGGTAAATTTGAAAATAAAATAGATAGGTAAATGAAAAAAATATTTATAGGTAGTTCAAAAGAAATAGGAAAAAAATGTATAGAATGGGCTATTAATAATACTCCAGACCAGTTTACATTAGTAAATGACCCTAATGAATCCGATATTTTTATTTCGGTTCTATATGATAAAATTTTATCTCATGATTTTATTTCACAAAGACTTTGTTATAATTTTCACCCCGGCATTTTACCCAAATATAGAGGTGTAGGAATTTTTAGTTGGGTATTACTAAATGGCGAGGATAAAACTGGAACTACTTTACATTTAATTGATAAAGGTATAGATACTGGGGATATAATTGAAATAAGAGATTTCCCTATCACAGAAAAAGATACTGCATATTCACTTTACAAAAAAGGTATGGATATTACTTTTAAAATGTTTAAGGATCGGTATGTGGATCTTTTAAAATTAAATTATACAACTACAACACAAACTAAAAAGTATAAAATTTATACCCAAAAAGATTTAGAGGAAAGAAAAAATATTACTAAATTAGTAAAAGCTTTTTGTTTCCCCGGAAAAGAGTCATTATATTACATAAATGGTAATGGTAAAAAATTATTTTTAGATTTATAATATGAAGAAAGCATTAGTATTAGCCGGAAGTAGGGGGATAGGAAAAGGAATAGCAGATAGTTTAAATCAAATAGATGATTTAAATGTAACTTCTACATCTACAAGTATTTTAGATACGTCCAATGTGGATCAAGTTAAGGATTTTGTAAAAAAAGAAAAAACTACTGATATTTTGGTTTTAAATACCGGTGGTCCACCATCACAAAAATTTAGGGACATCACTAAAGAAGATTGTGAAAGATACCATAACCAATTATTTTATAGCTTCTTTTATATTTTACAAAATCTGAAAATTAATGATGGGGGGTTTATATTTTTAGTATCTTCCTTTAATGTTAAAGAACCTAGTGGAAAATTATTACTATCCAATGCTTATAGAGTAGCATTTATTTCAGTATTAAAATGTTTAAGTAAGGAATTTTCCCAAAGAAATATTACTACCCTTAACATTGCCCCTGGCCCTATAGATACTGATAGACTTAGAGGTTTAGTAGATGATATGGATAAGTTATCCAAAAAATTACCCCTTAATAGAGTTGGGACTGTTGAAGAAATAGGAGTATTTGTTAAATCCATAGTTGAGAATAATATTAAATATTTAAATGGAGTTACTATTAATTTTGATGGGGGTCATTCTAATTTTATTTTTTAAAGATTATTATGGCTAAAAATGTAGTATTTATACCTTATATAAAAAGAGAAACTTCCGTAACTAATACCTCTAGTATAGGACATGCTAATCGACATAAGGGGTATGAGTATGGAATATCGTCTTGGAAAAACTGGTGTGAAAAAAATAATTGTGAATTGTATATTATGTCGGAACTTTTAGTTCCTGAGTCTGAAATGTTAATTACTTGGCAAAGGTGGCAGGTATTAAATATTTTAGAACATAATAATATAGAATATGATCAAGTATTAATAGTAGATGCAGATTCAATAGTTCACCCTGAATGTCCTAATTTTTTTAACTTAACTGATAATAAATTCTCTAGTGTAGTAACAGATGGAGATTATGAATGGGTAAATAGAGCCATAAAAGGCTATTCCAATTTATTTTTTGATAAGGAATTTTGCATCCCTGCCTTTGAATTTTTTCAAACCGGATTTGTAATACTAAACTCCAATCATAGGGATTTTTTAAATGAAGTATTTAATTTTTATTCCCAAAATAAAAATAAAATTATACAGTCATATGATCAATTGTTAACAGGAAGTGATATAGCTCTAATGAATTGTTTGAGAAAAGAGTTTAATGTAGAACTAAATTTACTCCCCCAAGAATTTGGTTTAATGGATTTAGCAAGAAAAAATTTACTATATTTAAATGATAACTGTTGGTGGGAAGATAATTTCACTTATATGTTTAATTCAGGTTGGGTTTATCAATTTAATGCTATACCTAGTAATCCTTTACAAAGGGATAGATCCTATTTTATGGAAAGAATTTATAAAGAATTATATTAATGGAAGTAGTATTTTTTACGGAGGCTAATTATAGTGGGAAAATAAATAGGGATAACCCTAATATGAGGACTGATCTAGCTTGGATATGTTCCCTAGAAGCTGATCATTGCAATATCAATTCCACTCCCAAAAAATTATATGATTTAGGTATAGTTATAATTCCTAAAAAAAATCCTAGCATTAACATTAGTAAATTACAAAAATTTTGTCATAAGATAGCTATAATGCAGGAGGGACCTAATTGGTATTGGCAAGATTACGACCTTAACCAACAAATAGAATATTTTAATGCTATACAAGAGGCTGATTTTATGTTTGTTCATAATTCTACTGATAAAAAGTATTATAAGGGTTTAACAGGTAAAAAATGTGAAATATTACCTAGTTTAATGATTAAAGATTCTATAAGTAACTTACCCAAACCTAATAGGGAAAATGTAATTATAGGAGGAAATTTTTGCTCATGGTATGGGGGATTTGATTCCTATATAGTTGCCCAGGAGGTTAATTATCCTATTTATGTTCCATCTATGGGTAGAAAAGTTGAAGGAGAAGAACAAATGCCTAACTTAAACCATTTACCTTACATGAATTGGGTAGATTGGATTAAAACCCTTAATAATTTTAAGTTTGGTGTACATCTAATGAGAACACATGCGGCAGGTACTTTTGCTTTAAATTGTGCTTTTTTAGGTATACCATGTTTAGGTTATAAAGGTTTAGATACTCAGGAAATTTTACACCCCCAACTAACTGTTGAACTAGGGGACCTAGTTTCTGCTAAAGAAAAACTTAATTTATTAAATTCCAATAAAGAATTTTATAATGAATGTTCTTCCCTGTAAAAAAAATTTATAATGAAAATTAGTTTTATACAACCGTCAAGAAATAATCTTAAGTATTTAAAATGGAGCTATGACTCAATTAGAAAAAACCAAGGTAGTCATGAAGTAGAAATTTGTGTGGCTGATGATGCATCTACAGATGGTACTTGGGAGTGGTGTAAAGAAATGATGGATAAAGATCCTAATTTTAAAGCCATATTGAATGATACAGGAGTAAGATTAGGACATACTATTTTATATGATCGTTTAATAAATGAAGTAGCTACTAAGGATGTAGCCATGATTTATCATGCTGATATGTATTTGTGCCCAGAAGCATTAAATGCAATTGAAAAATATATTGATGATAAGACTATAGTATCACTTACTAGAATTGAACCACCTTTGCATCCTAGGGGTCCAGAAAAAATATTACAGGATTTTGGTGTTGAACCGGAAGAATTTAATGAGGATGGGTTATTTGCTTTCCTCCAATCTACGGACAGTGAACGAGAAGTAAAAACCACTGAGGGTATTTTTGCTCCTTGGGCGTTTTACAGAAAGGATTTTCAAGAAATAGGTGGACATGATCCACTTTATGCTCCACAATCAAAAGAAGATTCCGATATTTTTAACCGTTTTCAATTAAATGGAGTAAAATTTATTCAAACTTGGGAAGGGTGTGTTTATCATATGACTTGTAGAGGTAGTAGAAGAAACACAGCTGATAAAGCTACTAGCATTTATCAAGACTCTCCTGAATGGTTAGCTCAAAATATGAGATCTACTAGGAATTTTATTCGTAAATGGGGTCACTTTGTAAAACATGATACATTAATGAAACCTATTATACCTCCTAAATATGATGTGGGTATTCAACTAGTAAATGGTAATGAACACTTATTAGCTGCTTTAGAACCATGGTGTACATCTATGTATACAGATGTGAATTTTGAGTCTTATTGTGCTAAAGAACAACCTAATACTTTATATCCGTTATTAAATAAGATGTATGGTATAGAAGAAGATGTTACCAATGACGTACTAATTAGAGTAGATGGTAAATCCATAAATAAATTTGATATAGAAAATATTTATGAAATTTCATCTATTCTTAAGGATAGTGGAGAAGTAGGGGAATTTGAATTAGGAAATTTAAAAATAAATATTACCCAATTAAAGGAATACCAGGATGAACTTATTCATCTATAATATTTATGAGTATAACATAATATGGGGAGTAGTAGGAAAATAAAAAGCAGGCCAGCTGTTGAAATAGAGTTAACCTATGATGATGTTGAACTTATCCCTAATTTAATTGAGGAAGAAAGCTTTACTGAACATATATTAACTGAAACATATGATTCAATTTCATATGCTGTTGAAAATAACCTTAATAAAATAGATCTATTTAATATTATTAATTTAGGGTATAATGTATCTATTAAAAAGGATGATTATATTCCTATTCTCAATAATATTTTAAAAATGTATGAGAAAAAGGAGGACTATTTAGAATGTGCTACTGTAAAAAATTTAATTCAATATATAGAAAATGAATGATTTTTTCAACCCAGAACAGGAAAAAGAAAATATCAAATCCCTTTTTGATTCCATTCTTAATTCCAATGTTAATGTTTATGAAAATGTAAATATTTACAAAAAACATTTTATATCTACTCTAAAAAATTTAGAAAGGGGAGTTTATGGAGAGAAAGTATTTGAAAAGGATAATGAAAGTGATTTATCACCTGTAACCGATCCACTATGGTTTTCTATAGAATTAATCCTATCTAATTTATATGGCAACCAAGTTGCTAATTTAATGTTGTGGTATTTATTTGATAGAATAGACATAAACGAGAACGTCATACCTTATACTGATGATAATAATAACATCCATATGTTTGAAGAACCTGATGATTTATGGGATTATGTTAAACTATTAATAGAAGAATATTAGAGCTAAACCAATAAGTAAAGAACAATGCCTCGCTGCTATGGCTAAAACTAAGTCAAATAGAGCAGCAGCTCGTTATTTAAATGTTTCGTACCAGCATTATAGAAAGTATGCTAAACTTTATAAAAACGAGGAGGGAAAAACACTGCTTGAAGCGCATAAAAACCAAGCAGGTAAAGGTATTCCTAAATTCTTATCTAATAGAGGAAAGTTCCCACCTATTTTGGATATTATAGAGGGTAGAACGGACCCATCCTCATTTGACCCTCAAAAAATAAAGGATAGATTAATTACAGAGGGGTATTTAGAAGAAAAATGTTATAAGTGTGGGTTTGATGATAGAAGGGTTATTGATTATAAAATGCCACTTATAATGAATTTTAAGGATGGAAATAAAAAACATTACCGTTCTGAAAATATAGAAATGCTTTGTTATAATTGTTATTTTTTATATCATGGTGAGGTGTTTGATGAAAAAGATCTTGAACAATTTGAAGATTATGTTCCTAAATTTAAAACTACTAAAAAAGTAGAATTGGATTTAGATCCTTATCATTTAAAAAGGTTAGAAGAATTAGGTTTAGGGGGAGACGAGGAGTCAGAAGATGATCTAATATCTAGAATATGAAAAATAAAAAACATAAAGAAATAAGTAAAGATTTTAAAGCAGCCAAACATAAACATTTAGAGCGTTTGGCAACTAAAATGCTCAAAAATGATGAGAAAGCAGGTAAGCTAAAAAATAAACCTATAGATAAAGACTTCTTAGACCTTTTTTAATAAAAACTTGGATACGTCAGATATTGTTCGTATATTTAGGTATAATAAAG
>LULJ01000554.1_pt1 | contig 12539 bp, 12 predicted proteins | sample 728171 | NCBI WGS metagenome assembly LULJ01 (sample SAMN03860292, study PRJNA289734) | marine metagenome | biome: seawater column; feature: ocean; material: water; isolation source: Red Sea water column Station 169 - depth 25m | place: Saudi Arabia: Red Sea | collected 2011-10-15 | depth 25 m
TCATTTACTGGAATTGTATTTATATAGGGTGTGTTTTGTGTGTAGGGAATATTTGCACCTTCCATATAAGCTTTATTAATTAATTCCTTTATTAAATAATGGGCTCTTTGATTGCCGTCTTTTTCAATTACTGCAGTAAGTGACTCCAACCATTCATGGGTTTCTAATGGGTCAATATCACCATCGTTAACTACTTGAATTATTTCTGATTTTTTTCTCTCAATATTATTTGTTTGTATTGTTTGTTCTTGTTTTTTTTCTAATGATTTTTCTGCCTCTTTAATTAAATTTTCAGTATCTTTTGGAATATTTTTTGTTGAAGAATTTTTTTCATTTGGATCTGAAATACTCAAAATTAAATCACCTTTTGAAACTTTATCACCTACTTTAACTTTAATTGTTTCAATTATACCTGACAACGTTGAAGGTATTTCGACACTCGATTTGTCACTTTCTATTGTAACTACTGGGTCACTCTTAGCAATTTTTTGACCTTCTTTTACAAGCAATTCAATGACTTCTACATTTTCAAAGTCACCTATATCCGGAACTAATAAATTTTCACTCATTTAATATTAAGATCTTATACACTATAAAATTTTACTTAATTGCTAATTTTAACACATTCTGCTCAATTTTTTGACACTCTTCTGATGTATCCTTTAAAAATGATTAAAAAGTTATTAAATACACTCTTGCAACCAAAAGAAAGCACTTACATTGATGCTAAAATTTGGATACAAAAAATTTTACTTGAGGAGAGATTTAAAAAAATAAATTCTTAGATTCTCTCAACACATACGGCTATGCCCATTCCACCCCCAATACATAGTGTTGCACAACCTTTATTTTTTTTCTGTTTTAGCATTTCATGAATAAGAGTAACTAATATTCTTGCTCCTGAGGCTCCTATAGGATGACCTAAAGCTATAGCTCCTCCATTAACATTAACTTTATTTTCATCAATATTTAACTCACGTATTACAGCAATGCTTTGAGCTGCAAAAGCTTCATTAATTTCAAAAAGATCTATATCATCTAAATTCCATTTTGCTTTTTTAGCAGCTTGACGAACAGCTTCTATTGGACCTAAACCCATCAAAGATGGCTCTACTCCTACGGAGGACCATGAAACAATTTTTACCAATGGTTTTAACGAATCTTTTTTTGCTTCCTCCAATGTAGTCAGCATCAATGCAGCAGCTCCATCATTTATTCCAGAGGAATTACCAGGGGTAACAGTACCATTTTTTAAAAAGACAGTCTTCAATTTTTTCAAATCATCTATTTTTAATCCGCTTCTAGGATGTTCGTCTTTTATAAGATTACAACTTTTTTGTACTATTTTTACTAACTCATTATCAAATTTATTTTCTTTAATAGCATTTTGAGTTTTTCGTTGTGAACTTAGAGCAAATTTATCTTGTTCCTCTCTTGTAATTTTAAATTTTTTTGCAACATTCTCAGCTGTTACACCCATGTGATAATTATTAAATGCGTCGAACAATCCATCGGTTATCAAAGTATCTTTTAAATCCTCGGTTGAAATTTTTTTTTTATTTCTAAATAAAATTGAATGTTGTGATGCAGACATATTTTCTTGACCACCAGCAATCACATACTTTGACTCTCCCAATTTAATTGATTGAAAACCGGAGACTACTGCTCTCAAGCCTGAGCCACATACCTGATTTATACTGTGAGCTGGTTTTGAAATAGGTATCCCTGCGTTTATTGATGCTTGTCTCGCTGGATTTTGTCCATTACCTGCGGTTAATACTTGACCCATAATTACTTCATCAATTTTTTCCTTATCACATTTTACGTCCTTTAAAATTTCTTTAATAATTATTGATCCTAGAATGTCAGCTTTCAAATTTTTTAGTGATCCATTAAATGTTCCAATAGGGGTTCTCAATGCACTCACAATCACTACTTCATTAAAATTATTAATCATAAAATCTCAATTAAACTTATTATTAAAATAAACTAAATATTGATATACAATAATCAATAAAAATTATGGACCAGTAGCTTCAATTGGATAGAGCGCACCGCTACGGACGGTGAGGTTGAGAGTTCGAGTCTTTCCTGGTCCACCATTACTCAGGAAAATAATTGAAAAACTAATTAATTAACTTAATATTAGGTATTTTTCTAATCTAATTCAAACTCTTTCGAATAATCTTTTTTAAGATTGGGGTCTTGTTGAGATTTCTCTAAAATACAATTTCCAATAACTAAGTAATCTAATTCAGTTCCCATAAAACAATTAAAAGCATCTGTTGGTGAATTAACAATTGGTTCTCCTCTTACATTAAAAGAGGTATTTATAATAACTGGACATCCTGTTTTTTCTTTAAATTTTGAAATCAAATCATAATAACGTTGATTGGTACTCTTAGTTACAGTTTGAACTCTGGCAGAGTAATCAACGTGAGTTACTGCTGGTATTTCAGATCTTTTGATATTTAATTTATCTATACCAAATAGTTTCTTCTGTTCTTCGTTCATTTCAATTTTTTTATCTGAACTCACATCAGCCACTAATAGCATATAAGGACTATCTACATTTATATTAAACCAATTTGACAAATCTTCCCTAAGCACTGAAGGAGCAAAAGGTCTAAAGCTCTCTCTATATTTTACTTTTAAGTTTAGATTTTTTTGCATTTTATCAGATCTGGGGTCACCTAGAATGGATCTTCCACCCAGGGCTCTTGGACCAAATTCCATTCGTCCTTGAAACCAACCAATTGCTTTTTCCTCAGATAAATAATCAGATGTTTGATCAATTAGATTTTCATAATTTAAAACTTTGTAATTTGCACCTATAGACTTCAATTCATTTTCAATTTGATCTTGAGAAAACTCTGAACCCAAATATGAACCTTTCATGCTATCCTGATCACTAACTTCTCTTTTATTACTTTGTTCAATATGCCATAAAGCCAATGCTGCTCCTAGAGATCCCCCTGCATCACCAGCTGCTGGTTGTATCCAAATATTATCAAAAATTTTTTCCTTAAGAATTTTTCCATTTGCAACACAATTCAGAGCTACACCTCCAGCAAGACACAAATTTTTAATCTTATACTCTTCTCTAATCGACTTAGTTAACTTAATCATTATATCTTCAGTAACTTTTTGGATTGAAGCAGCAATATCCATATGAAATTGTGTTAGTTGATCTTTTTTTGGATCTCTAGGTTTTTGGCCAAATAAATTATTAAATCTATTATTGGTCATTGTTAAGCCCGTTGCATAATTAAAATAATCTTGATCTAGCATAAAAGATCCATCTTCTTTTATATCAATCAATTTTTTTATTTTATCCTCGTAAATTGGATTACCGTAAGGGGCTAATCCCATTAGTTTATATTCACCACTATTAACTTTAAACCCAGTGTAATAAGTAAATGCAGAATAAAGAAGTCCTAAAGAATGTGGGAAATGTATTTCTTTTTTTATTTCCAAATTATTACCATTTCCAACTGCTACAGTTGTAGTGGCCCATTCTCCAACACCGTCAGCAGTTAATACAACTGCCTCATTAAATGGTGATGGAAAAAAAGCACTTGAGGCGTGACTTAAGTGATGATCTGAAAAAAAAATTTTTCCTTCATCCTTGAAATTTTCATCGTGTTTTCTTAATTGATTAAAAAGCATCTTTTTTTGAAAAAGCTTATCTCTGAGCCAAACTGGCATAGCTTTGCAAAATTGTCTAAATCCTTTTGGTGCAAATGCAACATAGGTTTCTAATAATCTCTCAAACTTTAAAAACGGTTTTTCAAAAAAAACTATTTGATCAACATCATTTAATTTTAAATTTGCATAATTTAAAACAAACTCGATTGCATTATGAGGATATCCGGCATCGTGTTTTTTTCTGCTAAATCTTTCTTCTTGAGCTGCTGCTATTATTTTACCATCGATTAATATTGTCGCTGCACTATCGTGAAAGAAAGCTGAAATTCCTAAAATTGATTTCACGTTAAAAAATTGTATATATAAGTGGAGCTACGGCTGAGCCTTGAGTTAAAACAATTAATCCTCCACAAATTAATAGAATTAACAAAATTGGAATTAACCAAAATTTTCTCCGGGCTAGTAAAAAATTTAAATATTCTTTTATAAAACTCATTAAAATTAAATTTAAAGATTAAAAGATTGCATAAATAAAAGGCGCTATAGCCGAACCTTGACTTAACACTATTAGTCCTCCAAAAAAGACTAGTACTATAATTATTGGCAATAACCAATATTTTTTCCTTACTTTTAGAAATTCCCAAAATTCTTTAATAAAACCCATAAACTTTAGTTTAAATTATTTAAATTTATAAAATCCTTACCCTATTATATTTTTAAATTTTGATGAAAGAAAGTTTTTTTTTCCTTTTTTTAAAATAGTAGTCGTATTATCGTTAATTTTATAATTTGGAAACGGACTTACTTTATAAAATTTTGTCACCTTTATTGTTTCTAAATCTAAAATTTCATTAGAGTGAATTAAATTTCTTTTTTAAATTTTTTTTAAGAAAGCTCATTAAACTATTAAAATTGATTCTTCATAGAACTTTTTAATTTTTCCTTTTTAATCCAATAAGTTTTTTTATCCTTTTTTTTTTTTAAATTTAGTAAATCCTTACCAATAATTTTCATAAAAATTCCTGTGGGCGTTACTACGCCAAAGAAAATTAAAGCCATTACTATTGGTGCAATAATCGCCCCAAGCAGATAACCAAATTTCATCCAAATTTTGTTTAAAGGATACAATATAGACGAGTTCAAAAGCCCTAAAATCAAAAATATGGTTGATATGATGAGTGACCAAATTCTTAGATCACCATCTTTAAGTAATGGATAAATTCCTATTATTAGAAATACTAAAAAAAATAGTATTCCAAAACTTCTGTTTGAGGGTAGCTTGTTTTGTTCTTTTTTCATTTAATAAATCTTTAATTTATAAATGTTGACAATTTTTTCATAAAATTTTTTGTAGTAAAACTATTTGCATGACCATCAAATAAATCATACCAGTCTTTGATTTCATTTTCGAAAATTAAGGTATTTTTAATATCTTTAAAAATTAAATCTAACTTTTTGTACGCATTTTTATTTGAATAAATAACCTCTTTATTTTGTTTACATACTACATAAATTTTGTCTTTTTCAAAAGGAACAAATAATTCTGCCAAATTAGCAAAAAATACATAAAATTGAGAATTTTCTTTAACTGATATTTTTTCAATTTCTTTTATGAGTAAATTTGTTAAATATATTTTCTCTTCTTCTTTTTTAGTAAGACTTTCCCTGCTCCAATAAAAAAGATCATTGATATTATTGTTAAAATTTTTCATTGATGAATTTATATTTTTTTGTCTCCATTTTTCATATGGATCAAATTTTTCAACATTTTTGTTATATGGTGTTGGTTTGTTTTCTTTAATTGTTTTCAACCTTTTATAAAGCTGCTTATTATAATAAATTTTAAGAAGATCAGAGTATTCAGTATATTTTTTTTTATTGTTACAAGTTTTGTTTTTTTCTAAATTTAAATCAAAACTTTCTTTATTATATTTATTCTTTAAAGATCTATAGACCCTATAAAAATAAGATTTGTAAAGATATGGATAGATTGTTTTGTCCCCCATTTGAACTGTTGGATATTTCAATTTATTGTTTTTTATTTTAAAAGTAGGTTTTGGTCCTAAAAAACCAAAATGATTAATATTGTCATCAGGATCATTGGTTTGAAACCACAAAACAACTTTTTCAGGATTAATTTTTTCTATATTCTCTTTTAGATGTAATAATTGTTGATCAGTTCCCCATCCCCATGAACCAAAAGAAACTACACTGTAACCAGGCATAAACTCTTCTAAAAAATTTTCTGGCATTTGTTCAAATTTATGTGATGTTTCGACCGCACTATCTCCTAACAAAATAATTTTCTTTTCTTTTTGAGGTGCCTTCCCCCTAGTTTTAAAACCATTAGTTTGTAGTTTATGATCTCCATCTATATGATTTGCTCCATGCCAAGTATACCAGCCATATGTTCCATATAATTCATTATACTTTGACCACTTTCTTGGTGGAAAATTCATAAAATTAAATAAAAAATCTAAAATTAGGAATGTGAGAAAGAGTGTAATAAAATAAAAACTAAGGTTTTTAAGTGTTTTCATAGTAAATTTTAATTGTTTTTGTATAATATTTTTCTTTTCAATCTAATAAAATCTGATTTTATTAAACTTTATATTAAGTATTTTTACAATGATCAAATGGTTAATAAATTCTTCAATTCAAAATTCAGTTATATATTTCTTTATAATTATAATTATAATTTTAATTGTACTAAGTTTTATTTTATAGACAAATGCCAGACGAGTTTGAACAAATAAGTTTACAGCATGGTTTTATGAAACATAATGGCGGAGTTATGTTTAGAAATATCTCCAGTGAAGAATATGAATTTAAAACAATAATCACTAAAAATCATCTAAATGCTCAAGGCATCACACATGGAGGATACTTAGCAGCTTTGATAGACGCTGGCGCGGGTACAGCTGCACACCGTAGTGCCCAAAATGCACCATGTGTAACAATTTCATTAGATCTTAAATATATCGGTGCTTCAAAAATTGGTGATGAGATTATAGGACGTGTTAAAATTTTAAAAAAAACAAAAACTTTAGTATTTTTATTTTGTGAATTAAAATGTGATGACAAAATTATTACATCTGCTTCAGGGGTTTGGAAAATTCTTAAAATGAAGTCTTAAGACTTTAGGTTTGATAGTTATTTGGACAAAAAATCGTAGTATGTTAAGCTAAAGTTTTTAAGAACTACAAATGAGAACTTTTTATAGGGCGATTCGGTCATGTTTTAGCCTATCTTTGTTCTCTATGAGTAGCTACATCTTGTAGGTAAAAAATTAAACATACTAAAGATAGAAATGAGTAAAAATAAAATTACAGCAGTGCTAGGTCCGACAAATACTGGCAAAACTCATTTAGCAATAGAAACAATGCTCTCTTTTGATACTGGGATGATTGGTTTTCCACTAAGACTTTTAGCTAGAGAGGTCTATGACAAAGTTATTAAAAGAACTAAATATGATGAAGTTGCTTTAATAACCGGTGAAGAAAAAATCATTCCTTCAAATGCAAAATATTTTTTATGTACAGTAGAGTCAATGCCAATAGATAAAGATTTAGATTTTGTAGGTGTTGATGAAATTCAAATGTGTGCAGACCATGAACGAGGTCATATTTTTACAGACAGGTTGCTTAACATGAGAGGAAGTAAACTTACAATGTTTATGGGTTCAAATACAATCAAAAGAATAATTTCAAAATTAAATGACGATATAGAATTCATAGATAGAAAAAGATTGTCCAAACTTACTTACTCAGGTCATAAAAAAATTTCACGTATAAATAGAAAAACAGCAATTATAGCTTTTTCAACAGAAGAAGTTTATGCAATTGCAGAACTAATACGAAGACAAAAAGGTGGAGCTGCAATTGTTATGGGATCTTTAAGTCCAAAAACAAGAAATGCACAAGTAGACTTATACCAGTCAGGTGACGTTGATTTTTTAGTGGCAACCGATGCAATTGGAATGGGTATAAATATGGATTTAGATCAGGTGTACTTTTCAAATCTGAAAAAGTTTGATGGAAAAAAATTAAGAAAACTAAATCTATCTGAGATAGGCCAAATTGCAGGAAGAGCGGGTAGATATCTAAATGATGGTAATTTTGGTATCACAGGCGATTGCAAGGAAATTACAGCTGAAGACGTTGAACTTTTAGAAAACCATAAATTTGAAAATATTAGAGCGTTATTTTGGAGAAACTCAAATTTAAATTTTAATAATCCCACTTCGTTATTAAAATCACTTGAAGAAAAACCAAATAAAGATTGGCTCAGAAAAATTCATGAGTGTGAGGATGAAAAGGTTTTAAAGTATTTCTTAAAAAAGTTGGATTTATATAATTTGTCAAATGTCAAAGAAACTATGAAGTTACTATGGGAATGCTGTCAAATTCCCGACTTTGTAAAGAAAACCTACGGAAATCACATTAATGTTGTTGAAAAAGTCTTCAATTTTTTAAACAATGATAAGGGGAAAATAACAGATAATTTTATGCATTTGCAACTCATGAAACTTGATAAATTGGACGGAAATGTAGATTCTTTAGCAAATAGAATTGCAAATGTAAGAACTTGGTCATATGTTTCAAATAAAAACAATTGGGTTGAAAACCAAAATTACTGGATTGAAAAAACTAAATTCTTAGAGGATAAACTTTCAGATAGACTGCATGAGGAACTTACAAAAACATTTATTGATAAAAGGGCAAGTGTACTTGCTAGAGGTTTAAAACAAGATATGAAATTTGATACTAAAATTTTAGAAAATAATGATGTTATAATTGATGATCAATTTATAGGTAAAATAAATGGGCTTAAATTAGAACTTGATCTTAAGAAAGGAGCTTTAGAGACTGATATTAAATCTCTAAAAAAAGCTGCAAGAAAAACCATAGGACCGGAATTTGAGAAGAGAATCCAAATTATAATTGATACAGGTTTAATTGAGTTAAAAAACGACTCTAAGATTTATTGGAATAATGCGACAATTGGTAAATTGATTCCTGGTAAAGATTATTTGAGCCCTAACATAGAATTATTAGTTGATGATATGTTAGAGCAAAATCAAAAAAGTAAATTAATTACTTTTTTAGAAAAATGGTTAAAAAATAAAATTTCATCAGTTTTAAAAAGTCTCTATGATTTAAAAGATTTAAAAGATAAGAACTCATCGATAAAAGCCTTAGCTTATCAACTTTATGAAAATAATGGTGTTCTTAAAAGAGATAAGGTATCTGAGTATTTAAAAAAGTTAGATCAAAATGATAGAAAAATTTTAAGAGATCTGGGCGTAAAGTTTGGTAGGTACCATGTCTTTTTATTTAAATTAATAAAACCAGAACCAGTTTCATTAAGAACTCTTTTGTGGAAAAATTTTAATCAAAAATACTTTAATTTACAGCCCCCAACTTTCGGTTTAAATTTTTTAAGTAATGACAAAATTCAAAATAAAAATTTTATGTTACTTTGTGGATTTGAAAAATTTAATAATTTCTATATTAGAATAGACATTTTGGAGAGATTATTTGTGCAAATAATAAATTCAGATACAAAAGATATGAAGGAAATAAAGATGATACCGGAGATGTTAAATTTATTGGGATGTAAAAAAGATGACTTTAAGCAACTACTTAGAGCTATGAGTTATAAAATTTTGGAAAAAGATAACGAAGTTTTCTTTAAATACAATCCAAAAAAGAAGGTAAAGCCTCAAAATAAAGAAAATGTGAAAGAAAATCCTTTTGGTGTTCTGAAAAATTTAAATCTAAATTAAGACTATGTTTTTTAAAAAAGATAAGAATGAAAATAATGATTTCTCTAAAGTGGCTGCACTTTTAATTCACGCAGCTAAAATTGATGAAAACTTTTCAAAAAGTGAGGAAACAATTATTAAACAAGCTCTTTTACAAATAGGTGTAAAGAATGAAAACTTAGAAAAAATATTTTTAGATGGGAAAAAAATTGAAGAAAACTCAAATCAAATTCTAGAGTTTACAAAAGAAGTAAAAAACATGGAAGAAAATGATAAAATAAAAATAGTTGAGACACTTTGGAGAATAATTTATTCAAACAATGAAGCAGATATTTATGAAACAAGTTTAATGAGAAGACTAGGTGGACTATTATATATTGACAGTAAATTGATGGGCGATATTAAAGAAAGAATTAAAAATAAAATCTGATCATGACTTACATTGTAAATGATAAATGTATCAAATGTAAATTAATGGACTGTGTCGAAGTTTGTCCTGTAGATTGTTTCTATGAAGGAAAAAATATGCTTGTAATTAAACCTGATGAGTGTATAGATTGTGGCGTTTGCGAACCTGAATGTCCTGTAGATGCAATCAAAGCAGACACAGAACCAGGCAGTGAGAAGTGGTTGGAAATAAATAAAAAATACTCTGAACTCTGGCCCAACATTAGTGAGAAAAAAGATCCCCCTGTGGATCACGAAAAATATAAATATGAGCAAAATAAGTTTAAAAAATATTTTAAAGAAAACCTTTAAAAAAAAAACAAAAACCAAGACTAAAATAAAACCAGTTAAAAAAATTACAAAATCAAAAACAAAAATTAAAATTGTAAAAAAAAAAATAAAGTCAATTAAAAAAAGTTCACCTAAATTAAAGCAAAAAGTCGTATATCCAAAACATGGTTTAGGTCAGATTACAGAATTCAAAAAGATTAATATTGGCGGGATTGATGTTGAGACATACATTATAAAATTTGAAAAAGATAAAGCTAGTGGGATGGTCCCAGTAAATAAACAGTCTCATTTGCGTTCATTATCAACAGTCAACCAAGTAAATAAATGTATTTCTATTTTAAAAAGTAAGCCAAAAATTAAGAGATCTATGTGGAGTAGGAGAGCTCAGGAATATGAAGCAAAAATATCCTCAGGAAAAATCTATGAATTGGCAGAGGTTGTCCGAGATCTTAATAAAGGTGATGATTTAATGATAGATCAGTCCTATAGTGAAAGACAACTTTTTGAAAAAGCTTACGATAGAATACTTGCAGAATTTCAAGCTGTTTTAGACTTGTCCAAAGAAGATACACAAAAAAAATTAGACAAAGCTTTAAAAAGAAATCAAATTCAAAAAGAAGAAAATGAGGAGATAAAATCCACAAAAACAACTAGTAATGAAATACCGATTGAAGAACCAATTTCTGATGTAGAGGAACAAATTGATGAATAAAAAAAACGCCTCCCACACTAGAAGTTATGAGAAGCGTTTTTCTAAAATTTTTTTTCTTTTTAATTTTAACGTTGGTGTTAGCATTCCATTATCAATTGTAAATTCCTCTTTAATTAATTTAAATCTTTTAACTTTTTCAACCAAAGATAAAGTTTTATTTAAATTTTCTAGATAAAATTCAATATCTTTTCTATTATCAAAGCTCTCGGTAACAATTAATGCAACTAAATAAGTTTTTTTATCTCCATAGACAAAACTTTGCTTAATTTTTTCATTTAAACATAACAAATTTTCAATTTTTGATGGTGAAATGTTATCTCCACCAAGACTAACTATTATTTCTTTCTTTCTGTCAGTAATTTTCAAATTTCCATCTTCTGTGATCTCTCCAATATCACCAGTATGCAACCAGCCATTCCTTATGACCTCATCTGTCTCTTTTTTCATGTTCCAATACCCAAGCATGACATTTTCACCTTTGACTAAAATTTCACCATCTTCAGCTATATTTATCTGGTTTGTTTTAAAAGGAGGCCCAACTGTGTCGATTCTGATTTTTCCAGGGATATTACAACTCACAACAGGTGAAGCCTCGGTAAGACCGTAACCTTGAAGAGTGGGTAAGCCTATAGCGTTTAAAAATTCTCCAATTTTTTGGTCTAAGGCCCCACCGCCGGATACAAAGGCCTTTAGTTTTCCACCAAACTGGTTTTTAATCTTTTTTCTCACTAGTTTTTCACAAAAGAAATTAATCAATTTTATTTTGATAGAATCTTGGGACAGCTGTCATAATTGTGGGTTTTGCAATAGACATGTTGGATAATAACTTCTCTAAGTTTTCAGCATAATAAATTTTTGCACCAAGTGAAATTTGAACAAATTGAACTGCATGCTCATATGAATGAGACAACGGCAACCATGTCAGAAAAGTAGGTTCACTATTTTGAACTAATTGATTTAATATCTCTTGAGCTCCTTCACAATTTGATAAAATTCCCCCATGACTAAGCATTACTCCTTTAGGATTACCAGTTGTGCCAGATGTATAAATGATGCAAGCAAGATCTTTTCTCTTAAGATTTTGATTAAAAATTATATAGGGATCTGATTTATTTTTTTTTGAATTTTCATCTAAAACATTTTCTAGGTTCTCAACTCTTTCATTTATATTTTCAATAGATAAAACTTTAATTTCATGAGAAATAAATCTTTCAATTTTTTTTAATTGGATTTCGTTCGAGACGATACAAATTTTCGGTTTACAATCATTAATAATATATTCATAGTCTTTCTCAGAATAAGTTGTAAATAATGGTACTGTAACACCACCTGCATTCATTATTGATATATCAGAGATAAGCCATTCGGGTCGATTTTCAGATAATAGTATGCACCGGTCTCCTTTATTTAACTTTGTTTTTAAGTATTCAGATAAAATTTGAATTTTCGATGCAGCTTGTTGCCAAGTTAAAAAATCTTTTTCATTTTCTTTTAACCATTTTAAAAATGGCTTATCAGCAACTGTGTTTATTTCTTCGCACTTTGCAAAAAAAAGTTCTACTAAATTGTTTATTTTACTTAATTGCATAATTTGGTGGGCGAAGAGAGAATCGAACTCTCACTTCTTGCGAAACACGATTTTGAGTCGTGCGCGTCTACCAGTTCCGCCATTCG
>LULJ01001186.1_pt1 | contig 12496 bp, 12 predicted proteins | sample 728171 | NCBI WGS metagenome assembly LULJ01 (sample SAMN03860292, study PRJNA289734) | marine metagenome | biome: seawater column; feature: ocean; material: water; isolation source: Red Sea water column Station 169 - depth 25m | place: Saudi Arabia: Red Sea | collected 2011-10-15 | depth 25 m
CCAATCTGCTGGTGCCCGATTACGAGTTTTCCACGGATACGACGATTCTCGTCGGCTGAGGCTGAGGACGGACTGGAAGAGAGATCATGAGCTTTCCCTGGGCGAAACAATACGAGCCGAGCAACGGGCTGACCAAGTTCCTCGACGAGAAGCTGCCTGTGCCGCGTCTGGTCTACAACGCGGTCGGTGCCGGTTATCCGGTGCCGCGCAACCTCAATTATATGTGGAATTTCGGCGTTCTCGCCGGGTTCTTCCTCGTGCTCCAGATCGTCACCGGCGTGGTCCTGGCGATGCACTACGCCGCCAATGCGAGCGTGGCCTTCGCGACGACCGAACATATCATGCGTGATATCAACTGGGGCTGGCTGATGCGCTATGCGCACGCCAACGGCGCCAGCTTCTTCTTCGTGGTCGTCTACATCCACATTTTCCGCGGTTTCTATTACTCCTCCTACAAGGCTCCGCGCGAAATGATCTGGTTGCTGGGCGTCACCATCTTCCTGCTGATGATGGCGACCGCGTTCATGGGCTATGTGCTTCCGTGGGGCCAGATGAGCTTCTGGGGCGCCAAGGTGATCCCCGGCCTCTTCAGCGCCATTCCTCTTGTCGGCGAGCCGATCCAGGTCTGGTTGCTGGGCGGGTTCGCGCCCGACAATGCCGCGCTCAACCGCTTCTTCTCGCTGCACTTCCTGCTGCCGTTCGTGATCATGGGCGTCGTGATCATGCATATCTGGGCGCTGCATATCCCCGGTTCGTCCAACCCGACCGGCGTCGAAGTGAAGAGCGAGAGCGACACCGTGCCGTTCCACCCGTATTACACGGCGAAGGACGGTTTCGGCCTGGGCATCATCCTGCTGATCTTCTTCACGTTCGTCTTCTTCCTGCCGAACGTGTTGGGCCATCCAGACAATTATATCGAAGCGAACCCACTTTCTACGCCCGCGCACATCGTGCCGGAATGGTATTTCTATCCGTTCTACGCGATCCTACGTGCCTTCACCTTCGACTTCATCCTGCCGGCGAAGCTCTGGGGCGTGTTGGCGATGTTCTCGGCCATCCTGCTGTGGTTCTTCCTGCCCTGGCTCGACAAGTCGCCGGTGCGCAGCGGCCACTATCGCCCGCTGTTCCGCAAGTTCTTCTGGTTCGGCCTCATCCCCTGCATGGCGCTGCTGTTCTATCTGGGCGGTGCGCCGGCCGAAGAACCCTATGTCATGCTCAGCCAGATCGCGACGGCTTACTACTTCATCCACTTCCTCGTGATCATCCCGATCGTGAGCCAGATCGAGAAGCCCGAGCCGCTGCCCTATTCCATCACCGAAGCGGTGCTGGGATCCGACAAGAAGGCCGTGCTGGGCGAAAACACCCAGCCCGCGGTCTGACGCGACGCAACGCTACGAGAGAGAAGACTTTCGCATGATCCGCATCATCGCCATCCTCGTCGGCCTGGGTTTCGCCGTCGTCGCGCTCGTCTCCTTCGGCGTCGGGGCCTACACCGCCGCGACCGATGACGCGCCCGACACGCACCTGCCCTACAAGCATCCTCAGGACGTCAACTATTCGTTCGATGGACCTTTCGGCACGTGGGACTACGGGCAGCTTCAGCGCGGCTACAAGGTTTACAAGGAAGTCTGCTCGGCCTGCCACAGCCTCAAATTCGTTGCCTTCCGCAATCTCGGCGAGCTTGGCTACACCGAAGCGCAGGTAAAGGCCGAAGCGGCGACCTGGACCGTGCCGGGTATCGATCCGAACACCGGCGAGGCGAGCACGCGCCCGGGCGAGCCGACGGATTACTTCCCCAAGCCCTATCCCAATAACGTGGCGGCTGCGGCGGCGAACAATAATGCCATTCCGCCGGACCTTTCGCTGATGACGAAGGCGCGGGAAGATGGAACGAACTACGTGGCTTCGCTGCTGGTCGGCTATCAGCCCCCGTCGGAAGAATTGCTGGAAGAGCATCCCGAAGCGGCGCCGGGACCGGGCCTCTATCACAACGTCTACTTTCCCAACATGAACCTCGCCATGGCGCCGCCGCTGACCAGCAACGGACAGGTGACCTATGACGACGGAACCGAGGCGACCATCGGCCAGATGGCGACCGACGTGGCGGCCTTCCTGACCTGGACTGCCGAACCGACGCTGGTGAAGCGCAAGCAGACGGGTTGGCCGGTGCTGGTCTTCCTCCTGTTCGCGACCATTCTCGCCTGGTTCTCCAAGACCCAGATCTGGTCGGCGGTTAAGCCCAAGAAGACCAAGGCCTAAACCGGTCTCCTACCCTCATTCATCCGGCCTCTCGCGCTTTGCGGCGCGGGAGGCCGTTTTGTATTGGGTGCGTGTATGATGACACCTTCCGACCTCAAGGCGCTGGTCCGCACCGTTCCGGACTTCCCGGCAGCGGGCGTCCAGTTTCGCGACATCACGACGCTGATTTCCGATGGCGCAGGCCTGAAGGCCAGCGTCCACCACCTCGCCGCCCATGCGCGCGGGGCGGGGGCGCAGGCAATCGCGGGCATGGAAGCGCGCGGCTTCATCTTCGGGTCGGCAGTCGCGATCGAACTCGGCATCGGCTTCGTCCCCGTGCGCAAACCCGGCAAGCTGCCGGTCGAAACGATCGGGATCGATTATGCCCTCGAATACGGGTCCGACCGGCTCGAAATGGATCCGGGCGCGGTTCACGAAGGCCAGCGCGTCGTCCTGGTCGACGATCTGATCGCTACCGGTGGAACGGCCTGTGCGGCGGCCAGCCTGTTGCGCCAGGCGGGTGCGGTGGTGGACTCCGCGGCATTTGTGATCGACCTGCCGGACCTCGGCGGGGCGTCCCGTCTGGATGCCATGGGCATTGCAGTGTCGGCACTGATGGACTTCCCTGGAAATTGATGCGCGGGGTCTAAGCCGCGCCGAATAAACCACTTTCTCCTTGCATACTCTCACCTGTGCGGGTTCAGTCGCGCCGAGACGAGCACCAATCGGGGGCAACACGGCTCAGGCCATGGAAGAACAAGCGATCGTCATCGCCCTCGTGGGCATTCTCGGCATCGGTTCGCAATGGATCGCGTGGCGGACCGGTTGGCCTGCCATCGTGCTGATGCTCGCCGCAGGCTTTCTCGCCGGACCGGTCTTCGGCCTGTTCGATCCCGAACACGCATTCGGCGAACTGCTCGAACCGATGGTGGCGGTGGGCGTCGCGCTGATCCTGTTCGAAGGCGGCTTGAGCCTCGATTTTCGCGAACTGCGCCATTCCGGCCAGGCTGTATGGCGGCTCGCTACGGTGGGCGTTGTCGTAGGTTGGTTCCTCGGGGCGCTCGCCGCGCATGAGATTGCCGGCCTCGTCTGGCCGGTGGCCGTGCTGTTCGGCGGCATCCTCGTGGTGACAGGCCCCACGGTCGTCATCCCGCTCCTGCGCCAGAGCGCGGTCCAGCAGCGTCCTGCGACGATCCTGAAATGGGAAGCTATCGTCAACGATCCGACCGGCGCGCTATGCGCGGTCATCGCTTACGAATATTTCCGCAAGGTCGCGGAAAGTCCCGGCGCCTCGCTGATCGAGGTCGTGCCGCCGCTCATCATCGCCGCCGTCCTCGCCGGGCTGATCGGCTACGTTGCCGCCGTCATAATAGCGTGGTCCTTTCCGCGTGGGGCGGTGCCGGAATATCTCAAGGTTCCGGTGTTGCTGACGGCGGTGATCGCCGTGTTCGTCGTCTCGAACATGATCGAACACGAAGCGGGCCTCGTCGCGGTGACGGTTATGGGCATCGCGCTCGCCAATATGAACGTGTCGAGCCTCAGGAGCATTCATCCGTTCAAGGAAAACATCGCGATCCTGCTCGTCTCGGGCATTTTCATCGTGCTGTCCGCTTCGCTCAAATGGGAAGATCTCTCCTATCTCAACTGGCGCTTCGGCGCGTTCCTCGTGGCGCTGCTGTTCCTGGTCCGCCCGCTGACGATCATCATCAGCCTGCTGGGCAGCTCGATCCCGTGGAACGAGCGGCTGTTCCTAGCTTGGATCGCGCCTCGCGGGATCGTGCTCGTCGCGATATCGGGCCTGTTCGCGCTGCGCCTTGCCGAACTTGGCTTCGGGGACGGCAATGTCCTCATCGGCCTCAGCTTCGCCGTGGTGGTCACGACCATCGTGGCACACGGTTTCACCATCGATCTCGTCGCCCGTCTCCTCAAGGTGAAGGGCCAGACCCGCCCCGGCCTGCTCATCGTTGGCAGCACGCCCTGGACGGTCGCGCTGGCGGAACAGATGCGCGATCTGAAAACGCCGGTGACTGTAGTCGATTCCAGCTGGCAACGCCTCGCGCTCGCCCGCCGCAAGGGCGTTTCCTATTACCACGGAGAGATCCTGAACGAGGCGACCGAGCACAATCTCGATCTGAGCCCCTTCCAGACGCTGGTCGCAGCAACCGATAACGAGGCCTACAACACCCTCGTCTGCAACGAATTCGCGCACGAGGTCGGCCGCGATTCGGTCTATCAGTTGGGCGAGGCGGGCGACGAGGACGACCGCCACGCGCTGCCCGAAGCGCTGCGCGGGCGCGCCCTGTTCGAATCGGGTTGGGGCGTGACCGAGGTCAGCGAACGCCAGCAACAGGGCTGGGTCTTCCGCAAGACCAAGCTGTCCGAGGAATTCGATTTCGAGGCCGCCCAGGCGAAGCTGCCCGATGGCGCGCACATGCTGCTGCTGCTGCGCGATAACGGGCGGATGCGGTTCTTTACCCACGCCGCCCGGCCGGAACCGCGTGCAGGCGACGTCATCATCAGCTTTTCGCCCCAGGCGCGTACTGCGGAAGACACCGCGGCCAAGAAAGCCCAGAAGAAAGAGAAAGGCGGGCCCAAGCCCGAACCAGCATGATCGACCCGTTCGCGCACGTCCCATCGCATCGTATTCTCACCGGCCTCGCTCTGGCGCTGGCGCTTGCCGCCTGCGGATCCGGCGATACGCGCGAACCGGCGCCAGAGCCGAGCTCGACTCAGACGGGGGCGCAGAATTCGATCATTCGTGACGATCTGGAGGATACCGCGCCTCTGCCGCCGCCGCCTCTGGCGCCGCTCGACGCGCGGATCGGCTTCCCCGAAGGCGGAGCGGAGCTGTCCGAATCGGCGACCGCCGATCTCGACACCCTGCTTCAGTCGCCCCAGATCGAAGAGGGCGGTCCGATCGTCCTGCGCGCCCACAGCGATGCGGGCGGGCCGGGCGACGCCAACCAGCGCGCATCGCAATCGCGCGGCGAGGCGGTGCGGGACTATCTGGTCGAAAACGGGATCGACGAAGAGCGGATCACCATTATCGCCTTTGGCGAACAGAACCCGATCGCGCCGAACGCCAATCCGGACGGTACTCCGAACGAGCGGAACCGCGCCGCCAATCGCCGTGTCGAAGTGCATGTCGCGCTTCCCGGTGCGTCGGAAGAAGCCGCCCCCGAAGAGATCGAACAGCCCGAGCCGACGATCGCGGAGAACCTTTCGCGAGCGACTGCGGATTGAGGCTTCGACAGCGAATGGCTTCAGCCGGAAGCCACTCAAACCGACGTTAGCCGGACTAGCTGATAGCGCCGAGAATGCCGTCCGCCAGATCGGGTCGGCAGATCAGCAGATCGGGCAGATAGGTGTCACGCGCGTTGTAGCGCAGCGGGCTCCCGTCGAGACGCGAGCAGTGCAGTCCATATCCGAGCGCCACCGCGACCGGGGCGCAGCTGTCCCATTCGTACTGCCCGCCGGAATGCAGATAGATTTCCGCTGCGCCGCGCACCACGGCCATCGCCTTCGCGCCGGCGGAGCCCATCGGCACGATCTCGGCATCGACTGCCGCCGCCGCCTTTTCGGCTTCTGCCGGAGGGCGCGAGCGGCTGACCACCATGCGGGGGCGACACGTCGTCGGATCGCAGGCGATCGGTTGGTCGGATCGCAACACGCGCTGGCCCGCCATACCCGGTAGCGCAACCGCGCCGAGATGCGCCGCGCCATCAACGGCGAGGCCCACATGGACGGCCCAGTCCGGCCGCCCCTCGCCATATTCGCGTGTCCCATCGACCGGATCGACGATCCAGACGCGGCTTTTCTCGAGCCGCTCGGGCGTGTCGCGCGTTTCCTCGCTCAGGATACCATCGTGGGGACGGGCCTCTTTCAGCGCCGCCATCAACAGCGCGTTGGCGCGTCGATCGCCTTCCTCGCCCAACGCGCGGCCTTCGAATTCGCCCTGTGCGCGCAGATCGAGCAGCAATTGGCCCGCTTCCTGCGCCAGCCGCGCGGCCAGATCGCCATCGGTTTCGTGGCTTGCCATTCGCTCGCTCACTTCAGCGGGAGGATGCGCGACACGATATAATCCGCCGCTTCTTCGGCCGTCATATCGACCGTGTTGACGCGAATTTCGGGCGCCTGCGGCTCTTCATACGGGCTGTCGATCCCGGTGAAGTTCTTGAGGCTTCCCTCGCGCGCTTTCTTGTAAAGACCCTTCACGTCGCGCTGCTCCGCCACTTCAAGCGGCGTATCGACGAAGATCTCGATGAACTCGCCATCGGGAAGCATGTCGCGCACCATCTGCCGCTCGGCCCGGAAGGGGCTGATGAAGGCGGTGAGGACGATGAGGCCATGGCGGACATTGTCTCCATCGAGCAGGAAGGTGTGGCGGTTCATCAGCGCCAGCTTCTTTTCGACTTCGTTGGCGATCGTCGATTTGCCCGAGCCCGAAAGACCGGTGAACCATAGCAGCCGCGGGGTCTGGTTCTTGAGACTGGCATGATCCTCGCGCCCGACGCTGGTCGCCTGCCAATGGACGTTCTGCGCGCGCCGCAGCGCGAAATGCAGCATGCCCGCAGCGACCGTCTGGTTGCTCACCTTGTCGATCAGGACGAAGCCGCCGAGCGTGGGGTTCGTATCGTACGGTTCGAACACGATCCGCCGTTCGGTCGTCACTTCGACCACGCCGATGGCATTGAGGTCCAGGCTGGTCGCCGCCAGCTTCGCCATCGTGTTAACGTTGATCTCGTATTTCGGCTCGGCGATCGTGGCGGTCACGGTCTGCGTGCCGAGCTTGAGCCAGTATCCGCGCCCCGGTTTCAGCGATTCGGCGTCCATCCAGACGAGCGTCGCTTCGAACTGATCGGCCACCTGGGGCGGATCGTCGGCGGATGCGATGACGTCGCCGCGCGAACAATCGACTTCATCGTCGAGAGTGAGCGTGATCGAATCGCCCGCTTCGGCGCTGTCCCTGTCGCCGTCGAAGGACGGGATCGCGCGCACCGTGGTGGTGGTGCCCGAGGGCAGGATGCGTACTGCATCGCCGGGCTTGACCGTGCCGCCCGCGACCTGGCCTGCAAAACCGCGGAAGTCCTGGTGGGGGCGATTGACCCACTGGACCGGCAAGCGGAATGGCGCGTCCGCGCTCGACTGGTCGCGTACCGGGATGGTTTCGAGATGCGCGATCAACGTCGGGCCGTCCCACCAATCCATCGCTTCCGATTTGGTGGCGATATTGTCTCCGGTTACGGCCGCAAGCGGGATCGCCGTGATGCGCTCGATCCCGAGTTCCTCGGCAAAGGCGCGGTATTCGGCCTCGATCGCGTCGAACCCTTGCGCGCATCGATCAGGATGACGGCGGCATCGGCAGTGGACGCGCCGGTTACCATGTTGCGCGTATATTGTTCGTGGCCGGGACAATCGGCGACGATGAACTTGCGCGCCTCGGTCGCGAAGAAGCGATAGGCGACGTCGATCGTGATGCCCTGTTCGCGCTCCGCCGCCAACCCATCGACCAGCAGCGCGAAATCGAGCTCCGCCCCGCGCGTGCCCGATGCCTTGCTGTCCGCCTCCAGCGCTTCCAGCTGGTCCGCGAAGACCCGGCGGCTGTCATAGAGCAGGCGCCCGATCAGCGTCGATTTGCCATCGTCCACGCTGCCGCAGGTGATGAAGCGCAGCATGTCCTTGTCGCGATGGCGGTCGAGATATTCGCCGATGTCTTCGTCGATCAGGGCATCGGCGCGATAGGCGGTGTCGTCAGGCCGGTTCATCAGAAATACCCTCGTCCTTGTCGATCGCGCGGCCCTGGCGTTCGCTGGTGGTGGTCAGCAACATTTCGCGCACCACGCCTTCGAGCGTGTCCGCCTCGCTCTCGACCGCGCCGGTGAGCGGATAGCAACCAAGGGTGCGGAAGCGGATCGAGCGCATCTGCGGCTCTTCCCCGTCACGCAGCGGGAAGCGCTCGTCATCGACCATCAGCAGCATGCCGTCACGCTCCACCGTGGGGCGGGGCTGCGACAGATAGAGCGGCACGATCTCGATATTCTCGGCCATGATGTACTGCCAGATATCGAGCTCGGTCCAGTTCGACAGCGGAAAGGCGCGCAGGCTTTCGCCTTTGGCCTTGCGCAGATTGTAGAGGTTCCAGAGTTCCGGCCGCTGGGCCTTGGGATCCCAGGCGTGGCTCGCGCTGCGGAAGCTGACCACGCGTTCCTTCGCACGGCTCTTCTCCTCGTCGCGCCGCGCCCCGCCGAACGCCGCGTCGAACCCGTAATGGTCGAGCGCCTGCTTCAGCCCTTGCGTCTTCCACATATCGGTGTGGAGCGGGCCGTGATCGAACGGATTGATACCGCGCTCCTTGGCCTCGGGGTTCTGCCAGACGAGCAATTCCATGCCTGCATCCTTCGCCGCCTTTTCGCGCAGCTCGTACATGGCGCGAAATTTCCAGGTCGTGTCGACATGGAGAAGCGGGAAGGGAGGCGGGGCGGGATGGAAGGCTTTGCGGGCCAGGTGCAGCATCACTGCACTGTCCTTGCCGACCGAGTACAGCATGACGGGCTTGGCCGCCTCGGCGACGACTTCACGCAGAATATGGATGCTTTCGGCCTCAAGCCGGTCGAGATGGGTTCGGCTGGTCATGATGGATGGCGAGGTAAGGTCGGGCCCGACGCGACGGAAGAAACATTTCGTGTCGCACGGACAAGCGCCCGGTGATCGGCCGCCGAAAAAAAGCGCGCGCACGGTATTGCGCAAACCAGTTGACGACGCGCCGCCAGGAGTGGCAAAGGCGGCGCCTGCCGAAACGTGCAGCGGGCGGGTATAGCTTAGTGGTAAAGCCCTAGCCTTCCAAGCTAGTTATGCGGGTTCGATTCCCGCTACCCGCTCCATGATTTTCATCGCTTCGCCGTGTTTCGCACGCTCTTCGCCACAGTAAACATGACACGCATCTGATTTTCCCACCATCTTGGCTTGCCCGCGACGTGGCGGAGCAATAAGCGCCATCGCATGAGCGAGAGTATTTCACCCGTAATTCTTTGCGGCGGTAGCGGCACGCGGTTGTGGCCGCGTAGCCGAATTTCGAGACCCAAGCCCTTCCTGCCGCTTGTGGGCGATGAGACGCTGTTCGGTCAGGCGCTAGCAAGGACGCAGGGCGACAGCGCATTCGCCTCGGCGATGATCGTGACCGGTAAGGGTCATCTCGACCATGTGGAGAGCGAGACTCTCGAGGGCGACGTATCGATCATCGTGGAGCCGAGCGCGCGCAACACTGCCGCGGCGATCGCACTTGCGGCTTTGCGGCTACCTGCGGATCAGGTCATGCTCGTTTGTCCGAGCGATCATCACATCTCCGATACCGAAGCCTTTATCGAAGCGGCGCGCCGGGGGGCGGAACTGGCGCGCGAAGGACGGCTCGTGGCCTTTGGGATCCGCGCGACCGCGCCCGAGACCGGCTTTGGATATATCAAACGCGGCGATGCCATGGGGGACGGCGCGTACGAGATCGAGCGCTTTGTGGAGAAGCCCGATCGTGACCGCGCCAAAGCTTTTGTCGAAGACGGCGGATACGATTGGAACGGAGGTATCTTCGTTTTCACCGCCGGGCGTTATCTCGAAGAGCTCGCAGCCCACCGACCCGATATCGCTGATGCGGTGGCGAACGCGGTCGCGACCGGTCACGAGAAGGACAATCGCTTCGAACCCGATGCGGAACTGTTCGCCGCCGTGCCCAGCGAATCGATCGACTATGCCGTCATGGAAAAAACCGATCGGGCTGCCGTCGTACCGGTCGATATGGGATGGTCGGATATCGGCAACTGGCATGTGGTGCGCGATAAGCGTCCAGGCGATGCGGACGGCAATCGAGTCATCGGGCGGGCGGAACTGGTCGACTGCCGCAATGTCCTCATCGAAACCGATGGCCCGCGCGTTTCGGCGATCGGTCTCGAGGACCTTTGCATCGTTGTCGATGGCGACGAGGTGCTGGTGACCACCGTGGACGGGACGCAAAAGGTCGGAAAACTCACGGGCGCCCAGAACCAGGATAAGCACGAATGAGTTCGCTTCTTCCGGTCCGCTCGGTCGAAAAACCCTGGGGGCGTGATCGGCTGCCCGCACCGTTCGTGGCACCCGAAGGAAAGCGCATCGGTGAATTCTGGTTCGAACCGCCGGCCGCGCTCGACGATCTGCTCGTCAAATATCTATTCGCCAGCGAAAATCTGTCCGTCCAGGTCCATCCCGACGACGCTCAGGCTCTGGCTGCGACCGGCAGGAGCGAAGGCAAGGAAGAGTGTTGGTTGATCACCGCTTGCGAACCGGGTGCGCGGATCGGTATCGGTTTCGAGGAACCGCTCGACGCCGAAACGCTCAAATCGGCCGCTCTCGACGGCTCGATCGAAGCGAGAATGGCCTGGTTCGATGTCGTCCCAGGCGATTTCTTCTATATCCCCGCCAACACAGTGCACGCAATCGGAGCAGGGTGCAGCCTGATCGAAATCCAGCAGAACAGCGACATAACCTATCGCCTGTACGATTATGGGCGCCCGCGCGAACTGCATCTCGATGCGGCAATCGCAGTCGCCAAGGGTGAACCGCATCCTCCGCGCATGAGGCGCCGCGTGGCGGAAACGGGGGAGGTCACTCTGGTAGAGGGACCGCTGTTCCGGCTCGATCGGCTCGATGGCGCGGCCTCGCCTGACGTGAGGGCGCGGTATGAGGGCGCCTTTCTCGTCATCCCGGTTTCAGGAAGCGCCACGATTGAGGGCGAAAGGGTCGCGGCAGGGCAATGTGCGCTGGTTCGCGACTGGTCGTCGCTTTCGATTGAAGGCGACGCCAAGATTCTAATCGCTCAACCGGTTCTTTAGACCGCGCGATTGTCGATCAGGCGTGTGCCGCCGATCCGCGCGGCGACGAACAGGCGCGCATTGCCGTTATCGCTCTCCAGCGGGGCCAGGCTGTCCGCATCGCGCAATTCGGCGTAATCGACGCTTTCGAAGCCTGCCACGCGCAGCGTTTCCTTCAGATTGCCCAGAGCGCGCGCGGCATCGCCGCCATCAGCGATCACGGCCGCCGCATCCTCCATCGCGCGGGGCAGAGCGGCGGCGCGCTGGCGATCGTCGGGCGAGAGATAGGCGTTGCGGCTGCTCATCGCGAGCCCGTCCGCCTCGCGCACGATCCCGACGCCGTAAATGGCCGCGACATGCGGAAAGGTCAGGTCGAGATCGCGGGCCATGCGGCGGATCACGGCGAGTTGCTGCCAGTCCTTCTCGCCGAAAAGCGCCATGTCGGGTCGAACCTGGTTGAAGAGCTTCAGCACCACCGTTGCCACGCCGTCGAAATGACCCGGCCGATCCGCGCCGCAGAGCCCTGCGCTGACCCCGCTGACCGAGACATTGGTCGCATAGCCTTCAGGATAGACCTCGCTCGGCGCGGGCGCCCAAAGCACGGCCACGCCCTCGCCCGCCAGAAGGTCGCTGTCGCGCGCCAACTGGCGGGGGTAGGCGTCGAGATCCTCGTTCGCTCCGAACTGGCGCGGATTGACGAAAATCGAGGCGACGACATGGTCGGCGCGCGCCCGCGCTTCGCGGATCAGTGTCAGATGCCCTTCGTGCAGCGCGCCCATCGTCGGCACGAGTGCGATCGAGCCGCCGCCTTCCTCGCGCAGCCCGGCGATGAAGCTTCTCAACATTTCGAGCGTGGTCGCGGTTTGCACGGGGGCACCCTTCGGTTATGGCCGGGACCGCCCTAGCCGCATCGGTTCGGGCGCGACAATACTCGACGTACGAACACGGAAAGCAGCGCACCCCTTGTCTCACAATCGTGCCCATCGCATCGTCTTCGCCAACGAGAAGGGCGGGACCGGCAAATCGACCACGGCGGTCCACGTGGCGGTGGCGCTCGCCTATATGGGCAAGACGGTCGCCGCGATCGATCTCGATCCGCGTCAGCGCACGATGCATCGCTATATCGAGAACCGCGAGGCCATTCAGGCAAAGCGCGGAATCGAACTGCCGACGCCGACCTGCGAGGTTTTCGACGGAACGGCGGCAGGCCAGGACGAGAAAACGCTCGAAGCGACGCTCGACCGGTTCGCGCAGACGGCCGACTTCCTGATTGTCGACACGCCGGGGCGCGACGATCCGATGGCGCGCATCGCCGCCGAACAGGCCGACACGCTGGTCACGCCGATGAACGACAGCTTCGTCGATTTCGACCTCATCGGCCAGGTCGATGCCGAAACGTTCAAGGTTAAGAAGCTGTCCTTCTA
>LULJ01002027.1_pt1 | contig 12453 bp, 14 predicted proteins | sample 728171 | NCBI WGS metagenome assembly LULJ01 (sample SAMN03860292, study PRJNA289734) | marine metagenome | biome: seawater column; feature: ocean; material: water; isolation source: Red Sea water column Station 169 - depth 25m | place: Saudi Arabia: Red Sea | collected 2011-10-15 | depth 25 m
CATTTACAGTATGCAGCTGACTATATACACAAGCAAAATACTAAATCAACATTATTCCGTTCAGGTGGTTCAGTTGTAAGAGGAACGGGCGGAACTCCATTTATGAAATACCTGAAAAAGCACAAAGATGAGACTGATAAAACTAAATTAGATTCTAATAAGTAACAATAATGAAACAAATAAATATTAATTTGTTGATTAATGTGAATTTGTGTTTATATCTAGAGGATGTCTAAACTAATAAAAAATACATTTACTGCGTTATCTATTATACTTCTTGCTGCTTGCGGAGGCGGCGGAGGCGGCGGAGGCGGCGGAATGAGTGATGGCGGAGGCTATGGTCCCTCTCCAACACCTGCACCAACACCTGCACCAACACCTGCACCTACACCTGCACCAACACCTGCACCAACACCTGCACCAACACCTTCACCTACACCTGCACCAACACCGGCACCGGCTCCGGCACCAGATGTTGCAGTAACAAGCATAAATGCAAACTTAACAACCGGTGGCAATACAGAGATTATTCAAATGTCCGGCAATACTACAGAACCTGCTTCTGCTGATACTCGTACCGTTTATGTATATTTCTTTGACTCACCAGGCATTAAAAACAGCACCACTTGGACTGATGGTTATGAATTTTCTACAACAAAAGATACAAGTTCTTTTAGTGTTGCTTCTGGAATTACAGCTACTTTCAGCAAAAATAACAATCATGTAACTTCTAATGATCATCAGCTATATCAATACAACATGGATGTGACATCATCAGACTATTTAGGACATGATGCATCAAACCTAGTATCTGCTGTTGGTTTAGATGGAAAGCCTGTGAAGGAAACAACTTTTAAAGTCACTTCTACAAGCTCTCCAGATAAGTATTATATAGATGGAATGTTGGCACCAAGCTTAACATTAGAGAGAGGAAAAACTTATAGATTTGACCTTGGTGATTCTACAAATAGTACCCACCCGTTTAGAATATCTACAACAAAAGATGGCACACATGGCGGTGGAACTACTTACACCAGAGATAACTATGTTACAAGAGAAGCTGGTAGAACATATGATACTAATATGGGACCAAATACCATTTTGGAATTAATAATCGATTCTGAAACACCAGACACACTATATTATTACTGCACAGTTCATCCAAATATGGCTAATGATGCAGTAATTAATATTGTTGATGCCGGTCAGGGTGGAAGTACTTATAACTAATTCTTGACGATAATAGTTATTTCTTTGGATATTAAAGGTTTTTCATGGGGAATGTGCAGATAGTTCCCCATTAAGAGCCTTAACTTATGTTCTCCTGGACTCAATGTAAGCAAAGCTTCAGTTTGCCCTCCTCCAAAATGAAGATGATTTGCATCAGCTGGAATAGGTTTATTAAGATCAGGTAGCACTACATCAATAAGAAGATGATGATGGCCCGTATTGTTAATATCGTATCCTGCAGGAGCAACGCCAAAATCCTTTAAACCAAACTTAACTACAAAGGTTTTTTCAACAACTTGTCCATCTTTAGGCTCAATGAAATAAAGTTCAGAGCTCGAAACTACATTAACCAGTAAATAAACGAAAAATATAAATCTTTTCAAAATGACTCCTTCAGTAAATGCTCACCTATTAAAAATCTCTCAATACCGTAATCAAGGTATTTATTTATATCATCATTTGATGAAAAACCTGATTCAGCAATAATATTATAGTCCTTTAATATACTTTTGTTTTTTTCGTATACATCTAAACAATGTAAAACATTTGTTTCCAAAGATATTAAGTTCCTATTATTAATTCCTATATTTTTTATATTCAAATTAATTATTTTTTCCAACTCCTCTAATCTATGAAACTCAACTAACACACTTATTTCAAGACTTTCTGCAGTTTTAACAAGAGATTGAAGTTGCTCAAAATTTAAATATTCAGAAATTAAAAGAATGCAATCTGCTCCGCATGATTTTGCTTCAAATATTTGCCATTCATCATAAATAAAATCTTTTTGAAGTATTGGCATATTAAGCTCTCTCTTAACTTTAGTTAGATCTTCATTTGATCCCTGAAAATATTTCTCCTCTGTTAGAATTGATAAATTCTTGTAACCTTTAGTCTTGTACTTACTACATATAGCTATAGGATCATAACTATCAACTATTAAACCAGCTGATGGAGAACTTTTCTTACATTCAGCAATAATCTTTATTTGATCATTATTGTGATTTAAAACATCAAAAAAGTTATGAGAAGGTATCAGATTATTTGCAATTTCATTTTCTAATTGATCAATTGATTTAAGTTTTTTTTTCTTTTCAATAGATGTAATTTTTTTTTCAAAAATTTGTTTTAATACTGACATTTTATTGATTAGTAAACTTTGCGTATTTATTTAGAAGTAATAATGCTTTTCCTGAATGTAAAACATTAATCGCATTATTTATTCCATCTGAAAGATTATTATTGATTCCTAGCGTATATAAAGCTGCACCTGCATTTAATGCAACCATATTAAACCCACTTCCTCTTTTACCATTTAAGATATCAAGCCCATATACATAGGCTTCCTCAATTGTATTTACTTGAATGTCATTAAGAATAGCTAATTGCATATTAAATTCTTCAGGATCTAAGACAAATTGATTAATTTCATCGTTTTTTAACTCATGGACGTAAGTTTTACTACATATAGATATTTCATCTACACCATCTTCAGCTGTAACTACCATAGCTCTTTCAAGCTTCCTTTTTTTTAAAATATTGATAATGTCTTCATTTAATTTTTTGTCTGATGTGCCGATTATCTGAAATTTTGGGTTACCTGGGTGTGCCAGAGGACCTGCTATATTAAAGGCAGTTCTTTTGTTTATTTGCTTTCTAGCGTTAGCCACATGTTTTAATGAACCATGGAAGCTTGGAGCAAACAGAAAGGCAAAATTGAAAATTTCAAATGCTTCTTTAGCAAGTTCTATGGAGTGATTTAAATTAATGCCTGCTCTTTGAAGAAAATCTGCACTACCTGATTTGCTCGTTACAGATTTATTTCCATGCTTTAAAACCTTCCCACCAGCTGTTGCTACAACTAAAGCACTTAATGTGGAGCAATTAAAAATATTTAACCCAGAACCTCCTGTTCCACAAGTATCAATATAATCATTTGTTCCGATTTCTAATGGACTTGATTTATCTTTAAGTGTAGATGTTAAGGGTTCTAGGATTTTCTGATTGATTCCGTATTCACTCATTTCATTTAATGATTCAATTATTTCATCATCATCACAATCTCCACTTAATAAGTGATGAAAGTAGAATTTTAACTCATCAAAGTTATCAGCCTGTGCGTCTAAAAGAGTCTTAAATTTACTGCTCATTCACTATCTCTAAAAAGTTAGCGATTATCTTATTTCCCTGCTCAGAAAAAATTGATTCTGGATGGAACTGAACGCCAAACAAATTATATTTATTGTGTTTTATTGCCATTATTATCTCTTCACTATTTTCCTGAACTGAAGCAATAATTTCAAAATCTTTGTGCAAAGTGGAGCTATCTATAATAAGGCTATGATAACGCATCACATGATATGGCACTTTTAATCCCTTAAATATGGTTTGCTTATTATGAGAGATCATTGATGTTTTTCCATGCATGATATTTTTTGCTCTAATAATTTTTGAATTGAATGAGTAGCCTATACATTGATGGCCTAAACAAATACCTAAAATTGGTTTTACTTTATAAAAATATTTAATTAAATCGTTGCATATTCCTGCATTAGATGGATTTGATGGACCTGGACCTAAAACAAATGCATCATAATTACTTAGAACCAACTCATCAACTGAAATTTGATCATTTCTGATGACCTCAACTTGTACATCTTGTGTTTTAAGTAAATGTTCAACGTTATAAGTAAAAGAATCGTAATTATCAATTAAACAGACTTTCATTCGTATTTTAATGCCTCCAAGAAAACATTTAATTTAGCAACTGTTTCATTCCATTCATTTTGTGGTTCTGAGTCAAAAACAATTCCAGCCCCTACCCCTACTTTAACTTCATCTTTCTTATGTAGCGCTGTTCTTATGATTATTGCAGTATCCAGAGATTTGTTATATCCGATGTAACCTACACAACCGCCATAAATTCCTCTAGCTCTATTTTCTAGTTCAGATAGTATTTCCATGGCCCTTATTTTTGGTGCACCACTCAGTGTCCCTGCAGGAAGAGCTGCTTTAAGACAATCGATTGGAGTGGCACTTTCTTTAATTTGCCCTATTACGTTTGATGTCATATGCATAACGTGCGAATACTTTTCAACAATCATCATCTCATCAACAGATACAGTAGAAGGATTTGAAACTTTTGAAACGTCATTTCTTGCTAGATCAACTAACATCATATGCTCAGCTTTTTCTTTATCATCACCAATTAAATCAATTTTATTTTGCAAATCTTCTGATTCATCAATTCCTCTTTTGCGCGTACCAGCTATAGGTCTAATAGTTACTTTATCTTGAAAGTTTTGAACAAGTATTTCAGGAGATGATCCAATTAAATTTAAATCGCCAAAGTTCATATAAAACATATAAGGTGAAGGATTAATTAATCTCAAAGCTCTATATAAAGTTAAATGGGTTAAAATTTCCTTTAAATGATACTTCTCTTGATAAAACAGCTTGCATAATTTCACCATCATTAATAAGTGATTTAATGTTTTTTACGTAAGATTTAAAAGTTTTTTCATCGGGATTAGTTGTGCTTACTAATTCTTTATCAACTCTATTAATATTTTGTGATATTGATGGTTGAAGGCTATAAATTGCACTTTTAATTTCTTTAATTCTACGCTTAGCAATTTGATAACCATCATCAGTTTTTTGTTCTGTTGTTACTATTATGTAAAAAGTGCCTTTGAAGTTATCAAAAACAATTATTTCATTACATTGGCAAATTGATATAAAGGGTATATCAGGAGAATGGAGATTTAATTTAGGCTCAATAAAATTAAATGATTCATAAGAAAAGTAACCAATTAAACCGCCTAAAAAATTGGGTAGTCCCTTAATAGTTGGTGCATTGAATTCATTGATTAGATTGTCTAGATATTTGAATGGATCAGGGACCCTCCTTCTTTCTGTTTTTTCTTTTGTAATAATTTCAACTTCATTATTAAAAAAGTTATATCTCTTTAAACTTTGCAGAGACATTATAGAATAGCGTCCTTTAACTTCATGAGATTTAGCAGATTCAAATAAAAATGTATTTTTTAAATTAAAATAATTTGAAAATACATATAAAGGACTTATCAAATCAGCAACAAATTCTTCATATACTGGAATTTGTGTATATCCATCAGAGACATATTTATCAAACTCTTCTTTATTCATTTTTTAATTCATCAATTAGGGGCTTTATTGAATTGCTTATTTCTCTAAGAGGATCTGAAGATAAAAACTTTTCTATTAAAAAGCTACCGACAACAATACCGTCAGTATATTCTTTAAATCTTCTAACTTGTTCTGGCTTTCTTATACCAAATCCGGTGATCATTGGGGTATCAGTAATTGTTCTTATATTTTTTAACTTTACTATTACTTCACTAAAATCTATATTATTAAGTCCTGTAACACCTCGTTGAGTAATGTAATAAATTAATGAGGGATCATTTTTAATAGACTCACTTATTGTTTTATTTTTTGATGTTGGAGCAATAAGCTGAATAAACTCTAAATTATTTTTTTTATAGCATTCGAGGATCTCTTTTTCCTGATAAGGCAGATCAACAACTAATATTCCATCAAAATTTGCTAATTCAAGATTTTTAGAGAACTCTTCTGGAGAGGGATTTATAAATGAGTTTGTATAACCCATTGCAATGATGGGAGTATTAGATTTATCTTTAAATTTTCTAGTAATCTTAAAAAGATCATCATAATTAAAGCCATTCTCTAGTGATTTATGGTTCAGCAATAGGATCGGAGAATGGAATTCCAATTTCAATCATATCTGAACCTAAATCATCAAGCAGATAAAGCGCTTCTTCAAATACTTTATTGTTAGGATATCCAGCAACTAGATATGGTATAAACCCAGTCTTATTATTTTTTTGAAAGTTTTTAAATACATCAACTATCATTGTTCATCACCGAATATAAATCTTTATCTCCACGACCTGACATGTTTACTACAACGTTTAACGTTTTTCCTAAATCTTTTATTTTTTCCAAATAAGCAAGAGAGTGAGCTGTTTCAAGTGCAGGTATAATACCCTCTAATCTTGATACCTTATAAAAAGCTTCTAAGGCTTCTTTGTCGTAAATTTTTACATATTCAGCCCTCTTTATATCTGCTAAATAAGCATGTTCTGGTCCAACTCCCGGATAATCTAAACCAGCAGAGATAGAAGTTGTTTCTTTAATTTCACCTGTTGATGATTGAAGTATTTTTGTTTTTGCTCCATGTAATACCCCAATAGAGCCATCCGTTATTGATGCACTGCCTATTTCTTTATTATTTTTTCCACCAGCTTCAACTCCAACTAAACGTACCTCTTTATTTTCTATAAACGGATAAAAAACACCCATTGCATTTGACCCACCTCCAACACATGCAATAATCATATCCGGAAGCTTTTTTATTTTTTTTATGAATTGATTTTTAAGCTCAACACCTGCTATTGAATTAAAGTCTCGAACTATAGTTGGATATGGATGAGGTCCAGTTACACTTCCGATAATATAATGAGTTGAATCAACATTAGTAACCCAATCTCTTATAGATTCATTTAGAGCATCTTTTAATGTGGCTGTACCAGATGACACAGGGATAACTTCTGCACCTAAGGTTTTTATTTTAAAAACATTTAATTCTTGTCTCTCTATATCTGTTTCGCCCATATAGATGACACAATCTAAATTTAACTTTGCACAAATAGTTGCTGTTGCAACCCCGTGCTGTCCGGCGCCAGTCTCAGCAATAATTCTTTGTTTACCTAATTTTTTTGCCAATAATGCTTGTCCAACTGTGTTATTTATTTTATGTGCTCCAGTGTGGTTTAGGTCTTCTCTTTTAAACCAAACTTTTGGACCGCCCAAATTATTTGTTAAAGTTTCGGCAAAATATAATGGAGACGGCCTTCCTACATAATCTGCATATATATTATTTAGATCCTCTTTAAACGAACTATCATCTTTAATTTCTCGATACAAATTCTCTAATTCTTCTAATGCAAAGGAGAGAGTTTCAGGTATGAATGTTCCTCCGTATTTTCCAAAGTAACTGTTATCCATTTTTAATAAAATCTCCTAATTCTTTTAATAATTTATGATTTTTTATGCCCGGTGAATCTTCTAGTTTTGAATTTAAATCAACGCCCCAACAACCCATTTTTTTAAGAGTATTAAGATCTTTAATTTCTATACCGCCTGCTATCATACAATTATCAAGTTTTATGTTGTCTAAGTCGTTCCAATTAAATTTGATGCCGGAACCACCAAGACCATGATCAAAATTATCGAGTAAGTATTTATCTTTATTATCAATAAATAAATTGTTATCTATGTTTTGTTTCAGTTTTGTTGCAGAAGTAGGCAGAAAGTAATTTAGATTAAATTTTTCAATTTGATTAGATGAATCATGTACCTTATAGATTTGATAAAAAGGTAAATCAAGATTCTTTAATTCATTATGAATAGTTTTTAAATCGCTAATTTCACAGAGAGGGACTGCTTTTTTTTGAATATTATATTTACTAATAATGTTTACTGCCCAATTAATATCAATGTATCTGGGTGAGCTTTTAATGAAATTGAACCCAATAAAATCTACTCGAGCTAATAATAATTCTGCAATATCTTCTTCTCGGGTAATCCCGCAAACTTTAATTTTCATAATTATATTATTTAGATTGCGGGTCTTTATCTATATCAGGCGAACGGCCACGCCAACCAGCTTTATCAAAAATTCTTAGGTAAACAAGCTGATCGTGATCACTTTCATTTATTACTTTAACGTAATCACCTTCTTCAGCTAAAATCACATCACCAGCAGCTAAAGCATATTCATCTTTATGCATTATGCCATGTGAAGGATCATGACCATGACCCTCTTCAGTATTTGTATATTCAACAATTTCCATTGTTCCGCGGCCAGAAATAACGACATAAACAACTTCACTTTCTAAAAGTCTATGACCATATGTACTTCTACAAGGGTCAACAACAGTTTTACTTGCAATAAGTTTAGACAGGAGGTCGTTGGTCCAGACTGTATAGTCTTCATCTTTCCTTTCAGGAACTCCGCCCACTCGAAAATTTACATATTTCTTAGCCATAATCGTGTTTAATTCTATATTTTTTAATTGACTTTTTAAAGGTATCTATCGCCAGAGTTCAACTCTGCCTAAATTTTTTTCCATTTCTTTTTGCAACACATCTAATGCACCAGTTGTTCTTACTAAAACTTTCATCTCAGTGAATTTATTGTCTGAGTTCCATTCAAACATATCTACTCCATTGACTTCTCTTCCGTCCATAGTGCATTTAAATTCAAGACATGCACTATTTTCATTAATTATTTCTTTTTCATAATGAAAATCATCTGCATGTAGAAATGTTTCAGAGGCGGCAATTAAATAAATAAAGCCCATATGTTTGTCTTTAGGTTTAAAAACTACAGGAGAATAGAATTGAAAATCATCTGCAAGTAAATCATAAAGAATATTCAAATCTTTCTTTTCTAATGATTGGTGCCATCTATTAATCGGATGTGTTTTTTCTTGCGTAATTTTCAACTTCTCTCCAGACTCTTAGCGTGTTTCCACCTAAAATCTTTTGTATATCTGATTGAGAGTACCCTCTCTTTAAAAATTCTTCAATCAGATTTGGATAACTAGAGGCATCTTTTAAACCAATTGGCAATGTATCGCCCACTCCATCAAAATCTGAACCTATTCCTACATGATCAATGCCGACAAGGCTTATTGCTCTATCAAAGTGATCTACAGTCTGACTTACTGTTGCGAAGTTATATTCATCATCGTTTTGTTCAGCATAATTTATAAATTTTGAACCAAAATTTATTTGCAGTACTCCACCATTATCTGCTAGCGCTATTAACATTTCATCAGAGACATTTCTTTCCCAACCAGGTGTGAAATATCTTAATGATGAATGGCTTGCAATAACAGGTGCTTTTGAAATATCTAAAACTTGCATAAATGCCTCATCTGAAACGTGGGATATATCTATAATCATTCCAATATTATTCATCTCACTGACTAATTTTTTTCCAAAGGTACTTAAACCACCCCATTGTCTATTTTCATCATAAGAAGAATCAGATATATGATTGCTTTTGGAATGGGTCAATGTGATATACCTTATACCTTTATCAAAAAAATATTTAACTCTTTCTAAATTACCTTCAATTGGTGCTCCGTTTTCCATTCCAAGAGCTATCCCTATGAGATTCTGCCCTGGCAAGTTGGCGAGATAAACGGAGTTATTAAGCAAAAAGAAATGTTCAGAATTGTTATCAACAATAGTTGTTACCATATCAATCAATTCATTAGCAAGATGAAAGCTTGAACCGTCAACTTGTGTTTGAGCTGGTAGATAAATTGAAAAAAAAGATACATTTAGACCACCTTCCAATGCTTTTATGTAATCAAAATCAAAAGTAGTAATTTGCGATATATCTTCATAAGAACCATTTTCTTGTAGCTGATTATAAAGTCTATAGGGGGTATCAATATGTGTATCAATTATTAGTTGATTATTAGCTATAAACTTAGGATCTTGATTACTTGTACATGAGGATAGAAATAAAAAAATAAGAAAATACTTCCAAAGTCTCATGTTTTAAATCTTCCACCTGCAAGCTTATTTCCAAGAAACCGTATAAGCCTGACTCCTGGTATAACTACAGATTTTTTATTTAGGATTCCGTTAACACCGGCTTCAGCAACATCCTTTGCCGACATTTTCATAAATGCTGGCACTTTATCCATTCTGTCTTGTGTACCACTCTGTTGATGAAACTCAGTAATTGTAAAACCAGGACATAAAGCAGATGCGAAAATATTATGTTTAGCTTGGGATGAATTTATTGAATCAACAAATCTATTCATAAAGGTTTTAACAGGGCCATATAGTACTGCAAATTCGCCTGAAGGAGGTGCAAATGCAGCAACTGATGAAACAACCATTATGTTACCTCCACCTCTTTTCCGAAAATGAGATAAAAATAATTTTGTTTGCATAATGACTGAGATCCCTAAAACACGAAGGCAATCTTCTTCATCCTCAATTGAAACTTCTTCAAGATTTTTATTGTGCTGATATCCAGCATTCAATACTAATGTATCAATATCTAATGAATTCTTATCAGCAAAATCATAAATTTCCTTTGGGCTATTCTTATCCTTAAGGTCGGAAACTAAATGCCTTACATTGACATTGAATTCATCTGATATTTGTTCAGATATTTCTATTAGTCTTTTTTCTCTCCTAGCAATAAGAAATAAGTTATATCCTCGCGAAGCATAACTATAGGCAATTTCTTTTCCAATACCTGCAGTTGCTCCAGTAATCAGTACATATTTCATTAAGATATGATAAACAATCTGATGTGTAAAAAAAATATTGAACAATAAACAATCAACATGATTATTTTTTATACAACTTTTATTTATTGCAAAAAAAAAATAAAAAAAAATGAATTTTTTTTGGTCTCTGAAATTCACTAAAATTAAGCATTCCAAGAGCTAAGAAAAAAAACATATATTTTTTTTCATAATACTCTTGCATTACTACCACTGTAGTTATAAATTGGAACTTACCTAGAGATAACTAGATAGGAAAAGGAACTGCAGAACCTAGAACTAGAAAGTTACTCAGGAAGAGACCAGAAGGGTGAAAGTTTAAGGTAGCTCAGTCGACAATAGAGTAAACTTAACCACCGAGAGTAAAAGAGATCTTACTCAAGGATGCAGAAGGTAATCTCACTTTTGACACCCACTGTTCTCGATGAGAAAAACTGAGCTTGCTCAGTTTTTTTTACGTCTAAAAAACCTTACAATCCTGAAATGAAGATTTTCTACTTGGGTCCAGAAGGAACAAATTCTGATTTGGCATCAAAAAATATTTTTGACAAGTCTAATGAATTTATTCCCCTTCCATCTATTGAGGATATATTTGAAAAAGTTGCACTAAGTCATAGCTATTACGGAGTAATTCCATTCGAAAATTCATATCAAGGTGTTATCAATTCATCATTAAACTGTTTGATTGACTATGACTTAAAAATCTCAAAAGAGTTTATCTTCAAGGTTGCACATAATTTTTGTTCAAAGAATAAAAACCTTGTAACAAACAAAGTAAAAAAAATAGCATCTCATCCACAAGTATTTGGACAATGTTCAACTTGGATAAGAGAACATTATCCTGAAGCAGAAAAAATTATTACTACTAGTACAGCAGAAGCAGCTAAATTAGCACAAAATGATAGAAATATTTATTGTATTGCAAATTTATATGCTGCAGATCTATTTGGTTTAGTAAATCATACTAGTGATATTCAGGACACTAAAAATAACAGGACAAGGTTTCTGGTAATAAGTAAATCGCTCGAAAAAAAGGGTCAAAGTAATAAGTTCTTTAATGAAAATACTAAAACCTTTTTCAGATTTAAAAATAAATATGACCAGAATTGAAACAAGACCATCAAGAAATAATATTTATTTACATACTTTTTTTATAGATTTCGAGGGTTTTTATGAAGATGAAAAAATTACTAAACTTATTGAAATCCTTGAAGACCTTTCAGAAGAACTAAGAATTATTGGCTCTTATGAGTCGTTGAATTAGTAGTTATTATTTTTTAGATGTTCAACTAATGATTGACTTATTTCTTTTATAACTGGTTCATCTATTAAATGATACATTTCTTCAACAGGCAAAAATATGCTATTTGGAATCAGATCTGCAGTCTTTTTACCCTCTTCAAAAGGTATAAGTGGATCTAATTTGCCATGAATGACTAAAGTTGGAATATTGATATTTTTGACCTCATTATATCTATCCTTATCAGCCAAGATAGCAATAAGCTGTCTTGAGAAACCTGTATCATTAGGGCTTCTATTTATATTACTAATTGCCTCTTTTCTAAATTCACTTTCATTAAATGAAGGATCATTTTTAGATGCCAGAATTTTATAAATTTTCAAAGACCTGTTTATTCTTTCATCCATTGATAAATTTTTAAAAGATCTTGTTTCAATTAGTGATCTTAATTCGCCTTTAGGAGCAGTTTTTGCATCTGGAGCTTTAGCCATTGAAGAAATGAGCACATAGGAAATAAATTTATCTTCATTTGTCGAAACCATTCTTTGTGAAATCATACCTCCCATTGATTGAGCTATGAGATGAGATTTATCTATATTG
>LULJ01001525.1_pt2 | contig 12437 bp, 13 predicted proteins | sample 728171 | NCBI WGS metagenome assembly LULJ01 (sample SAMN03860292, study PRJNA289734) | marine metagenome | biome: seawater column; feature: ocean; material: water; isolation source: Red Sea water column Station 169 - depth 25m | place: Saudi Arabia: Red Sea | collected 2011-10-15 | depth 25 m
TGTAAATATTTACATGGTTTCTATATCACTTTTATACCATTAGCCGAAATGCCATTCACTAACAAAGTCAGCAACATTTAAAGGCTCTCTCGGTGCAATTTCTTTGCTTGCTGTACCGATATAGACCAAACCAGCGATTTCATCACTTGCTGCACAGCCTAATGCTCGTTTTAAATGCGCAGATTCTGCTGCCGCACCACTACGCCACATGCTTGAGAAGCCTTGCGACTGTAATACCAATAACAGATTTTGAATCGCCGCACCACAGCTCAATACTTGTTCATAGTGTGGTACTTTGAGATGTGGTTGATCTTGCACAATACAGATCAAAATCATCGGTGCACGCATTGGATGTTGCTTCACACGATCCAATTGCACAGGATCAATTTCCCCACCCTCTGCCAAACTTTTCGCTAACAATTCACCAAAGGCAACTCGCTGTTCGCCTTGAATGGTGATAAAACGCCACGGATGCAAGCGATGATGATCAGGTGCAGTAAGTGCCGCTGCAATCGCCAATTCAAGCTGTGCTGTATTCGGTGCAGGCTCAACTAGCAAACCAATGGATTGACGACGATTGATAAAGTCATAGAGCTGGTTTGGGGAGAAGTGATTTAGCGAAGATGGCGTTGAAAAATCGGATGACATAAATAAGGTCTTTGTTATGGGGTAGCGATCATACGAATGTAGCATAGATTGGAATTCTTGCCTATTTCAACACACTGAATCTAGGGTGAATTTAAGACGGCGGATTCAATAACGAAGTGCAACACATAAAAAAAAACGGCTAAGCATCTTACTTAACCGTTTCTTTGCTTCACCGATGTTTCGGCGTTTTAAAATCAGCATGTGAATATCAATAGACTCACATTGTGATGATGAATTTAGTTTGCATACACTGGGAATTTTGCACAAACCGCTGCAACTTTGCCACGTACCTCTGCAATTACTGCTTCGTCACCTTTGCTGTCGATCACATCAGCAATCCAACCTGCCAAGTCACGCACTTCTTGCTCACCGAAGCCACGAGTCGTTACCGCAGGTGTACCGATACGAATACCTGAAGTGACAAATGGAGAACGCGGATCGTTTGGTACAGCGTTTTTATTGACCGTGATGTGCGCATCGCCAAGCCAAGCATCAACTTCTTTACCCGTCACATCTTGTTTGATCAAAGACAATAGGAACAAGTGATTGTCCGTACCGCCAGATACGATGTCGAAACCACGTGAAATCAATACTTCAGCCATTGCTTGCGCATTTTTCACGACTTGTTGTTGATACGTTTTAAACTCATCAGACATCGCTTCTTTGAAACAAATCGCTTTCGCAGCGATCGCATGCATCAACGGACCACCTTGATTGCCTGGGAATACCGCCGATTGAAGTTTCTTCTCGATTTCTTCATTAGCTTTAGCCAAGATCAAACCTGAACGTGGACCACGAAGTGTTTTGTGTGTCGTCGTTGTTGTTACATCAGCGATTTGCACTGGGTTTGGATAGACACCCGCAGCAACTAAGCCCGCAACGTGCGCCATATCAACAAATAAATATGCACCCACTTTATCAGCGATCTCACGGAAACGATTCCAGTCCATGATACGGCTATATGCAGAGAAGCCTGCAACGATCATTTTTGGCTTATGCTCAAGTGCCAAACGCTCAACTTCGTCATAATCCACTTCGCCAGTTTCAGGGTTTAAGCCATATTGAACGGCATTGTACGTTTTACCAGAGAAGCTCACTTTTGCACCATGCGTCAAGTGACCGCCATGCGCCAAGCTCATACCCAAAACCGTATCACCTGCATTCAAAAGTGCTAAATAAACAGCTGAGTTTGCTTGTGAACCTGCATGTGGCTGCACGTTTGCATAGTCTGCGCCAAATAATGCTTTCGCACGATCAATCGCCAATTGCTCAATCACATCGACATTTTCACAACCACCGTAGTAACGCTTGCCCGGATAGCCTTCTGCATATTTGTTAGTCAGCTTAGTGCCTTGCGCTTCCATCACGGCTGGAGAAGTATAGTTTTCAGATGCGATCAATTCGATATGCGCTTCTTGACGTTGATCTTCGGCGGTAATCGCTTTCGCTAATTCTGGATCAAATTCAGCAATCGAGATATTGGCAAACATGAGCAAGTTTCCTATGTGGTCGAAAAGTGTTTTAGCTTCGGGGGTGATACCGTGATAAAAATAAATAACGGTAAAATTATAAAAAATTGGCGCACATTGTAGCATGAAGTGCGCCATGAAAAAGACTGATATTGATTTAAATCACACTGAAATTTATTCAATGGATTCTATAGAAAACCTCAGCCAATTTTACAGGAATGCTCTAACAACAATTACCAAGCCAAACAAGATAAAGAGCATCGCAGCAACACGTTGAATCCATAACATTGGCAAATGATCAGCGAGCTTTTGACCAATAAAAATCATTGGAATATTGGCAATCAACATCCCAAAAGTCGTGCCTAAAGTCACCAACAAAACACTTTGAAATTGTGCAGCCAGAGCGACAGTAGCGATTTGGGTTTTATCGCCGATTTCCGCCAAGAAAAATAAAATAAATGTCGCAAAGAACACACCGTATTTTTGCCAACGCTCAAGATAGTTTTTCCTTTGATCGAGTTTATCGGGAATCAATAGCCAAATACCCATCGCAATAAATGTCCCTGCCAAAATCCACTGCAACACATCCGCAGAAATGACTTGGAGTAGCCAATTGCCAATGAGTGCTGCGACAGCATGATTTAAAAGTGTTGCGAAAAGAATAGCGAGAGCGATTGGGAGCGGTTTGCGGAAACGGGCAGCAAGTAGCAAGGTCAGCAATTGGGTTTTATCACCCATTTCTGCCAAAGCAACTAAAGATGTAGAAAAAAGAAAAGCTTCCATTTATGCACTTCAGGTCGGCGAAGACGTCATTGGACAACTATTTTTTGCCGACCTATTGGCTAGTTCAAATTGGCGATGTAAAAATCACCACAAACATCGCTTGCAAAAATAGTGTCAATGGTCTTGCCAGTCTTTCACCGAAGTTACACTTACTTAAAGTGTATGGAAAAGATATAAACGCCATGTGAACCACAATCAAAGCCATTTATAAATATGGTATATATAAACTAAACTTTGAAATCACAAGTATGTTGACGCTTACCACAGTATGCAAATGATTAAACTTCTAAAAATATAATCGACAATTCACACCTGTGAGGCTACTCCCCAAAGGAAGCTCCATCATAGCAATTTAAACCGATGATGTCGATTGAAAATTTAGATTGTCATAATTGCAAAATGATCAAAATCACCAACGGAATTTTGGAAAATATTTTCAACAGTTAGTTTATTCAAAATCTTAAAAATACCAGTCAAAGAATTTGAAATATCAATTATCGTAAATTTATTCGTTACAGAAACGATATCTATTCCCATGATACCTCCAGCCATTGTTAATTGTGGTATTTGCGAGCGTTTCACTTGATGCTTCGTCTTCTAATGATGTTTGTTTGATCAAATTGACAATTGCTAAGTCATAGCGCTGATCAAATGGCAGACTTGCCACGTCATTTAAGCTACAATATTGCCACTGTCCGCCCCAGTTGGACTGTGGCTGGATGTCGATCGCAATCGCTTGATCAATCTGCTTTTCTTCTGCCAAAAGCTGAAGTAATAAGGCAATAATATCTTGATCTGGCATAAAAAATCCTTCAATGTCGAGCACAGCAATGGAATATCAAGGCATTTGCCATAAAATGCAGGCACGTATTACACCTGCATCAAACGCCACACTTCCTAGCCATGTCGAGTATAAGTTTGTTTTGGATCAATTCAATACCGATTTGATGCAATGTCTTGGAGAAAAGCTCCAACTCGAATGGACTGGTCGAATTTTCTGCGTTTCTTGTGGCAATGCCACGCCAAAGTCCTATTCGCAAGGTCACTGTTTCAAATGCTTTAAAACCAAAGCAGAATGCGACATGTGTATCTTGAAACCTGAAACCTGTCATTACCATCTCGGTACCTGCCGTGAAGAAAGCTTTGCCCAGCAAGTGTGCTTTCAACCGCATATCGTCTATTTGGCAAATTCCAGTGCATTAAAAGTCGGGATTACTCGTCAGGTCAATATGCCGACACGATGGCTAGATCAAGGTGCAACGCAGGCTTTGCCGATTCTACGTGTGGGTTCTCGTCGTCTGTCTGGTCAAGTTGAAATTTTGTTTGCCGAGATGATCGCCGATAAAACCAACTGGCGTGCCTTGCTCAAAGGCGAAGCTGATCCTGTGGATTTGGTTGAGGAAAAAGAGCAGATTCTTGATCAATTCCATATGGAATTGGCAACTTTAGCGAATGAATATAGCGAAGAAGAATTGGGGTTTTTAGATGATCAACCGCTTGAGTTTCAATATCCTGTACAGCAATATCCGCATAAAATCACCAGTCACAACCTTGATAAAACGCCAATCATTGAAGGGAAACTTCAAGGCATTAAAGGGCAATATCTGCTCATGGATACTGGCGTGATCAATATTCGCAAATATACAGGTTATGAAATTGTCTTGCGAATGTAATTGCATTGAAATTCCTTTGTGGAGATTTTAGCTTTTCAACGAGATATGTTTTAGCGACTCATTTGAAAAGATCAGACCACGCTGTACTTTGGCTTTTGACCATTCAACGCTAAAACAAGATTCTCATACGCCAACTTGTTCATCGCATATCGTGTTGCTTCGGTTGCAGAACCGATATGCGGTGTCACCACCACATTATTTAATTCAAATAATTTTGAACTTTGTAAAGGCTCATGAGCAAAGACATCAAGCCCTGCGCCAAAGATTTGTTGATTTTGCAAGACTTCAATGAGTGCGTCTTCATCTATCACCGCACCACGAGAGATATTGACCAAAACCGCAGTGGATTTCATCAAGGCAAATTCAGCTTGACCCAGTAAATGCTTGGTTTGCGCATTGAGATCAACCGCAACAACGACAAAATCAGAACTCGTCAATAATTGTTCAAGGTTTAAATATTCTGCCTGGAATTGATGTGCGGTTTCGAGTTTTTCACGTCGACCATAATACTTAATATTCATGTTGAAGCCGTAATAACCACGTCGAGCGATCGCCGAGCCGATATGTCCTAAACCGATGATTCCCAAGGTCTTGCCATGTATATCCATACCAAACTGACCTGCCGACACGGTACGTTGCCACTGCCCTTGTCGTGTCCATTGATCTAGCTCGGGAATGCGCCTAGCCGCACTCATCAATAATGCAAAAGCTGTATCTGCCGTAGTTTCAGTCAACACGTGTGGCGTATGTGCGAGCTGAATTTGTCGTGATTTCAAATAATCCACATCGTAATTGTCATAGCCAACACTAACACTGGATACGATCTCAAGATGCTGTGCGGTTTCGAGTTGCTCTTTTCCGAGTAATCGCCCTGCGCCGATCATACCGTGTGCATTAGTTACCGCTTCACGGATTTGTTGATTTACATCACCGAGTTTTGGATTGATTTTGATGACATCGAAGTCTTTTCTAAGCTTTTCTTCAAATTCTGGGAAAATCTGACTAAAGATCACAACCTTTTTCTTCACATGATTCTTTTGTGCTAAATGTTCAGTTTCAGTGACGAGGTCTAATGCGATGTTAAGATCAGTCATGGCGGCATTGAATCATTTTAAAGATGATTTTTAAAAATAACACAGCAATTATTCTGTATCCATTAGACTTTGTATCGAATGCCATAGTTTACGCTTTGCATCGCCACTTTCTAACATTTCAGCAAGTGTTGCATGTTGCTCAAGCTTGGTGGATTTTTGATTGAATTGAGGAAACTCAAAATCAACCTCACCTAAAATCAAAATATTTGGCACAGCATAGCTTTGTAGAAAACCTCGCAAATAATCTTGAAGATGCGCATCGCCTAATTGCCAACTCGGAATATTCAAAGGCCATGAAAGATGAAGCGCAGACTGACGAATCAGACAAGCTTTTTGGATATTTTGCAGTAGTCGATGCTGTGCAGAATTTTCCGCGTGCGCAAAGATCAAAAATGACTCATGAATCAACACTTGATAATCAAAATGAATCGTTGCCTGCACTGTTTCAGCGTCGATCGGCTTGATTTCATGAAGTATTTGGTTTTGATCATTTTCAAAATCAATCACTTCTTCTTTAACAAGAGCGTGCGTAATTTCTGAATCTTCTACAATGGTTTGCGGTGCAGTTGTCTTATGGCTTTGATTTTGAACGAACTGACTTCCCGCCTCAACACACATTGTCTGTTCTGTGAAAGATAATTTTTTATCTTCTATACCCTGATCATCACTCTGATCACGCCAAAGCATTTGATTGGCAATAATATCAGTCGCAGACGCTCGTTCCACCCACGGCGAAATACCAAGTTGCTTCAGAATCAATTGCGCACGTGCAGACATAGTTGAAAAGATCGAATTTTAAAAATTAACAATAGAAATTTGGAATAGTCTGCATTGTAGCAGTAAATTTATTGATTGTCGTAATGATCTCTCAATGCCTTTTTTTAGAGATTAAATGATGAAAAATATAGACTTTATTCTAAATGCAATCTTCCTCTAAATATAATCTTAGCGCTGAATGCGCTACAATCTTTTTCACTATTTCATTTTGGCGAGTCACGATGCCATTACAGCAATTACCACGTTGGATACAGTTTGCCATGTTCATACTTGCGTGCAATGCAGGTATGGTCAATGTGCTTGGCTTGCTCATGGTATTGCATCAGTCTATTTCGCATATGACAGGCAATGTCAGCTTACTTGCTATTCATCTATGGCAACACGATTTTTCACAGGTTTTTTTCTTAGTTTCAGTGCTGATCAGCTTTGTACTCGGCGCATTTTATAGTGGTTATATTCTTGGCAATGCACAATTTAGTTTAAATGCGATGGTCAGCCATTATCAAGGTGCAATTATTCGTACCACGCATCTCTCTGGTGTTTTGACCGATTTGGGCTTAGCACTCGGCTACTATTTGCGTGGCTTACAAGTGGAAAAGCGTCGTGTGATTTTACATTTAGCAATATTACTAGGTTTTTTATTTGGTGGTTTGATTGCAACGATCACTTTTCACTATTTCAATTATCATGCTTTTTTGATTCCTGCACTGTGTTCTGCTGTGCTTAGTCTGATTTATTGGCTACACTATTGGAAGCAAAATTCAGCTTAAATATTTGAATTACGAGATTCATTTTTTTTCAATCAATTTGGAGATTTTCATGGTCAAAAATGCCTTACAAGCACAACTACTCAAAGCAGGTTTAGTCGATGCAAAACAAGCCAAAAAGACCAATAAGCAAAATCAACATGCCAAAAAAACAGGTCAAAATGATCAGCAACAACTACAAGCTGAACTCGCCAAAGCAAAGTCCGACAAGCAAGCCAAAGACCACGCCTTAAATCAAGAAAAGCAACAACAGCTTGAGCAAAAAAGCTTGGTGGCGAATATCATCCAAATGATTAAGCAATATCAAATCAAAGAGATAGATGGTGAAATAGGCTATCAATTCATTGACGAATCGAAGATCAAAAAAATCTATGTCAATCAGCAAGCCTATAATGCCATCGTGTCTGGAAGCTTAGTCGTTGCCAAAATCATCACACCACAACCGACTCAGTATGCACTGATCCCACAAGCACTGGCAGAACGCATCGAAGCGAAAATGACGGGTTACATCATCGGACTACAACAACAGCAACATGATCAAACCACCGATGAGGAAGACCCATATGCAGACTATGTGATTCCTGATGATCTGATGTGGTGATCTGATGATATAAAGCAGTAACCTCCCGATTTTGAGATACCCTGCGTACTAAAAGTTAGTTTTAAATAAATAGTGACCGCAAAGTTATGGATATTTATTTCGAAGCAAAATCGCCTATGCTAAAAATAAATCATTTAAACTGATGTATGGATAGACCCATGTTCGAAAAAGTCCAATTTACTTGCGCTGACGGTTATGTATTGCAAGGTCGCTTCTTCCCAAAACAGCCCGCTCTAAAACAACAAGACTCAACACATTTACCGATTCTTATTGGTTCAGCGACTGGGATTAAGCAAGGTTTTTATCAAGCCTTTGCTAAATGGTTGACTGAGCAAGGCTATGATGTGATGACTTTTGACTTTCGTGGTATTGGCGACTCACTCTATGAACCTGTTTGCAAGTCGAAAGCTTTTATTCACCAATGGGGACAGCTCGACTTGGTGTCTGCGATAGACTTCCTTACTGATAAAACCAATTCTGCACAAATCCATCTAATTGGTCACAGTGCAGGTGGTCAGCTACTTGGACTTGCACCGAATCATGCAAAAGTAAAAAATGTCGTCGCTATTGCAGGTTCTTCAGGCAATACAAAAGGTTTGAGCGGGAAAACCAAGTTTCTTGGTCCAATCATGTTTAACGTGATTTTTCCTGTGTCTAGTTTCTTCAAAGGTTATGCAGCGACCAACTTTATCGGTATGGGGGAAAATCTTCCTAAAGGTGTCGGCGCAGAGTGGCGTGAATACTGCACCAAAGGTGGTTATGCGACCAATGCAATCGGTAAAACTGTCTTCGAGGATTTCCATTCAGAGATTCACAGTCCAATCACAGCGATTCATGCCACAGATGATGAGATTGCGACTTTGCATAATGTCAAAGATTTACTACGCACCTTTCCAAATAGCCCATCTCAAATCGTGACTTTAGCGCCGAAAGCATACGGCTTGCGCAGTATCGGGCATATGGAAATGTTTAAGTCATCGCATCAACAACTTTGGACTGTGATTGCTGATCAGCTTAAAGTGGCTTGATGAATTTGTAATTTTTAATAAAAAAGCTGAAATATTGAATTTCAGCTTTTTTAAATTTAACGATTTGGTTTTAACAAATAAAATCAATAAATCGCCATATGATTACGATGGATCATTTCCAGCGAGCGTACTTGACCAAGCACTTGTACCACTTTATCAGAAGTTAAGCCTTTGATTAGCGATGCCGAACGAGAGCTAAAGTTCACCCGTCCAACCGCAATACGAATGCCTTGCAAATCAACACACTCAACCACATCACCTCGATCAAAGTGCCCTTCTACATCCTGCACACCAACAGGCAACAAACTACGTTTTTCTTCTTTAATTGCTTTAACTGCGCCATCATCCAAGATCAGACGACCTGCCATTTGCAAATGCGCTGCAAGCCATTGTTGATGCGCTGTGATACGGTCGTTATCTGAAGTAAATAATGTCCCAAGCACTTCACCTTTCATTAGACGATGCAAGACATTTTCACTGTCACCATTAGCAATGATGGTTGGGCAGCCAGACTTGGCAGCCAAACGTGCAGCACGAACCTTGGTGACCATTCCACCACGTCCAAGCACACCGCCACCACCTGCCATCTCGAACAGCTCTTCATCGAGTGCACGCACAGTATGCATCAGCTTGGCATCAGGATTGCTTCGAGGGTCGGCATCATACATCCCATTTTGATCGGTCAAAATGATCAACGCATCAGCTTGGACTTGCGCCGCAACCATCGCTGCAAGCGTATCATTATCACCAAAGCGGATTTCATTGGTCGCAACGGTATCATTCTCATTAATCACAGGAATCACACGCCAATCTACAAGATTTTGTAAGGCATCACATGAGTTAAGATAACGACGGCGGTCTGCCAAGTCATCATGCGTAATTAAAATCTGAGCGGAACGAATACTGTGCTCCTCAAATACGCTTGACCATGCTTGGACCAGTCCCATTTGACCAATTGCAGCGCAAGCTTGTAACCCTGGCAACTCTGTTGGGCGAGCTTTCAACTGCATACGCACCATCCCTTCAGCGACTGCGCCTGAGGACACTAACAATATTTCATGCCCTTGAAAGTGCAACTGCGCAAGCTGCTCAGCCCAATGAGAAATAGCGTCTAAATTGAGCCCTTCACCATTTGCAGTGAGTAATGCTGAACCAATTTTGACGACAATACGATTACAGTCGGACAATACACGTTTATCTTCGAAAACTTCAATCATGATGAATTAACCAGTGTTCCTACTCTTACTCCAAAAAAACCCTGCCTATGATGCCGAACACCCACAAAGGAAATTCCGCTAGACTTGATTTAAAATTCAATGAAATTGAATCATGACAAAAAACAATCACGACATGGGACATATATACAGATTTAACACACTGAGATGAACAGGATGTTAATCACGCACATAAATCACTTCCATATCGCTATCATCTTCATCGTCATCCGTATCAATTTCATCACCTTCACGTTGTGCCTTGCGTTTGGCACGATATGCTTCTTTCGCTGCGAGCGTTTGCTCACGAGTTTCTTCTTCTAACTGTTCACGGAATGCTTTGGCCTGTGCTGCATATTCAGGATCATCATTCTCAAGCATTTTTTGCTCTTCGATCTGACCCATCAAATGATAAATCACTTCTTTGGTGCCCTGATCCAAAAGCCCTGATGTTTGGAATACTGCACCACCCCAATCCAGCTCATTGACGATATGTTGACACCACTCTTCACGAGTATCTTCAGGCAATTGATCTAATTTATTTAAGACCAATACCACTGGTAACTGAGCCAAAGTCGGTGAAAATTTTTCAAGCTCAGTCATGATCGCACGGGCATTGTATACAGGATCAGAACCGTCAATCGGCTGTACATCAACGATGTGTAGTAAAATTCGAGTACGTGCAAGATGTTTTAAGAAGCGAATCCCCAATCCTGCACCATCGGCAGCACCTTCGATCAAGCCAGGTATATCTGCCATGACAAATGAACGGTGACGATCGACATCAACCACGCCGAGATTTGGTACCATGGTGGTAAATGGATAGTCCGCAACTTTTGGCTTTGCCGCACTCACAGCACGAATAAAAGTTGATTTCCCAGCATTTGGCATGCCGAGCAAACCAACATCTGCCAAAACTTTGAGCTCAAGACGGACTTGGCGAATTTCACCCTTTTGACCATGCGTACATTGACGAGGCGCACGGTTGGTTGACGATTTAAAATGAGTATTGCCCAAACCACCGTCACCACCAGAGGCAACCATGACACGCTGACCATCAGCAACTAAGTCACCGATAATATCACCACTGTCCATATCCACAATGGTGGTACCGACTGGAACTTTCAAGACCACATCTTCGCCACCTCGACCAGTACAGTTTGCCCCTGCACCATTCTTGCCACGTTCGGCACGGAAGCGACGCGTATAGCGAAAATCAACTAGAGTACTGGTGTCGTCATCGGCTTGCACATAAACACTACCACCACGACCACCATCACCGCCATCTGGACCACCAAAAGGCACAAATTTTTCACGGCGAAAACTGGCTACACCATTACCGCCATCACCTGCTTCTACTGTAATGACTGCTTCATCAACAAAGCGCATGCACACCAACCTCGACATGAAAACGATGTATTATGCCACAATTTCGTTACAACGACTTGTGAACATACCAAAACTATAAAAACTAAAAACGCAAAAGTACTGTTCAAAAACAAGCACATAAATCTCTATTAAATCACAAAGACCGATTTTAAAAAGACCAATCGTAAATAATCAGCCTTTCATTAATCTATGAAAAGCTAATCAGCAGAAAGACTTAAATTGACCACATCCAAACGCTTTTTCATTTCTTCAGGATCTTTTAAATCGAACTCACGCTGTGAGTCCAATACTTCAAAATCAAATAATTCACGATCTGCAAGCTGTGACGGCGATACATTTTGCAACGCCCCAAAAATACTGTGCAAACGCTTTGGATGGGCTTTATCCCAGTCACGCAACATGTCATTGATAATGGCGCGTTGTAGATTTTCCTGAGAACCACAAAGATTACACGGAATAATTGGGAACTGACGCATTTCTGCATATTTGATAATGTCTTTTTCTTCGACATACGCCAGTGGACGAATCAAAATATTTTTCTTATCGGTCGACAACAGCTTTGGTGGCATTGCCTTCAAGCTTCCACCATGAAATAGATTTAAGAAAAATGTCGCCAAAATATCATCACGATGATGACCGAGTGCCACTTTCGTTGCGCCAATCTCTTGTGCAAAACCATAGAGTGAGCCACGACGCAAACGTGAACATACCGCACAATAGGTCTTACCTTCAGGCGTCAAACGCTTGGTAATACTATAAGTGTCTTTTTCTAAAATATAATAGGGAATTTTATTTTCTTCTAAATATTTCGGTAACACTTCTTCAGGAAAATTCGGCTGTTTTTGATCTAAGTTGACCGCCACCACATCAAAGTTGATCGGTGCAATACGCTTAAACTGCAACAAAATATCCAATAAAGTGTAGCTATCTTTACCACCAGAAATACACACCATCACCTTGTCGCCATCTTCGATCATATTAAAATCACGAATGG
>LULJ01000759.1_pt1 | contig 12325 bp, 13 predicted proteins | sample 728171 | NCBI WGS metagenome assembly LULJ01 (sample SAMN03860292, study PRJNA289734) | marine metagenome | biome: seawater column; feature: ocean; material: water; isolation source: Red Sea water column Station 169 - depth 25m | place: Saudi Arabia: Red Sea | collected 2011-10-15 | depth 25 m
CCTTAAAACCTTGCAGATTATCCTCAAGATTGGGCGAGAAATTTGAATTATTGGATGTGTAGATTGACCCGCCCCGAGTATTTTTTTCGATTAGATAAAATACACCAATAATAATAAGCAATAAAGAAGCTAGTTGCATGGCAGTTTGTAGATCGTATAAGCCATACCAAGTTCTAAATATCCCGGTGGTAAAAGTCTCTATTGCAAAGTGATCCACAGCACCAAAGTCAGATAAAGTTTCCATGATCACTAACATAACACCAGCTATAACAGCCGGCCTCATTATCGGCAATGCAAGCTTGTAAAAAAGTTGCACTTCACTGAGACCTAGTAACCGTGAGGCCTCTTTCATTGATTTTGATTGATTGATAAGAGCACTTCTAGACACCAGGTAAACATAAGGATACAAAGTGAAGGCGAATACTATTATTGCACCATACATACTTCTCACATTTGGGAAGAAAACAAAATCATCATCGAGATCAAACAAATATCTAATTAAATTATTAGCATCCCCATAAGGATCAAACAGTCCGGTAAAAGTATAGGCCAAAATGTATGGCGGTATAGACAAGGGAAGAATCAAAGCCCACTCAAATATGCTCTTGCCAATAAAGTTGTAGTTTGTAACCGTCCAGGCAGTCACTGTTCCAATAACGAATACTAAGATCGCAACTCCGATTACTAATATCAGTGACGAATTTACATAGTCTAAAAGAACAAATTCGTAAAGATGAGACCAATTGTCAGAATAATTTCCAAATAAACTTGATAAAACTATGACTAGAGGAGCAGTAAAGACAATCAGGACTGCAAAGGGGAGAAGTCTCCAGGAAGATACTATGTTCAATTCAAATTTAAAAACGTTTGCGATTAAGCTTAAACTAGAAATAAGCTATTTCCAACCAGACCTATCCATAAGCTTTACGGCATTAGGATTAAGTTCACCAAAACTTCTCACAGAAGTTTGATCTTCTTTGAAGTTTGTTCCAAAACCTGCTATTTCAGCGCTGGGTGCAACATCTTCAAGGACTGAATATTCATATGACTTATCAATCATATATTTTTGAACTCTTTTCGAAATTAAAAACTCAATGAAAGAATTAGCATTATCTTTATTTGGTGCATTTTTTAATATACCAGCTCCACTTATATTTATATGGGTTCCTCTATTTTTTTGATTTGGAAAAATCATTTTTACTTTCTTTGCGGCTTCTAGTTGTTCTTGCCCAGCAGATCCAGAAAGCATTATCCCTATGTAATAGCTATTTGCCACAGCTAAGTCTGCCTCTCCATTTGCTACTGCTATAATTTGTGATCTGTCATTACCTTGAGGCTTTCTAGCAAAGTTACCAACTAATTTTGTGGCCCATTTTTCAGTTGCATCTTCTCCTAAATTCTTTATGAGTGATGCAACCAAAGATTGGTTATACATATTATTGGAACTTCTTATGACAACTCTTTTACTCCATTTTTGATCCGCCAAGTCCTCGTAATTAAAATTCTCTACTAGCTCATCAGAAACATTCTCCGGATTATAAAATATAACTCTGGCTCTTTTAGCTATAGCTGTCCATTCATCATTTGGACCTCTGAGATTTTCAGGAACCTCAGCGAGTACTTTTTCAGACTGAATGCTTTGAAACAAACCTTCTTTTTGAACTTTCCAAAGATTTCCCGCATCTACGGTGAAAAAGATGTCAGCAGGTGAATTCTTTCCTTCCGCCTTGAGTCTTTGCAATAGGGCACTGCCTTTTCCAGAGATGATATTGACTTTTATACCGGTCTCTTCAGTAAATTCTTCATAAAGCGCATCATCGGAATCATAGTGACGAGATGTATACACATTTACTTCATCAGCATTAACTAGGTCAATAAAAAAGGAAAAAAGTAAAATCATTTGAATTTTCTTCATAAGTAGAATTTTACTTTATTGAGAATGATTCTCAAATAGAATTTACTTTCTATGAACGATTACTGGCAGTTCTGTAATACCTCTAATAAAACTTGAGTTGAGATACTTAGTTTCTCCTACAGTTTCAATGAAGGAAAATCTTTTTAGAATTTCTTCCCAAAGAATCTTCAGTTGAAGATCGGCAAGTCTATTGCCAAGGCATCTATGGATTCCAAAACCAAAAGAGATATGCTGCCTTGCATCCTCTCTTTCGACGTTAAGTTCATCAGGATTCTCAAATTTATTCATATCTCTATTTGCAGATGTGTACCAGATTGCAACCTTATCCCATTTTTTAATGTTCTTTCCACCAATCTCAACATCTTCCATTGCTGTTCGACACATATGTCCAACAGGACTTTGCCATCTAATAATCTCAGACACCATATTGCCTATTAATTCATTGTTAGCTTGAACTTTAGCTAGTTGCTCCGGGAATTGATTAAAAGCTTTAATGCCCCCACTCATAGAATTTCGAGTAGTATCGTTTCCTGCTACTATCAGAAGAATTACATTTCCTAAAAATTCATTGGGCGTCATATTTTTGGTGTTTTCACCTCGAGCTAGCATTGAAATAAGGTCATTTCCATTACTACCGTTAGCCTTCCTTTCTTCCCATATTGAATTGAAGTATTCAAAGCACTTCCAAAGTTCTTGAAAACCTTCTTCAGGAGTTTCAAAAAAATCAGGATCCGTAATTCTCTCAACCGTATCTGACCAATGTATAAGCTTTAATCTATCTTCTTGCGGAACATCAAATAACGTAGCTAACATTCGGCTAGTCAGTTCTACAGACACCTTATCTACCCAATTAAAGGTCTCTCCATCAGGAAGTTCATCAAGAATGCTTTCGGTCCTTTCTCTTATTAATTGCTCAAAATTTCCTAAATGACCCGGAGTAAACATCGGCGCAACCACTTGTCTTTGTTCGGTATGTATAGGTTGATCTTGCATTATGAACATAGGTAGATGAAATATTGCGTCCGGTGGCTCGGACATTGGCTGACCACCAAGCCTAATGCCACCATTCATAATGTCAGATGAAAATGTTTGATGATTCATATCAATAGCTTTTACATCTTCATATCCTGAGATAGACCAATAAGGACCTGCTTGACTATCCTCAGTGAAATGAACAGGACTCTCCTCTCTTAATCTTTTAAATACATCAATATCAAGATTCTTTCCAAACCAGTCATTATTGGCAGGATTGATTTTATCAATATCAACTGAGTAAGGATCAATATCATCCGGCAACCCCCACTTAGCTTTAATGTCTGCATTTGATATATTTTCAATATCAAGAATATTATCTTTTTGATCTGTACTCATAATGTGAACATTATCTCAAAAGATATTGATTATTGTTATAAAGTTTTTTTTAAGATGTTTTAAAATATAAAGAATGATAGTAGGAATCTTATTTTTTCTAATTGTCTTTGTTATTCCCAAATTTTGGCTTTCGTATTCAATGAAAAGTAACGACAAAGAACTAACAAATATGCCATTCAATGCAGAAGAATTCGGAAGACTTATTCTTGAGGAATATAATTTAAAAGACGTAAAGATTGAAGAATCTTCAATGGTAGATCATTATGATTTAAATGATAAGACCGTAAGAGTTCAAGAGGGTAGACTATCAAAAAAAAGCCTCACTTCATTAACTATAGTGTGTCATGAAATAGGGCATGCAATACAACATAACGAAGAGTATGGTCCGTTGGTTCGCAGAACAAATATAGTAGAAAAGACTCAGTGGATTTCAAAACTTGGAGGAATAATCCTCTACAGTGGTCTGCCACTCATATTAGCGACTGGTTCCTTTGGTCTTATCAAGGTTTGCCTTATTTTTGTTATATGCTCAGTTCTGCTTCTGTCAGATACCTGAACAATATCATGCCAATTGTAGCAATGTGCTCAAAGCAGCTGCTTTCACTTATGTAATTGGTGCACTTACGAGTTTCTTGTCTCTTAGATATTTGTGGCTACTCGTTTCGAGAGTACGTTAGATATTTAATCTAATTTGTCTTCAAAGTTACAAACCATCTTAGCTTCAACAGATCCAACAACAGCTAAATTTACTTTTGCACGACCTTCCATAGATCCAGAGACTAGACATTTCTCAAGACTTTCTTGAACAATTTCTCTTACGATCTGAGTTAACTCCTCGACTGTTAAGTTACTAATTGTTTTTTCCTCTGTTAATAAGATATTGAAGCTTACAAGTAAAATTGCACAAATTAATTTCTTTTTCATATTTTTAGTTAGTATTTTCTTTTATAAATTTTTCAGCTTTTGCAAATATAGTCTTCTTTCTCACAGGATCCAACCTGTCTAAAGTTCTGGTGAGAAAGCTCATTCTTGCGTTCTTTTCAAAGAAATTTCTATGTTTCTCTGTAAATCTCCAATAGAGTCCGTCAACGATATCATTCCATTCTCCTTTTTTATAATTGCTCATTTTCATCATATAGTTGGAACCGCATGTATAAGGTTTAGTAGACATCAATCCACCATCTGCAAAGGTTGCCATTCCATATACATTAGGGACCATTACCCAGTCTGATGAATCAATGTACATTTCCATAAACCATTTATAGATTTCATCAGGGTGAATTTCGCACATATTCATTAGATTACTGATAATCATAAGTCTTGGTATGTGATGATTGTAGCCGTCTTTAAGAGCACTTTTTATGCAATCATCAATTGGAACAATACCAGTCGTTCCGTTATACCAACTTTTGGAGAGTTTGTTGGTGTGATTCCAATAGTTACTTTGAAGTTGGAATACACTTTGATCTTGATATATACCTCTTATAAATTCTCTCCATCCTATTAACTGCCTTAGGAATCCTTCTAGAGAGTTTAGAGGTACTTCAAATTTACTTACATGTTGATTAATAGATTTTAAAATTTCCTTTGGAGTAATAAGTCCCAGGTTCAAAGAAGAACTAATGCAACTATGAAAAAGAAAATTTTCTCCATTCAACATAGCATCTTCATATAAACCAAAGTTATTGAATTTAATTTTTAAAAAATTATCAAAATGATTCTTAGCTTGATCTCTAGTAACTGGAAACCAAAAATTATCTAATAATCCTGGGTGATCAGAGAAATATTTTTCAATAATTTGGATAATATCATCGTGATGCTTAGATTTCTTATAGGCGGGCTGAGTAGGAAGCTCTATGTCCTTCGGAAATTTTTTTCTATTATCCTCATCAAAGGACCACTTGCCTCCCTTTGGATTTCCTTCTTCGTCAACAAGGAGATTTAAATTTAATCGAGATTTTTTATAGAAACTAGCCATCCTGTATTTACTGCTGTCACCTTGGAATTCTCTTAATTCTTCTCTTGAAAAAAGAAACATAGGTGACTTTATAAATTCTATTTCTCTCTCAATCCTCTTAAAATAATTGATAGATTCCTCCTCAAAGGGCTTATCTTCTATCTGATACATAAAAATTTTATTAAAAACTTTATCTTTAAGAAAAGAGTCAAAATTATCAAAGTAACTTTTTGAGACTTTTAGGTTTTCTAGTTTGCTGTAGTGAACATTAATGCCTTTAGCCATTAAAGTATCCTTGTATTCCCTCATAGCCGTCAAAAATAAATAGAGCTTTAGTTTGTGATGCTTTTGGTATGTGCACAAACCGAAATCCTCAGACATATATACATCTGTGCAACCTTTTTCTAATAACTCCTCTGGATTGAAAAGTTGATTACCTAGAACTAAAAAAAGATTTCTACCGTTCTTGGAAGTCATAGCAAAATGTTGGGCGCAAAAGTTTTCAAATTAGTTCAAACGGTACTTGAAGTTTATTTGAAATTCATTATTTTGTTCAAAATATTGATTATCGACAAAATCGTCTTGAGCAGGCTGTTTCAAGAAATCTATAGTAAATTTCCTTTCAGCTGTTTCATTGACGAAATCAGCTTCTTCAGAATCATCACCACTATTCATGACGAAGTAGGCAATTAACCCTACTGCTACAATTGCTCCTGCAGCAGAGCTACTGCCACCGTAACCGCCTCCATCATCGCCTGAAGAAGGATTTTCACTTCCTCCGTGGTAGCTCGCAAGAGCCAGATTCGAAGTTATTGAGAACAATAATATAAATAAGTATTTCATAAATATTTCCTTATACTAGTTCTGAGCGTCTAAGTTCGTAACCGAAAGTGTCAGTGCCCTGACATTTCGTATAACCCAGCAAAGCAGATTATTAAGTTGAGCAGCAAGCAACACTGAATGTGTTATTAGCATTATAAATTGTTCTTTAAATTATTAATATATGAATTTAACTTTTAATGAATTTTTTTGATCAAGAAACCTATGATAAAGTAATAAAAAAACCAATAAGTAGTTTATGCACAAAAAAGAACAGATGCGTCTTCTAAAGGGATTAATGCATCATTTAGATAACAAAACTAACATCGATGCAGGAGGTATAATAAGAACTCCCGCTGACACATACACTTCAGAAGAAAGATTCGATATGGAGTGGAATACTTTTTTTCAAAATTATCCACAAATAATAGGGTTATCAGGTGACTTACCTGGACCCGATACTTTTTTAACAACTGAGGATTTCGGAGTACCAGTCTTAGCTGTGAGGGATAGTACCGGTAAATTTAAGGCTTATGCTAATGTCTGTTCTCACAGAGGTGTAACAGTTGAGTCAAATAAAAAGGGTGAAAAAACGAGATTTTCTTGTCCTTTTCACGGCTGGACTTTCAATAATGATGGTGAGCTCGTAGGTTATCCAAAAAAAGATCAATTCGGAGAAATAGATAAAGCATGCTACGGACTAAAAGAGTTACCAGCCACTGAGAAATTCGGGTTTCTATGGGTCCATCCTGCAAGAGATGGAAAAATTAATTTTGATGAATTACTTGGCGATGACTTAGTTAAAGAATTTGAATCTTGGAATTTTGAGAGTTTAGTTTTCGAACACCAAGAAGAATATGTGACCGATATGAATTGGAAATTAGCCATTGATACATTTGGCGAAACCTATCATTTCTCTGTTTTGCATAAAGATTCTTTGCACGAAGTATTCCATGGAAACTGTCAAATGTTCGATAACTTTAATCGTAACGGAAGGTTGATATTGTGCAGAAGAGCCATAGACGAAATGAGAAAATTGCCCGAATCTGATTGGAATATCTGTGCTGGCACACTGCCTGTATATTATCTTTTTCCAAATATTATTTTTATGCCGACACAAGAGGGCGCCTTCCTAGTTCAAGAGTACCCCTTAGAAAATTCACCCCACAAAAGTGTTTCTAAAATTTCATTTTACTTTTATCCTCATGTTTTAGAACATGTTAAACAACTAGAGAAGCAAGGTATTAATGGAAAGGAACTGCTTCAACAACAATACAATGGATTTGCTTCAGTAATTAGAGACGAAGATTATGTTGCAGCAGCCTCATCTCATAAAGGCTTAAAATCAGGAAATATTGATTATTTAACATTTGGGAAAAATGAGCCTGCTCTTCATCACTATCATAATACTTATCGCGAAGCTTTAGGCCTTCAATCTTTACCACTAGAAGAAGCTTAGAGAGTGAATATTCTCGAAGTTAGAGGCTTAGAGAAATCTTATCCTGATCCGGAATCTGATAAAGACTTAAAAGCTGTCGACGGCATTTCTTTTACACTTGAGGAAGTACAAATTTATGGAATATTGGGCCCTAATGGGGCAGGGAAAACGACAACATTAGAAATGATAGAGGGCTTAACTGATATAGACGAAGGTTATGCTATTGTGAATGGAATTAATGTTGCGGATGACCCTTATGCAGTTAAAGAGATTATAGGAGTGCAACTTCAATCAAACGAATATTTTGACTCCTTAAACCTTAAGGAATTAATAATCCTTTTTGGTAAGCTCTACCAAAATAATGTTGATGTTAGAAGTCTTCTAAACAAAGTAGACCTTTTAGAGAAGATTAACTCAAAACCTGAAGAGCTATCAGGTGGTCAAAAACAGAGATTTTCAATTGCATGTGCTTTAGTTAATGAACCTAAAGTTCTTTTTCTCGATGAGCCAACCACTGGCTTAGACCCGCAAGCCAAACACAATCTCTGGGAGCTTATAAAAGAATTAAATCTTTCCGGAATGACAATTATTCTTACAACCCATAATATGGAAGAGGCAGAAAACCTTTGCCACAAAGTAGCAATCATGGATAAAGGTAAAATTATTATTGAAGGAAATCCAAAAGATTTAATACAAAAATATGATCAAGAGGATGGGAATCTTGAGAATGTTTTTTTGTCATTAACTGGCAAAGAGCTTAGAGATTAAATGATTACTTCCTTGCAATTACATCTATCCAAGATTTTTTTAAAGATATTCTTGAGAAATAGACAAGCAATTTTATTCAGTCTTTTTTTTCCACTCATATTCATCGGAGCCTTTTCTTTTTCGGGCAGTGAACCTCAGCCATTTCTCATCGGAGTAGAAGATAAATCCAATTCACCTTTTTCATCTGAATTTATAGAAAACTTAGAAAATGAAGATTTATTTACTTTGATAAATGGAGATTTTGAAAACCTTAAAATATCTCTGGAAGATGGCGATGTAGATGGATTTATTATTATTCCTGAGAATTTTGAGGAAATTGAAAATTTAGATGCTTTGAAATTTTATGTGGATGCTTCTCAAGCCAGACAAGCTAGTATTATCAAACAGGCCATAGACAGATCGCTTGTTTCTATAGAAAGGAATATAAGAAATATGTCTCCTTTATTTTCTGTTGAATTGGAAGATGTGAAATCAAGAAATCAAAGGTATATAGATTTCTTACTTCCTGGATTATTAGCTTTTATGATTATGAATTTGAGCATAGCTGGATCAGGATTTAATATTGTGGAATACAGAAGAAGAGGAATACTTAAACGATTATTTGTAACGCCAATCAAACCTAGAGACTTTATGATTGGTATTGTTTTAGCCAGAATGGCCATCGTTCTAGTTCAACTTTCTGTCGTTTTATCTATAGCGTTACTTTTATTAGATATAAATATTATTGGCAGTTATATTTCGTTTTATTCTACTGTGATTCTAGGAACTCTTATTTTTTTATGTATAGGCTTTGCACTCGGGAGCCTCGCAAAGACTCAAGAAGGCATCAGGCCCGTTGTAGGTTTGGTTACATTTCCCCAAGTTATCCTGTCTGGAGTATTTTTCCCTATCAGCTCGATGCCTGAATTAGTTCAACCAATAGTTTACTCTTTACCACTAAGTTCAGTTGTTTCCTCTTTAAGAGAAATTGCTAATGATGGTGCAAGTCTTTTCTCTTTTAGTACCTCAACTATTGGGCTAGTCATCTGGGTAATGATTGCTTTTTTTACCTCAATAAGATTCTTTGTCTGGAAAGAAGTGGCTAGATAATCATTTATATTTTGAGAATATACTTTTAAAAAGAGTTAAAATGGGAATATTCCATTAAAACTCATTTAATAAGGCAAAAAAAATTGTTCCAAAGTGCTTACTACAAGAACCCACGAAAATTATTAAATTCATGGGAGGCTCAAGCTTTAGCTACTTTGACAACAAAGAATTTACCTAATTCTTTCAAGGCAGTCTCAGAGATTATGCATGACGAAACAAAAGATATTGAAGCGCGAACAGCATCTGAAATACTCTTTTGGGGAAGAGTATGGCGTCAATCTAAGACTAAAGAAGAGGTAGTAACTTCATGGGAAAGAATCTTAAGATTGATAGAGCACTCTAACTATCAAGGAATAGCAACTTTTGATGAAGGTAAAGCATCAATGGAAGGATTTGATGAAAGAGTTGATTTACCTGCTACAGAGAGAATTAAAGAGCTTACTGAAGAAGGTTTGTCACCAGAAGAAATCATTATGCGAGGTTTTAGTTTTGAAAAGGTAAACGAAGCTTTAAAAAATGGCTCATAGTAAACTATCACTAGAAACAAAAATTTGCGCAAACTGCAAAAGACCTTTTTCGTGGAGAAAAAAATGGGAAAGGAATTGGGAAGAGGTAAGATTTTGTAGCAAAAGATGCAAAAGAGAGGGGAAATGTTAAGAGTAGATAAAATTATATTAGCAATACTGGCAATTGAGCATTTAGGATTTGGTATCTATGGCTTTTATTCTCCAGAAGGTATTGCTGAACTAACTGGCTATGGACTTAATAGTGAATTTGCTTTTTCTGAAATAAGGGCTTACTACACTTTAATTTCGGGATTGGGACTTATGGCCTTTTTGGCAATTTTCTTTCATAAGCTCGCAAGGCAAACCTATATCCTTTTTTCGTTCATGTTTGGTTGTATTTTCCTAGGAAGGCTTACTAATTATCTTCTCACTGGTCAGATGGATAACTCTATTATGATTGCCATGATTGCAGAGGCCTTGGTGATAGTCCTATCGCTTTGGAGACTTGCTTCTTCTAAAAACAGGACAGTAGCAGAAGTTTAGATGAGCTCTAATACCATCACACTGATATTTTGCTTAGGCGGTATAACTTTTCTGTTTAATTGGTTACTTATACTGCATTGGTATTTCAAAAATACTTCATTACAAATAACTGACAAAATCCAACTTGCAAGAATCTTCTTTCTTTGTTTGTTCATTTCCATTTTTGGAGTTTTAACAACTGGTGTTATATTTGTTTCCGCTTTAATGTTTTCCCACGGTTAAAAAATTTAAAAGTATGGACAATAAATATTCTCTTGAAAATTTTTCTAGACCAAAATTAGAGCTACCAAAGAAAAATTCTAAGCTGCTTCTTCATAGTTGTTGCGCACCTTGCGCAGGAGAAATAATGGAAGCCGTTGCAGCATCGGATATTGAAACTACAGTTTATTTTTATAATCCTAATATTCATCCTGTTGAGGAATATGAAATAAGAAAAGATGAAAATAAAAGATTTTGTGATGCCTTAGGATTTAAATTTATTGATGCTGATTATGATAAAGAAAATTGGTTCGAGCGGATAAAAGGTCTTGAGAATGAACCCGAAAGAGGGGAAAGATGCACAAAATGCTTTGATATGAGATTCGAAAGATCAGCGCTATATGCCAGTGAAAATGAATATGCTGTTTATGCAACAACACTAGGTATTTCAAGGTGGAAAGATATGAAACAAATAAATGATTCCGGTCACAGAGCAGCAGAAAGGTATGACCAAGTCAGTTATTGGGATTTTAATTGGAGAAAGCAAGGAGGTTCTTCAAGAATGATAGAAATATCCAAAAGAGAAGAATTTTATCAACAAGAATACTGTGGTTGTGTTTATAGCTTGAGAGATACTAATAAATGGCGCAGAGAGAACAACAGGCCTAGGATAAAACGCGGTATAAAATATTATAATATTTCATGAGACATATTATCGCGATTGGCGGTGGGGGCTTTGGAAGGAATCCAGGTGAAGGTCTAATAGAACAATATATTTTGGATCAGACTGGCAAGGAACAACCAAATATTTGTTTTATACCAACCGCAACAGGAGACAATGAAGCTTACAAAGTTAATTACTATAGTACTTTCTCAAAGTTACACTGTAATCCAGTTCATTTAGATTTTTTTAAAAGAACTCCGGATCTAGAAAAGTTAATAGGTGAACAAGATGCTATCTTTGTAGGGGGTGGCAATACAAAGAGTATGTTGGCTGTCTGGAAAGATTGGGGGCTAGATAGCTTGCTTAAAAAAGCTTACGAGGCTGGAGTCGTTATGAGTGGAGTCAGTGCTGGTGCTAACTGTTGGTTTGAAAGAGCTGTCGTTGATTCTTGGGAGGATGAACTCAAAGTAATCGATTGTATGGGCTTTGTGAAAGGAAATTTTTGTCCGCATTATGATGAAGAACCTCAGAGACGACCTTCAGTTAAGTCTTTTCTCGAAAAGGATATTATAAACGCGTGTTATGCCTCCGAAGGTAATGCAGCCCTTCACATTAAAGATAATAATGATTATTTATCCGTTGATTTCGGCAAACAAAAACAGTCTTATCTAGTTTCACTCGTCCAGGGGAAAGTATCAGAAGTGGCATTTGAATCTCTTTCTTTAAAGGCCCAAAAAAACTAAAAAGTAATCTCTCAAAATTATATAACTCCTGTTAGAATGCCTGAGTTCTATGGACCGGTAGTTCAGTTTGGTTAGAACGCCGCCCTGTCACGGCGGAGGTCGCGAGTTCGAGTCTCGTCCGGTCCGCCATTTTTCCATTCAGGGTTAACACACAAATAAATAATCAATAGAATGATGATATGAAAATTTTATCTCTCATTGGTGCATTATTAATTTCTCAAGTTTCCAATGCAGAATACTTAGAGGGTCTCAAAATAAAGAAAGTAGTCGATGGAGATACTGTGCATGTCTTTTATCAAGATGAAGTTTATAAG
>LULJ01000733.1_pt1 | contig 12322 bp, 11 predicted proteins | sample 728171 | NCBI WGS metagenome assembly LULJ01 (sample SAMN03860292, study PRJNA289734) | marine metagenome | biome: seawater column; feature: ocean; material: water; isolation source: Red Sea water column Station 169 - depth 25m | place: Saudi Arabia: Red Sea | collected 2011-10-15 | depth 25 m
CATAAAAGCTGGTTTCACCTGCATGCTTAGTCTAAGCAGTTAAAGAAACTAAAACTTCTCTATTCTTTTCTCCTGAAAAAGGTTTCCTACCATGCATCACCCTGTAATTATCAATCAATAAGATGTCCTGATCTTTCCAATTTCTTTGAAGAGTTAATAGCTCTGCTAAGCTAGAAATCATTTGAAGACTTGAGTGACAGATTTCTTCACCATTACCAAACCTTACTGGCGAGATATCATTATCTGTATTTTTTTTCCATCCTAAAGATGCCGCCAGAACTTGATTAAAGAATGATTTATTTCCATTTTTAAGTTCTTTTATAGCTTTTAAAGTTTTTGTTGTAACCGATAAGTTATCGTCTTCAAGCCAATGCCAAGAATATCCAAGTTCTTTTAATTTGAGCTCGGCCTCTTCCTTAAAGCTAACACCTAGAGTTTTTTGCCAACTCCTTCCTTGTCCTGAGAATAATTCGTCTCCATTGGACATGACAGAATTATAAATAACTCCATTTTTTTCAAATTTGGATATTAAATTTGCATCTTCTTTTAGAAGCTCGGCATAAAGATAATCAGACCTGCATAAAGGAGTTTCTCCTCCATACTGAGATGCAGATTTGCAAAAAAAGAATATATTTTTAGGATACATGGGAGTTTGTGCCATTTCGTGGTGGAGAAATATTTCAATCTCACTCGGCGCTTCATTTGCTGTAAAAACTTTATTAGTTTTATTTATTCTAACTGCATTCGATAGAGATTCTTCATAAGTGAACGTATCGTATTTGAAAGCAGAAACAAAGAGATCAAAATCCTCAGCACTTTTTACCGGAAGGTGACGAAAGAGAACTGCTCCATATTCATCAAGTTGAGATTCAATAGAAACCTTATTTTCATGTATCCATTTCACAGCAGAAGACATTGTTATCAATTCTGTATCTTCTTGTATTTCTTTTAAGAAATCTTTTTTATTCATAAATTGGAAAGAAAGTATTGAAAGCATCCTCACAAAATATGCCTGGATCGTTATATCTTTTATTTACATTGAGGGCTGATATTTTATCTATGATGGATTGTTGTAGTTTTATCCTGGAAGCGGCTAAATTTTCTTTCATACGTATTTCATTAGTGCTTTTAACTACAATTGAAGTACCTCTATTCAGGGCCCATCCCAAAATTAATTGAGCTGGCGTTATACCGATATCTTTAGAAATAGACTGTACAATTTTATTCTTTAAAATTGATTCACTCTCTTCAGCGCCACCCAGTTCCTCATAGGATATAGATCCTAAAGGAGAAAAAGCTGTGACTTCTAACCCGTAGTCTTTAGCTAATCGTATAAGTTTTTCTTGAGTAAGATATGGATGAGATTCTATTTGGAGAATTTCTGGTTTAGTTTCACAGTAGTTCATAAGATCATGCAGTAAACCAGAAGAGTAATTACAAACACCTATATGCTTGGTCAAATTATCTTCTTTTAATGATTCCATGGCGTGCCAAGTTTCAGATAGCGGAACTCTAGATGAAATCATTTTAGGCTCATGGCTATCAGGATCATTGAACCATTCGGGTGGATATCTATTCTCGAAAGGTACAAACTTCAAAGAAATAGGAAAATGAATCATATACAGATCAAGATAATCTAATTGAAGATCTTGCAGCGTTTTTTCTAGAGCCGGTTGTACATGATCGGGATGGTGATAGGTATTCCATAGCTTAGATGTTATCCATAGCTCGTCTCTCGTACACAAACCTTTTTCTAAAGCTGCCTTAATTCCTTGGCCAACCTCCTTTTCATTACCATAGTCAGAAGCTGAATCTAAGTGTCTGTAACCTAATTCTATTGCTTTATAAACTGCAGTAGAACATACATCTTTTGGAACTTTCCAAAGCCCAAAGCCTACTTTTGGCATGTCTTTTATTGATTCGTAATTCATATTTTAATTTAAGAAATTTTCCAAGAAAACGGGACTGCCTGTTTGAATGGATTCTTGCGCAGCTAACCCAAGAATAATCGAATCAAGACCTTTTTGGCAATCTACAAGTGGTTTCTTTTTATTTTTAATACAATCTATTAACTCCAAATGTTCGATATAACTAGCACCATGATGAAAACCTACTTCTTTCACTCTAGGATCATCTTTAACTAATATGGTCTCAAGTGAATAATTTTTCCTATTGGTCAATAATAGTTCATTGCCAGGAATATATGTTTCTAACTTACCTTGATCTCCAGTAAGTACAATCTCTTGTTCATATTTTCCCGCTTCTGCAAACATACACAAATCAAGCATAGCTCTTTGTCCATCCTGATAGTCTATGATCACAAAAGAATTATCAATTATGTCCGGAGTTTTTCCATCATATTTTTCATCCAAATGGTTTACATCTTGACCTCCAGAAGCATAAACTTTTATAGGTTTACTCGGGACTATTAGATTCATCAAATCAAAGAAATGACAACATTTTTCAACTAGTGTCCCACCAGTATTTTCATTAAAACGATTCCAATTACCAACTTTTTTTAGAAATGGAAATCTATGCTCTCTAATTGATAGCATTCTTATGTCACCTATCTTTTCTATATGATTAATCAAAGATTGAATAGGCGACATAAATCTATATTCAAGGCCAATCCAAACCAAACCCTTGTGTTCTTTACTTTTCCTCAGAACTTCTAAGCCGTCTGAAAGGTTTGTGCACATGGGTTTTTCAAGTAATACATGTTTATCTGTTTTGAACAGCTCTCTCATGACCTCAATATGAGTAAAGTTTGGACTAGCGATCACAATGACATCAATATCTTTTTGAACCAAGAGCTCTTTATAGTCTTCATATAACCTAATTTTGAATTTATCTTCACAAGCCTTACGGGCCCATTTCCTAGATTTCTCATTAGGATCGGCAATAGCAACTATGCTTACATCAGGTATTTTTTTGAGATTACGGATGTGTTCGCAACCCATCATCCCAGTGCCTATGACTCCATAATTTAATTTCATAAATATTCGATTCTTCTAAACTTTTATATATTAGGTATCTATACTGAGTGTGCCTCAACCTTAACAGTAAATATAATAAATATCTTTAGTAAATATTGAGCAAATTAGAAAAATTTGAAGTCGATTGTTTGGTCATAGGAGGAGGAGTCTCCGGAATAGCTATCGCAAGAGAGCTTTCTTCAAGATTTGACAATATCTTCCTTATTGAACGGAACCTTCACATAGCACAAGAAACCTCTAGCAGAAACTCCGAAGTCATACATGCTGGTATGTATTATGATTATGGTTCTCTCAAATCAAAACTTTGCTTGAAAGGCAAAGAATTACTTTATAAATATTTGCAGGAGAGGAAGATTGAGTTCAATCGTTGTGGAAAATATATCTTATCTTCAAATGACGAGGAATCAGAAACCTTAAACAGTATTTATGAGAATGGCCTGATTTGTGGGGTAAATGATTTAACTTATGATAATTCTTTAAAATCTAAATATCCTTTCCTGCATTACAAAGAAGCTATATTTTCTCCTTCTACCGGAATTTTTGATAGTCATTCCTTTATTCATTCTTTAAGTAGAGATTTTCAGAGCATGGGTGGGAATATACTGTTGTTATTACTAATATTCTTGTAAATTCTGCAGGACTTAATGCAGTTCATATCGCAAATCTTGTTAATGAAGGAAATACTTATCAAGAAGAATTTGTAAAAGGTGAATATTATATTTATCAAGGTAAAGAAAAATTAGAGAATCTGATTTATCCAACTCCATCGGAAAATAGTTTAGGCCTTCACGCAACAATAGACCTTGGCAAAGGTATCAGATTTGGGCCTTCTGCATATGTGGTTAATGAGATTGACTATAGTCTCTCTTCACATCAAAAATCTCGTTTTCTTGAAGCTGTTCAGTCTTATTGGCCCAGCATCCAAGCTGAAGATCTTACACCTGGTTACTCTGGGATAAGACCTAAACTAAAGGGAATAAAAGACTTTATTATAGATTCTGGCATAGTGAGTGATAACCAATATGTAAATGTTCTTGGCTATGCCTCTCCTGGCTTAACTTCATCTTTGGCATTGGGAATTGAAGTATCAAACTTAATAGAATAGTTGTCATCTAAGGCCACTACCAAGTTTTGTATTAGACCATAGGATTTTATTATCCCTAGCGCTCACAAATTGATAATTAGCACTATTATTATTTACTATCATTTTTAGATACCCCGGAGTCTCTATGTTGAATTTACCCGAGTCTACCTCGGCGGGCGAGCCACCAGGAAGAGCGCCAGTAGCGCTTATGAGTTGAAGAGTGTTTTTATGATCACCTTCATCTGCTAATACATGATTATGGCCTGTGATATAAATATCAAAAGTTCCAAAGACATAGTTTTCTAGAAACATTGCTAACTGCGGATTGGCCCGGTCTCTATCACCTGAACTAAATAAAGGATGATGAGCTACTGCGATAGAAAAGTCACACTTTTCTTTCAGTTTATCTACTTCATCTAGCAACCATCTAATCTGACTGCCTCTCTTATAAAAATAATATAGCTTGTCGAAAATAGTCGTATCCAGAACAAAAAAACATGTTCTTCCAAATTTTTTGGTATAGAAATTACTAGGATGATTAATAGATGGATAATTCTTTGCAACTTGAAGATATACATTTGGATCACCCTTATAATCATGGTTACCGACTGCTAAGTAAAAGGGAATTTCAGTTTCTAGAAATGGTTTGAAGGGTGTTAAAAAACTTTCTTGTAGTTCTGGATCATCTAATGATTGGACTCCAAGTTGTGTTATGTCTCCTAGATGCCAGACCATGGAACAATCAGAATTTGCCAAAGCTTTTACAACCATTTTTTGAGTTGGATTTACTTCCCCAGCATCTCCTACAAAACAGTAGATATTCTCTTCTGAGAGTATAGATTTACTTACTATCATTAGAATTAACAATAAGATTATTTTCAAAGATTTACCGTTCATGATATCAATAACTCTCTTCTATCATCTTTTCCATTCTCTTTATATGAAATTTGAACATTAAAATCGGCAGAGGGAAGAGTTCCTTTACCATTTTTAGGCCACTCAAAGATTGAGACTGATTTAAGCTCTTTAAGGTATTCTTCTATGCCAATTTCTTCTAGTTCTATCGGTTCAGAGATTCTATAAAGATCAAAATGAAAAACTCTATATTTATCTGTTTCGTGTATTTCAACAATATTGTAGGTAGGACTTTTAACCAACTCTTTATAATTAAATCCTTTAAGAATTCCTTTAGTGAAAGTGGTTTTACCTGCTCCCAGTTCGCCTTCTAAAAATATAATTATTGATCTATCAGTTTTAATTTTACTAATTTCTTGTGCTAGCTCCTCTCCGGCTGCGATGGTTTCATTCTCATTTGAGGTAACCATAACTCTAGTCATATTTCAGTAAATATCTTAACTCTTCAATCACATCACTTGGCGTCAGTCCAACTTCACCCAAATCAAATGAAGCTTGATCAGCTGCTTTGGCATGCAAGTCTACGCCTACTTCACAGGCTTCCTTTGGTGTTAGTCCTTGGGCTAACATTCCTGCAATGATACCCGTTAAGACGTCACCCATACCTCCTGATGCCATTCCTGGATTACCAGCATTGCAGACTCCCCATTGCTGAATCCCATTTTTTTTGTGACATATGACAGTTCCTGATCCTTTCAATACGACGGTTGCATCGAATTTTTTTTGAATCTTTGCTGAATAAGCAAATCTATCTGATTCAATAGTTTCTACATTTGTATTCAATAATGTAGCAGCCTCTCCAGGATGAGGGGTTAAGACCAAATTCCTCGGTAATTTACCAGATAGTTTTAATTTGGGTAAAAGATTTAGTGCATCGGCATCCATAATGACTACAACATCTCTTTTTTCAGCTTCCCAAAAAACTCTTTGTATCATTTGTTCTGACCAAGCTGTCTGCCCGAGACCTGGACCTATTGCAATTACAGTTGGTTTAATTAGATGCTCTTCTAAATCTTGCCCAGAATCTACTCCTTTCACCATCACTTCAGGGCATGAAACTAAGCTTGCATTAACATGTTCAGGCCTTGTAACTAAACTAGTTAATCCTGCACCTGAATAAACTGCTGCTTTTGAAGCGAGTAGACCAGCTCCACCCAAACCTCTATCCCCGCCTACTACAAGAACATGCCCAAAATTTCCTTTATGGGCATCTTGTTCTCTGTAAACCACCTTATCTAAACTTTCTTCAAAATTAATGATGGAACTTGTGGAAGTTACTTTAGAAAATAATTGTTTTGGTATTTCTAGATCAGAGTACATTACTTCTCCTGACACTTTTTTCCCAATTGAGGTAAAGCAACCTCTTTTTTGAGCAACAAAAGTTATAGTGATGTCTGCATAAACACAAATATCCTCTACTTCCCCTGTATCTGGATTAACACCAGATGCTATATCTAGAGATACAACTGGTAATTTGGTACCCAATCTATTCAAGGCCAATATGGAGTCCTTAATATTCTTTCTTAGATTACCTTTTATGCCAGTTCCAATCAGCGCGTCTACTATGACCGCTTTCCTAGAAACTTTTAACTTTTCAATAGAATTGATAGAGATAATTCTGGCCTTGGACGCCTTCATTTCTTTAAATGCTTTGCTGGACGTTCCCTTAATTTCTTTAGAAGGACAACAAGTAACTATAGTCACATTCAGGCCAAACTCTTTTGCTAAGCTTCCTAAAAGAAAACCATCTCCAGAGTTTTTTCCTTTTGCGCAAAAGATAACCAATTCTTCTAGTGGTCCGAACTCCTTTAAAATTACATCTAATGCAAATTCAGCAGCCCTTTGCATAAGTGAATAACCTGATATTTCTTTTTCTTTTATTGCAAGGTTATCAATTTTTTTTGTTTCTTTGGCGGTATAAAGTTTCATTCCTAGATTAATTCTTTTTTTAATTATAACTCTAAGACATACTTTCCTTCAGCGATTGTAAAAGAAGATATAAACTAGATAATAGATAACAAGGATATAAAAGATATGAGTGATATTGAAATTAAACTTGAACCACAAGATGAATTTAATCATCAACCCGATGAAGCCTCTAATTACAACGAAAGTATGTATTTCAATGTGTTTGACCACAATAAGAAAATGGGTGGCTGGTTTAGACTGGGCAATAGACCTAATGAGGGATATGCAGAGATGACTTGTTGTATATATCTTCCTGATGGAAGAATTGGTTTCATGTTTGGTAGACCTGAAATAACAACAAATGAATTTTTTGACGCGGGTGGCATGAAGTTTGAGGTAATTGATCCCTTCAAGTCATTAAAAGTTCAATATAAAGGGAAGATATTACTATTAGACAATCCTAAAGATATGTTAAACCCTAGCAAAGCATTTAAAGAGAATCCAAGAGTTGAATGTGAAGCTGATATAAATATTAGCGGCATATCCCCTATGTTTGGAGGGCAGGCAGTAAGAAAAGATGGGAGGCCTTTAGAAAGAGATCCTGAAAAAAGTTTTTCAAAAGCCCACTATGAACAACATACGTCTGGAAAAGGTGTTATTAAAATAAATGGTGAAGAATGGACTATCGATGGCCTAGGCCTTAGAGATAAAAGCTGGGGTCCTAGATATTGGCAAGCAATTGAATGGTACAGATGGTTAACGATTAATATAAATGACGAGATAGGGTTTATGTTTAGTATTGTTCACCAGAGCGAAGATTCTGAAAGAAGAGGAGGGATTGTTCTTAAAGATGGCAAATATGAGATTGTTAAGGACTGCAAAATAGAGACTGAATATGATGATGATCATTTTCAAAAGACTTTTACGGCTTGGGCAGAAACTGATGAAAGTGAATATGAGGTTGAAGGTAAAGTTATTTCTTTGATTCCCCTCAGAAACAGAAGAAACACTCCTGCAGGAGATAGCCTTGTCACAAGAATTACTGAAGGAATGACTCAGTACACATACAAAGGTATTGTTGGTTATGGTATGTCTGAATATTTAGATCAAGTAATTGATGGTAAGCCTATTGGACCATGAAGATAAGTGTAGTTGACCAATCTCCTATTTTTTCTAATTCAAGTGCAGATCAAGCAATCAAAGACACTAGAGAGTTAGCTAAATATTGTGATTCTTTGGGATTGAACCGATTTTGGTTAGCTGAGCATCACGGGTCTTCTTCATTTGCTGGATGCTCACCTGAGATATTAATACCTAGTTTGGCATCAGAAACAGAATCGATTCGCATAGGCTCAGGAGGGGTTATGCTTATGCACTATAGTCCCTACAAAGTAGCAGAAAATTTTAGACTCTTAGAATCATTATTTCCAAATAGGATTGATTTGGGTCTTGGAAGGGCCCCAGGAAGTGATGCTTATCAGGCTGGTGCGCTTGCTTATGGCTCAAAGACGACTGGACCAGAATTTTTTCCGACAAAGATGAATGATTTAAAGTCCTTTCTAGAGGGAAGTGTTTCATCTACAAAATCTTTTGAGTCAGTTAATGTTACTCCGGGGCTAGGTGAATTGCCCGAAGTTTGGCTATTGGTATCCTCAAGACAGGGGGCAGAATATGCCGCCCATTTTGGTTTACCTATGGCACTGGCGTATTTTATTGATCCTTCATGCATAGACCTCGCAGATGTTTATCGCGATAACTTTCAGCCATCCATTTTTGCAGATAAACCAAAAATAAGTGTGGGCGTATTTTCTATCTGTGCTGACACAGATAAGGAAGCAGAAGAATTATCTTTAAGTGCAGCTGCATGGAGACTTAATTCTCAAAAAGGGATTTTTGGAACATTCCCAACTTTGGAAGAAGCAAAGGACTCTATTAATGGCGATCTTGCGAGAACAAATGATAATAGAACTTTTGTAGGTACCGCACAGACTATAAGAGAGAAGCTTCAACCAATTTTGAACAAAGTTGAACCTGAAGAGCTAAAAATCATCACTATATGTGAACCCTTTTCTGCCAGAGTGAGATCCTATGATCTAATTAAACAATCATTTGCTCTTAACTAACTCAATAAATTTAATATAAATGGAACTATTTAAATCTCGTCTTTTGAGTGAAGGCAGTATTTGGCATATAGGGAGTCTTAGCGCAGTCTATTTATCTCAAGGACTCTCTGGAGGCACTTTATTTGCCTTAACAACATATCTTGTATCTATCGGTGCTTCCGTAAAAGATATCTCATTATTGTTATCTATAACAATGGTTCCGTGGACACTAAAAGTATTTCTTGGGCCAATTATTGATTCATTTACTTTAAGTAGATTCGGTAGAAGAAGGTTTTGGATATTGATCAGTCAGGTTGCAATGATGTTAGCTGTCTCACCTTTAATCTTTATTGAGGTGACGCAAGTTAACTTCATCCTTATAAGTTTATTGACGCTTCACAACACGTTTGTAGCAATATCAGATATTGCTATAGATGCCCTTGCTGCAGATAGTTTGCGTAAAGATCAAATGGCTAATGCAAATGGTTTCATGTGGGGGAGCAAGACCTTAGGTAGAGGTTTTGGGATGGCTTTGGCCACTTCTATTTTTTATGGGTATGGAGTTAATGAAGGATTCTTAGTCTTGATTTTATTGATGTCCTTAGCTTTCCTATTTCCGATTTTTTCAAAGGAGCTTTCCCATAAGGCTGGGCAGCAAGAGCAGTCCTATAAAGATCGACTTACACTTAATGAATTACTTAAAGGAGTTAACCAAAGCTTATTAAATAGAAGTGCATTTGCAGCAATAACATTTATGCTTTTCTCAAACATCGGATATGGAATATTTGATGTAATTTACAACGAATTCTATATTAAAGTTCTGGGTTGGACTGGAGAGGATATAGGCTCTTTGCGGCCCTATGGCATGTGGTTAGGAGGATTGATAGGTTTATCTGCAGGTTTATTAACTATCTATATTTCAAAAAGATTTCTTCTACTATTTTTTATTACCGGACAAGCTTTTATCTTTCTCGCGGTAAGTAGTTTTAGTGCTGAGACTTCTGATCTGATTTCATCAATAGCTATCATTGGTGTAGATGCAGTTGACGCAGGATGGTCAGTTCTAATATTTTCTATTTTAATGGCACTTTGTACTTCAAATACCAGCGCGACTAACTTTGGGATTTTTATGGGTTTTGGGAATATATCCATGTTGATAGGAAACAACATCGCTCCCCTAGTTTTAGGTTCAGGAGATTATAGCTTTGCTTTTATAATTGCTGCTTTAACGCTAATTCCTTGTTGGCTTTGTGGTTACTATTTAACTAAGACTTAATCAAATTTTCTTTTATCAAACTTCATCAATAAATTCGGAAGAAATAAGAAGTTAATTATCAATCCACCTACAAAGCAAATAACAGAAAACTTTGCAAAGTCTTGTATGGGTATGAAAGTCACAAGATTTAATACGCTAAATCCTAATGCAAGAACAACGGTCATGATTATTAAAGCAAAACCAACAGTTTCAAAAGAATAGATAACTGACTCTTCCACTGATTTTTTTAACTCTTTTCTTGCAAGTTCATATTTACTGAGGAAGTGAACTGTAAAGTCTACTATCACCCCCAAAGTACTACCCATTCCCACTGCAACCATAAATCCAACTTCCCCTACAAATAGTCCCCATAAGCCAAAACCCATTCCTATCGGAAGAATGTTTGGAAAAATTGATAGTGCGGGCAATAAGTAGGATCTAAAAAATAATCCAATTATTAATGTGATCAACAAAATACCTATAAATAAACCATACAAAAGAGAATTAACGATAGCCTCAGTCATATATGTAAAAATAACTCTAAAGGAACTGGCTTCTGAGATCATATTCTCAAGGTTATTCTGTCGAAGATATCTCAGTACCTCATTATTAAATTCCTTGAACTCATTGGAACTCATATCTTTGAGAGTTGCAGAAATTTTTGTTGATTTTCTATCTTGGCTAATTGAGCTATTCAAATCTAAGCCCATAGGAAGAGACATCTCGTAAAAAAATAAGTATTGTGCTGATAAATCAGCATTTTCAGGTATTCTTTTCCATTCAGGATCATCCCCATGCATACTTTTATTGAGATTTTTCATATTATTAGCTAACGAAGTAACATGATTAACTTGTTCTCTTTCTTCTAGCCATACAGAAAATTTATCTAGAATTTTCAGGAAATCAGGATCTGAAACTTGTCCTTCTTCATTAGTTGCAAGAAAATTGACGGGAAAAGTTACACTCAGTTTTTCATCTAACCACAAAGTGTCCGAAGAAAAAGAAGTAAATCCTTCAGCATACATTTGAGTGGGATTTTCATCTAATTCATTCATAGGTATACAGAGTAAGATCAAAAATGAAATTGAAGTAATAGAGAAAATAAGTTTATTGCCATTTTTGAGAATAAAAGAACCAACAGAGGTAGAGAATCTAGTTTGCTTTGTAACCTTAGAAGCTGTCTTGACTTCAAAGAAAGATACAATAGGTGCTATAAAAAAAATTGTAAAAATAAAAGCAAATCCAATCCCAATAGCTACTGCATTTCCTAAATCTCTTAAAGGAGTGACTTCTATGAAATTTAAGCACAGGAATCCAATACAAGTAGAGATAGTCGTTAGAAACAATGGTTGAATATTCATTTCAAGGCTCTTTTCCATCGACTCTTTTGAAGATATGCCTTTGATCCTATTTTGAAAGTATATTGAAAATAGATGAATACAATCTGCAAGTGCCAGGGTAATTATGAGGATAGGGATTGTTGAAACCATTTGATTAAGAGGATTGCCTAATAACCCGATTGAGCCAAATGTCGCTATCAGACTCATGAGAATAACAATAAAGGTAGCAAGAACAGCCGTATAGCTCCTAATCATCAGAAATACAATAAGAAAGATGAGCAACAACATAAGCGGCATTACTACTGGCATCTCTGCTTTCACAATCCTCGGGCTTATATAGTCCAGGTAAGGATTTCCTAGAAGTCTAATATCTAAATTTTCATTACTCTCTTTTATAGGTTCTATGAAACCCAGAAGGTAATTAATTAACTCACTATTCTGATCTTCTTTGTTAGGTCCTGGAGGATCAACGATGATACTTACCACAGAAGTCTTTTTATCTTCTGAGATAAGGGACTTATAAATTATGTCTTCGCCAGCAACTAAATTCTCTCTTTTTTCAAAGAATTCAATGCTTTTCTTTTCAGCTTCTTCTATGAAAGGTTCTACGATGAGATCATCATTGACCGATTTTACGTATGAATAGTTTGTAAGACTGTCCACTCTGACCGAGTAAGGTATTGTCCATGACTTTTTGGTAAGTTCTTCTATTACTTTTAAAC